>JACCDN010279683.1_pt1 | contig 19913 bp, 18 predicted proteins | sample 7441691 | NCBI WGS metagenome assembly JACCDN01 (sample SAMN15323439, study PRJNA562643) | freshwater metagenome | isolation source: river surface water | place: USA:Blue River Watershed | collected 2017-08-16 | reverse complement strand
AGCATGCTGACCCAGCGGTAGGTGTACATGCGGTTTTTCAGCAAACCCGCCAAGGGAATGCACAACGGCAAGACCTTGATGGCCCACCAAGAGCCACCGGGTCGCAAGGGGGCCAACCAAAGCTCCCAAGCCAAGCCCAACAAGATCAGGCCGAGCAGACTGCCGACAGCCATCCAGCGAGTCATATCGACGCCAGCGGGTGTGATTTCTGTGATTTTGTTCATTGCAGTGGCATCATACCGGGCATGCAATCTCCTCTGTCAAAGACCACCTTACTCGCCCACATTGGCCTCTGGTGGCAAGAAATGTTGGTTTTTCCTTGGCGCCAAATGGCCCGCGTCTTGGCCGAGCGTTTTCGCGATGCGCGCTTGGGCGTGAGCGCCAGTTCGCTCACTTTCACAACAGTGCTGGCTTTGGTGCCTTTGTTTGCGGTGGGTTTGGCGGTGTTTGCGGCGTTTCCGGTGTTTGGCAAGTTTCAAGACACGATTCAGCGCTGGCTGATCGAGAGCTTGGTGCCTGAGAGCATTGCCCGCCAAGTGTTAAGTTATTTGACCCAGTTTTCTCGCAAGGCCAGTCGCTTGGGCTCGGTGGGTTTGGTGGCGGTGTTGATGACCGCCGTGGCCTTGATGGTGACGATTGAGCGCACGCTGGGGCAGATTTGGGGTTTGCGCCGGCAGCGCCCTTTGCAGCAGCGGGTGTTGCTGTATTGGTCGGCCATCACCTTGGGGCCCTTGATGCTGGGCGGCAGTTTGGCCATTACCTCGTATGTCATCACGGCTTCGCGCGATGTGGTGGATGTGTTGCCCGGCTCCACGCGATGGCTGCTCGATGGCTTTGAGTTTTTGTTGCTGACCGCGTGTGTGAGTGGTTTGTATTTTTATGTGCCCTACACCCGGGTGCGTTGGCGTCACGCCATCACGGCGGGGTTTTTGGTGGCGGGCGGCTTGGAGCTGGCCAAAAAGTTGTTGGCCCTTTACCTCTCGGAAGTGCCCACATATTCGGTCATTTATGGCACCTTTGCGGCCTTGCCGATCTTGCTGGTCTGGATTTATGTGACGTGGCTGATTGTGTTGTTGGGCGCGGTGGTGGCCGCCAGCTTGCCGGAGTTGGGGCGACAAGCGTGGCGCAAGCCAGAGGGGGCGGGTTGGGGTTTCCGTTTGGCATTGGAGATTTTGACCGAGTTGAATGCGGCCAAGAATACGCCGCACAAAGGCTTCAGCAGCGACGTCTTGGCCGAGCGCCTGAATGTGGCGCCCAGTGAGTTGCGCCCCGTGCTGGAGGTATTGCAAAGCTTGGACTGGGTGGGCCGCCTGACCGAAGTAAACGAACAAGGACAAGCACGACAGGTGTTGTTAATCGATCCTGCGCAGGCCAGCGTGTCGCCACTGGCCGATCGTTTGTTGTTGTTCAAGGTGTCTGCGGCCGACCCGGTTTGGGAGCACACCGGGCTGAACCAAATTGCGGTGGCGCAAATGCTGCCTCGGCCTCTCGGCCAATAACAGCAGCTTGCAAGCCGCTGATGGGCGGCTTAAAAGCTGACCCTGCCGCGCCACATGTCGCGGTACATCACCCAGTCGCCCATGAAGCTGTAGAGCGGGCGCTTGAAACTGGCGGGTTTGTTTTTTTCGAACACAAAGTGCCCGACCCAAGCGCAGCCATAACCGCACAGCAAGCCATATAAAAAGTATTGGGGTTTGCCGGTGATGGCCAGCATGGCCAAGCACATCAGCGAGAGTGTGCTGCCCACAAAATGCAGTCGGCGGCAAATGCGGTGGCTGTGTTCGCTCAAATAAAAAGGATAAAACTCAGCAAACGTGGTGTGTTGAACGGGTTCGGTCATGGTGCTGTTTGTCTCCATTTAGGTAGTGCTGAACGGGGCACTTAAAAACCCCCTAAACCGCGCGCGGCCGCCGCGCACCGGCGCTTGGGCAAGTCGGTAGCCGGGAAAGCGTTGCAAAAAGCGGCCAATGGCAATGCGCCCCTCCAGCCTGGCCAAACTCAGGCCCGCGCATTGGTGCACCCCAAAGCCAAAGGCCAAGTGCTTGTTGCCGGTGCGGCGCAAGTTGAGTTGCTCGGGGTGCTCGTAGACAGCAGGGTCGCGGTTGGCCGCGCCAATGCACAGCGTGACCAGCGCGCCCTCTGGCAAGTCCACGCCGTTGATGTGCGTGGCCTGCAGGGCACGCCGATTGCCCAATTGGTTGGACGATTCAAAGCGCAAAAACTCGTCCACAGCCAAGCCCAAAATGGTCTCTCGCTCGGACTCGCTGGCAGCCGCATTCAAGTCGGCCTTGAGTTGTTCGCGTTGCTCGGGCCACTCTTGCAAAGTGATGAGCGCATTGCCAATCAGGTTGGTGGTGGTTTCGTGTCCGGCGTTCAACAGAAAAATGCAGTTTTGCAGCAACTCGACTTCACTCAGCGCTTCGCCATTTTCTTCACCCTGAATCAGGCGTGTCAGCACATCGTGTTCGGGGTCACCGGGGTGCGCCCGGCGCTCTGCCACCAAGTCGCGCAGGTAGGCCAAAAACTCGGTCACGCTCTGGTTGCCCAGGGTTTCTTGCTCAGGGGTGAGGGCGGGCTCAAGGGCGCCCAAAATGGCCAATGACCACGCCCGCAGGGGGCCGCGGTCGGCATGCGGCACATCGAGCAAATTGCCAATGATTTCGACCGGAATAGCCGAGGCAAAGTCTTCGATCAAGTCGCCTCCGCCTCGCGATTGCAGGGTGTCCAGCAAACTGTCCACCAACTGAACCAAGCCGGGCTCCATGGCTTCGATGGCCCGGCGCGTGAGGGCTCCCATGATCAAGCGCCGCACGCGGGTGTGGCGTGGTGCATCGTTGAACACCAAGCTGTGCGTGTGGTGCTCAAACAAAGGGGCCACGCCGCCAGCCGTTGCAAAGGGCGGCTGGTTGAAGGGGGCGTGGTTGTACTTGGGGCCAAACTCGACTTGTTTGTCTGAGCTGAAGACTTTGGCATCGCGGTACACCGCCACCAAGTCGGCATGGCGGGTGAGAAAAAACGACCCATCGGGCATGCGCTTGAAGGGGGCCGACTCGCGCAGCGCGGCATACACCGGGTAGGGGTTGTCCAAAAAATCACGCGGCAACTGGCGCAGATCGAGCGTTTGGGCAATTTCTAGTGCCCGTGCCACAGACAGGGCGGGCGTGATGTTGAAGGTCATGGCTTCAAAAAATCCTTCAGCGCTTGCAACACGCCCTCGGGTGCTTCCGTCATGAGCGAGTGCCCCGCGGGCAGCTGCACCACCGTGGCTTGGGCGCATTTTTGAATCAAGCTTTGCGCCGCTTTGGGGGGTGTCATTTGGTCGGCACTGCCCAGCACAAACAAGGTGGGGCAGCTCACTTGGGCCATGGCAGTTTCACCGTTGTCGTAACTGTCGCAGGCCTTGAAGCCGGTGAAAAACACATTCACCTCGGGGTTGCTGGCCAGCACGCGCCGCATCAGGGCTTTGCTGCCGCCATAAAGCCAAGTGCCCGGGCCCAGTGCGGAGGGCGGTGGTGCCAAGGTGGAGTGTGAAAATTGGTTCACCATGTCAATGGCTTTGAAGGGCGCACTGACCGAGGTGTCGAGCAGGGCCGGCGACACCCGCATGGGGTAGGCCGTGCCGACCATCACCAATTGGCAAATGCGGCCGGGGTGCGCGGCGGCATCGCGGGTTGTGGCTTCAAGTGCAATCAACGAGCCCCAGCTGTGCCCAATGAGTGCGGCCTTTTGGATGTTCAGGGCATCGAGCAGCGCCATGACCGTCGCGGCCGCTTCTTGCACAGAAGCGGGCGGCGGGCCGCCGCTTTTGGCGTGGCCAGGCAGGTCGATGGCCAACACGTTCCAGCCGTGGTGGGCCAAGTAACGGGTTTGCAAAATCCAGACGCTGTGGTCGTTCAATACGCCGTGAATGAAGACGGCTGTAGGTTGTGCAGGGTTGAAGGGTTTGCCACCGGTGTAGGCGTAGAGGTCGTGGCCTTGGACGGAGATTTTCATGCAGCTTTCTCCGCGGCCTTGAGGGCTTTTTTCAGGTCATCGATCAGGTCGGCGGGGTCTTCCAAACCGATCGACAAACGGATGGTGCCGGGGCCAATGCCACTGGCCACCAAGGCCTCGTCGGTCATCCTGAAATGGGTGGTGCTGGCTGGGTGAATCACCAAGCTGCGGCAGTCGCCCACATTGGCCAAATGGCTAAACACCTTGAGGGCTTCAATGAACTTTTGCCCTTGTGCCCGGCTGCCTCGGATGTCAAAACTGAACACCGAGCCCGCCCCGCGTGGCAACAGTTTTTGCGCCAAGGCATGCGACGGGTGGCTGGCAAGCAGCGGGTGGCCCACTCGGCTCACCAGGGGGTGTGCAGCCAAAAACTCGACCACTTTGGCGGTGTTTTCCATGTGACGGGCCATGCGCAAGGGCAGCGTTTCGATGCCTTGCAAAATGAGCCAAGCAGTGTGCGGGCTCATGCAGGCGCCAAAGTCGCGCAAGCCTTCGCGACGTGCCCGCAACAAAAATGCCCCCACCGTGCTTTCTTCGGTGAAGACCATGTTGTGAAAGCCTTCGTAGGGTTGGCTCAGCTCTGGAAAATGGCCTGATTTTTCCCAATCAAAACTGCCACCATCGACCACCACACCGCCCACCACCGTGCCGTGGCCTGACAAAAATTTGGTGGCCGAGTGGTAGACCAAATCGGCGCCATGGTCGAAGGGCTTGATGAGCCAGGGCGAGGTGAGGGTGGAGTCCACCAACAAAGGCACGCCGGCTTGGTGGGCAATGGCGCTGATGGCTTCGATGTCCAGCACATCCAGCCCGGGGTTACCCACGGTTTCGCCAAAAAAGAGTTTGGTGTTGGGCCGAATGGCGTCTTTCCAGGCCTGCAAATCGCCGGGTTTGACAAAGGTGGTGCTGATGCCAAATCGGCTCAAGGTGTAGTGCAGCAAGTTGTGCGAGCCACCATACAAAGCGGTCGAGGCCACGATGTGCGAGCCCGCCCCCATGAGGGTGGCAATGGTCAAGTGCAAAGCGGCTTGCCCGCTGGCGGTGGTGATGGCGCCTATGCCGCCTTCGAGGGCGGCAACGCGCTGCTCCAGCACGGCGTTGGTGGGGTTGCTGATGCGGCTGTAAACATGGCCCGGACGCTCGAGGTTGAACAGCGCGGCAGCTTGGTCAGACGACTCGAACACAAACGAGGTGGTGAGGTGGATGGGCACGGCGCGGGCACCACTCACCGGGTCGGGTGAGGCCCCAGCGTGCAAGGCCAAAGTGTCAAAACCGGGATCACCATAACCAGCCATGAAAGGTCTCCGAAAAAAAGAAAGTGTCAGGCAAGCTTTGGGCCTTACGCTCGGCGTCCATTGTGGGCTATATTGATACCGAAATTAACCCGTAACGACCCTCAGGAGACACACCATGAAAGTCAGCGACATTCTCCGCGTCAAAGGCGGCACTTTGTTCACCATGCAGTCGGACGAGCCCTTGGCTCGCGCCATGAACGACATGGCCGAAAAGGACTTGGGTTCACTGGTGGTCATGAACAAAGGGACGTTGGCGGGCATGCTGACGTTCCGCGAGGTGATTCGCCAAATTGTGAAAAACGGCGGTCAAGTCGGCGCTTCTTTGGTGTGCGATGCGATGGATGCCCAACCCATCACCTGCACGGGCGAAACCGACATTGACGATGTGCGCCGCATGATGCTGGAGCACCATGCCCGCTACATGCCGGTGATGGACGGCGCCATGTTGATGGGCGTGATCAGCTTTTATGACGTGGCCAAAGCGGTGGTGGATGGCCAAAACTTTGAGAACAAGATGCTCAAAGCCTACATCCGCGATTGGCCCGATGGCTCGTCCAACGAAACAGACGCCGCCAAGCTCTGAACGCCGGCCCGGCCGCTCTGGGATAATCGGCGCCTATGAGCGGCAATACCTTTGGAAATCTCTTTTCGGTCACCAACTTTGGTGAGTCCCACGGCCCGGCCATTGGCTGTGTGATCGACGGCTGCCCCCCGGGCATGCCCTTGTCAGAGGCCGATATCCAGCCCGATCTGGACCGACGCCGCCCCGGCACCAGCAAGTTTGTCACCCAGCGCAACGAGCCCGATGCGGTGCAGATCATCTCGGGGGTGTACCAAGGCCTGACCACCGGCACCCCCATTTGCCTGCTGATTCAAAACACCGACCAGCGCAGCAAAGATTACGGCGACATTTTGCAAACCTTCCGGCCCGGCCATGCCGACTACACCTATTGGCGCAAATACGGCTTGCGCGACCCGCGTGGTGGCGGACGCTCTTCGGCCCGCCTGACAGCGCCCATGGTGGCTGCCGGTGCGGTGGCCAAAAAATGGTTGAAAGAAAAATGGGGCACCACCTTTGTGGGCTGCATGACCCAAATTGGCGATGTGCCGATTGGCTTTGAAAGCTGGGACCATGTGCAGAACAACCCGTTTTTCGCCCCTGTGGCTGATGTGTCGGCCCTTGAGGACTACATGAATGCCTTGCGCAAGTCGGGTGACTCTTGTGGGGCGCGTTTGCGCGTGGTGGCGCGCGGTGTGCCGGTGGGCTTGGGCCAGCCTTTGTTTGACAAGATGGATGCCGACATCGCATTCGCCATGATGGGCATCAACGCGGTCAAAGGCGTGGAGATTGGTGCGGGCTTTGGCTGCGTCACGCAAAAAGGCAGCACCGCAGGCGACTCTCTCACGCCCGAGGGGTTTGTCGGCAACAACGCGGGTGGCGTGTTGGGCGGGATCACCACCGGTCAAGACATTGAGGTGTCGATCGCCATCAAGCCCACCAGCTCGATCTTGATTGCGCGGGACTCGATTGATGCCAACGGCCAGCCCACCGAAGTGCTGACCAAAGGCCGGCATGACCCGTGCGTGGGTATTCGTGCCACGCCCATTGCCGAGGCCATGTTGGCTTTGGTGGTGATGGAGCACGCTTTGCAGCACCGCGCCCAGTGCGGCGATGTGGTGCACGCGGTGGCCCCCATCGCTGCTGGCAAGCCTTAAGGCATGCCGCAACGCCGTCAGCTGTTGCCGTTTGCCGCGCTGTCGGCCAGCTACTTCGCCCACATCGGATTTTTCAACCCTTACTTGCCCTTGTGGTTGCAAGACATGGGCTTGAGCCTGCTGACCATCAGCGTTCTCACCGCGGTGCAGGCCACGACCCGCTTGTTTGCCCCTTATGCCTGGGGCGCCATCAGTGACCGCACTGGCGAACGCGTGAAGCTGCTGCGCATTGGCGCGGCGGTGGCTTTTGCATCGGCCTGTTTGTTGTTTCTAGACTGGGGTCCGGTGGGGCTGGGGTTGGTGTTGCTGGTCATGTTCACCCACACCAGCTCGATGATGCCCATGAGCGAAGCGGCCATGGCCCATTTGGTCAGCCAAGGCGGCGCGTTTGACACCAAGCGCTATGGCCGGGTGCGCTTGTGGGGCTCGCTCGGGTTTTTGGTCACGGTGTTTGCGGCGGGGGCTTGGTTTGAGGCTTTCGGCATGCAGCATTTTCCGGGCTGGACGGTGTTGAGCCTGGGGGCCGTTTTGTTGAGCGTGTGGTTTTTGCCCGACCTCAAGGAGGCGGCCCACACCTTGAGTGGCCATGTGCCGGTGTGGCCTGTTTTGCGGCAAAAAGCGGTGCAGTGGTTTTTTGCCGCCGCGTTTTTTCATGTGTTGTCGCACATTGGCATTTATGTTTTTTTCTCGCTCTATCTGGACTCACTGGGTTACAGCAAAACCATGATTGGTGTCTTGTGGGCGGTTTCGGTGGCGGTGGAGATTGTTTGGTTTTTTAGCCAGTCGCGTTGGTTGCCGCGCATACCGCTCACCGCTTGGTTGGTGGTGTGTTCGGCCACCATGCTCTTGCGCATGGGCTTGACGGTCACTTGGGCTGAGGTGCTGTGGATTTTGCTGCTCGCGCAAACCCTGCACGCCATCACCTTTGCCACGCACCACACGGTGTGCATTGCCTTGCTGTCACACCATTTCCCTGGCCAATTGCGCGGCCGGGGGCAGGCGCTTTACACCGTCATTGCTTATGGCTTTCCGGGCGTCTTGGGTGCTTTGCTGGGCGGTCTGATCAGTGAGCGTTGGGGCTTGCAAAGCGTTTTTGCTGTCAGCTGTGTGACCAGCGTGGTGGCCACTGCTGCGGCCTACAAAGTGTGGCGCTTGCAACACCCACCGGCACCTCCTTCAGAGCCACTTTCAGCGCCTCATTGAGGCCGCCTCAGATCAATCACTCGTCGACCACGCACCATGAACGCCGCAGTTCAGACCCCATTTGAGCTTCCTGATTTTTTGCCCACCGACTTGCGTTTGGCACTGCAAGAGGGGCAACGTTTCACCACGGTTTGTGATGGCGCATTCACTGTTTGGCATGCTTGGGGACAGGTGCAACACCCGGCGGTGGTGTTGTTGCATGGCGGTAGCGGCAGTTGGACCCACTGGGTGCGCAACATTGCCCCATTGGTGGCGGCGGGTTGGCGGGTGCTGGTGCCGGATTTGCCGGGCTTTGGCGATTCTGATTTGCCCGAGGGGTGTACCGACGTCGATGCCTTGCCCGAGCCGATGCATGCTGGCCTGCAACAACTCCAGCAAGCCGAGTTGTGCGGCCACGATGTCCGCTTGGTGGGCTTTTCTTTTGGCGGCATGACCGCCGCTTTGTGGCTGGCGGCCTATCCGCAAGACGCCGACCAGGTGGTCTTGGTGGGAGCCCCGGGCATGGGCCTCACGGTGGCAGAGAGAATTCCGCTCAAAGGCTGGCGGCACTTGCCCACGCCAGAAGCCCAAGTGCAGGTGCATCGCCACAACCTGATGGCGTTGTTGCTGCAAAACCCCGAAGCCTTGGACGACTTGGCCTTGGCCCTGCACAGCGCCAATGTGCAGCGTGACCGCATGCCCCGGCGTCGCTTGTCGTTAACCCCCATCGTGGCCGAGACCCTGCCCCAATTGCAAGCCGCTGTGAGTGCCATTTATGGCGAGCACGATGCGCTGTACCGAGGTCGCTTGCCCGAGCTGCAATTGGCCATGCAAACACGGTCGACCCGTTGGGATGGTTGGCGCACCGTGCCCAACGCGGGCCATTGGGTGCAATACGAAGCGCCTGACGCTTTTATGACCGCCTTGCTGGGCGCGTTGCAGCGGCCTTGATGCTCATAAGTCCAGTTGCGGCCTGAGTTGGCGTACCGAGACAAACCGCCAGCGTCCAAAAAGCACGGTGATGAGTGCGGCCCAAAGGCCAATGCTGGTGACCTGAAGCCAGGCCAACAACCAAGTGCCTTCAAAAGCGCCAAACACGGTCGCCTTGATGCCATGGGTCAACCAAGTGATGGGCAGCCATGGGCTCACGGTGGCAAAAAAACTGCCACTCAACTCCACAGGCATCAAGCCGCCCGATGAGGTCAATTGGATGGCCAAGAAGACCATGGCCAAAGCTTTGCCTGCATCGCCCATGAAATGGGTCAGTGCACTGATCACGAAAAAGAATGCCAGCCCGGCACTCAACAGCGTGCAAATGAAGGCCAAGGGGTTGACCACGTCAATTTGCAGCACTGTAAACACCGTGAAGAGCAGTATCAAACCTTGCAAGACCACCAGTGCGCCGGGCAAGGCCAATTTGCCCAGCCATAGCGCCACCGGGTGAAACGCTTTGGCATGAATGGGCTGTGAGCGCAAATTGACAAAAAACACCGCGATGCCTGCCCCCAACCAGAGAGCGGCGGGCAGCACGTTGGCAATGAAGCCCATGCCGTTCTTGCCCACTGTGGCGTCTATTTCCATTCTTGGGCGGACAGAATCGGCCAGACCTTCAGGGCTGCCTTCAAGCACGTCGTCAGTGGCCGGAATGGCTTTGCCGACCAAGGCCAAGCCGGCTTCTAAGCGACGGCTCGCTTGGCTGATGGACTCATTGCCTTGCGACAACTTGAGGGTGCCCGACGCCAATTCTGTGGCGCCTTTGTCCAGTGACTCGAGTTGCGCGTCTTCAGGAAATTGCGTCGACATGGTGCGTGTTGCGGTGTTGATTTGGCGCACACCTTGCGTGAGGCCTGTGACGCCGGTTTTCATGTTCCGCGCACCGTCTTCCAGCTTTTTTCCATTGTCGAGGGAGGCTTGCAAGCCATTGTCGATTTTTTGCAGGCTTGCATAAACTTGGCCCACGTTGTCCAACATGGCGCTGCTCACCAACAGTTGGTTGCTGGCCTCTTCTTTGAAGGCCGAAACCGCACTCATCAGTTGTTCATTGCCCGTTTTGATTTTTTGCAGACCCTGTCCCAGCTCGGTCATGCCTGAGGCCAAACTGTCGGCCCCCTCGTCAAGTTTTCTTAAATCAGAATTGCGCGGGCGGCTTGAATCAAGTTGGCGTAAACCGCTCCCCATTTTTTTGGACTGATCGGTCAATTGCGTCAGGTGTTCACTCAGGTGCTGCGCGCCCAGGTGCACCGCCTTGGCCGCACTCGAAGCTTGGCTTGCGCCTTGGTTGAGTTCCTCCGCGCCTTGGTGCAGCTCTTGCAGACCTTGGCGCAAACGGCTGACACTTTGTTTCGAGCCTGCGGCATTCACCAGCACCAAAGACCACCGTTTGGTGTTCAGGCTTTCGTTGATTTTGTGGCCCAACTCGGTCGCAAATTGCTGCGCAATGCGCGCCGACTCGAGGTGGTTGCCTTGCGAGGCAAACACCACCAACTGGCCTGCGCCCACTTGTTCGCCGGGCACAGCGTTGGCACTGAAGTTTTTGGGAATGATCAACGCAAAAGCCAGCTGACCTTGCTTCACTTTTGCGCGAGCCGCCGCCTCGTCGTCCATCAACTGATAGTCAAATCGGGCTTGGGCTTTCAGCATGTCGCTCAGCTCTTGCCCCACGTTGACGGGCTGCTCTCGGTAGACAAGACCTTGGTCAAGATTGACCAAGCCCACCTTGAGCTCGTTGCTGTGGGCGGCGGGATCCCAAATGCTGGACAAATAAATCAGGCTGTACAGGCAGGGAATCAAAGCCACGACGGCGATCGACCACAGCAATTTCGCACGGCGCACGAAAAAACCCGCCTCTATGCGCGCAATAGAACGTGATTGCCGAAGTATCTGAATCAACAGGCTCATGGAGTTTTGATTATTTTTTCTGTCAGCATTTTATTGGGTCAGTCAAGCTGGGCCATTGAAACATTCGAAACTGACAGCTTGCTTCATGGGCAGCTTGGCTGCCCGGTGAGTGGCAGAGCCGCGCGGGTCAGGGTAAGGGTGAGGGTGAGGGTGAGGGTGAGGGTGAGGGTGAGGCCGGCCTTTTTCCACTGCTTTCTGGGGTGTTTTTCGCCTTGGCCCGCTCAAACCGGTGCGCACAGAGACAATGGTGAAAAATAAGATCAACGCATTTTCGAAAACTGTTCCATGACCCCCTTGAAAATTGATTTCGTCTCCGACATTGCTTGCCCTTGGTGTGCGGTGGGTTTGGGTGCGCTTGAGAAAGCCCTGAACAATTTGCATGGCGAAGTACAGGCCCAATTGCACTTTCAGCCTTTTGAGCTCAACCCGCACATGCCCCCGGGCGGGCAAGATCTGGCGGAGCACCTGACCCAAAAATACGGCTCCACTGCGGAGCAACAGGCGCAGATTCGGCAGACCATTTCTGAGCGCGGCGCCGAAGTGGGTTTTCAGTTTCATCCTGGTGGTCGTGGCCGCGTTTACAACACCTTCAACGCCCACCGCTTGCTGCATTGGGCAGAAGGGCAGGGCGCTGGCGCGCAACATGCCCTGAAAAAAGCTTTTTTAGAGGCCTACCAAGGGCGCGCAGAGTGCATGGAAGACCCCGAGGTGTTGTTGGCCAGCGTGAAAGCCGCCGGTTTGAACGAACCTGCCGCGCGCGCGGTGCTGGCCAGCGACGCGCACAGCACCGAGGTGCGTGAGCGGCAGCAGTTTTATGCGCAAGCGGGTATCCGTTCGGTGCCAGCCATCATCATCAATGACAAGCACCTGATTTCTGGTGGGCAACCGGTTGAAGTCTTTGAGCAAGCCTTGCGCCGCATTGCCTCGGGCGACGTGTCGTGAAGACGGCGATGAACGCAAGCTCGAACAGGCCTCAAGCGTTGGGCGCGACTGTCTCGCGTCGCAGTTGGTGCGTTGGGCTGGCGGCTGGCTTGGGGGCTTCGTGGAGCGCATTCACACCGGGCGTGGCCTTGGCCGACAACACGGCCGTTTTGGCCTGGGGCGGTCGCGAAGGCTTGGGCCTGTTGGCCCGCGAGTGGCGACGCGAAGGGGGCGTGCTGTTGATTCGGCACGCGGCCACCGAACCCGGTTTGGGCGATCCGCCAGAGTTTGTGTTGGGCCAATGCCGAACACAGCGCAACTTGAGTGAGGAAGGCCGCCAAGCCTCGCGCCAATTGGGCCTGTCGTTTCGCCAACTCGGCATCCAACCCGATGCGGTGCGCTCTAGCCAATGGTGCCGGTGCCAAGACACCGCGCGTTTGGCATTTGGCCAGTTCGAAGACTGGCCAGCCCTCAACTCCACTTTTGCTGGGCAAGGCGACGCGGCAGGGCAGCAAATGGCCTTGCGTCAGCGGCTACAAAATTTGCCCGCGGGCCGCATGGAAGTTTGGGTCACACACCAAGTCAACATGACGGCCTTGACCGGCGCTTATCCGGCCATGGGCGAAGGTTTTTTGGTGAATCGGCAAGCGCGTTTGTTGGCGCGTGGTGGGCTGGCGGTATGAGCGCAAGCCTGCCCATGCTGACGGTTTACTTTGACGGCTCGTGCCCGCTGTGTCGGCGCGAGATGGCCATCTACCGCCGCTTGCCCCAAGCCCAGTCGATGGCGTGGGTGGATGTCAGTGAGGCCCCCAATGACTTGGGCGGCTTGAGTTGCGCGGCCGCCATGGCCCGCTTTCATGTGCGCGACGCAAACGGGAATTTGTTCAGCGGGGCGGCTGCTTTTTCAAAAATGTGGCGCTTGTTTCCGGGTTGGCGCTGGTTGGGCTGGTTGTCCGCGTGGCCACCTATGTCTTGGTTGTTTGAAGTGGCGTACCGCGTGTTTTTGCCATTGCGTCCCGCGTTGCAAAAAGCCGTACGCCGAGCCACTGGGGAGGGCGCGCCATGACACGCCGTGTCTTGAAGAGGGGCATCTGGCCTGCGCTTGGCTTCTTTTGGGTCTGTGCGGCTTGGGCTGTGCTGACCTCGCCCGTGGTGGCGCAAGGGGTTGATGCCGTGCGATTGGGGACATGGGCCATTGACCGAACCGAGGTCACCATCGGCCAGTTTGAGCGTTATGTGCGGGCCACCCAAACCGTGACTCGCGCCGAAAAAGAGGGCGGCGGATTTGAGTTTGGTGCTGGCTGGGAGCGCCGACCCGGATGGACTTGGCGCAAGCCCGATGGGGTGGCCGCCAACGCAGATTTGCCTGCTGTGCACCTGGACTTTGCCGAGGCCCAGGCCTATTGCCAATGGGCTGGCGGGCGCTTGCCAACGGGGGCCGAGTGGCAACAAGCGGGCTTTACTGAAATGCGCGATGCGCCCCCTAAGCCGTGGGTCAAAGGCCGAACTTACCCCTTTGCCACGGGCGACAGCCCCCAAGGCGCCAACACCAGCGACCCCGACCCCTGGCCGCGAGCAGCGCCCGCCGGGGCCACGCGCCAAGGCGTGAATGGGCTCTATGACATGGGTGCCAATGTGTGGGAATGGACCACCGATGCGCGCGGCAAAGAACGACGCACGGTGGGCGGCTCTTGGTGGTACGGCGCCTTCAACATGAAGGCCGATGTGCAGGCCTTCAAGCCCGCTGACTTTTATGCGGTTTACATTGGCTTTCGCTGCGCCTACGACCTCAAGTCGTCAGGCGTGCCATTGAGCAAAACGTCGCCATGATGGATTCTTTGCCCGACGGTTACCGTGCGCTGGTGATCGGTGCCCAAGGCGCGATCGGCAGTGCTTTGTTGCAGCAGTTGCAGGCAGATGCGCGTTGCGCTTTGGCGCATGGGGTTTCACGCCAAACCCAGCCGGGGCTGGATTTGTTGCACGAGTCCAGCATACAAGCCTGTGCAGCGGCGTTGGCGCCGCTGGCACCTTTCCATTTGATCTTGGATGCGACAGGCGGCCTGACCGTGAAGGGCCGTGGACCCGAAAAACGCTTGGACGAATTGGCGGCCCAACCCTTGCTGGACAGCTTGCATTTGAATGCTGTGGGGCCTGGCTTGTTGCTCAAGCACTTTGTGCCTTTGCTGGCACCAGGCCAGCGCGTGATTTGGGGCAAATTGTCGGCCCGCGTGGGCAGCATCGAGGACAACCGCAAAGGGGGTTGGTACGGCTACAGGGCCGCCAAGGCGGCGCTCAACATGATGCTGCAAACCACGGCCATTGAAGTGGCGCGCCGCAGGCCCCTGGCGGTGATTGCGGCCTTGCAACCTGGCACTGTGCAGTCGGCCTTGAGTCAGCCTTTTGTGGGCGACGATGCCATGTCGCCCGACACCGCAGCCACTCGTTTGTTGTCGGCGCTGAACGGCTTGCAGCCCACAGGGCGTGCGCAGTTTGTCGACCACCAAGGACAGCACATTCCTTGGTGAGTAACACCAAACGCGCTGACCCGGCTCAGCCCAGCGCTTTGGCGATCTTGTGGCGAGGCACGGTGGGTTTGGGGCACTGACCTTTGGGCAAATCAAACCACTGCCGCACATCGGACTCGACGCCCACGCCGTGCATGAAGTTGTAGATCGCTTTTTTCAGGCCTTCGCCCAGCAGGTCGTGGTCCACGCCCGGCGGCATGGGCGTGGGGTCGACAAACCCCACATCGTTTTTCGCAAAGGTGCCCTCAGGCAAAGGCAACAACGTCACGCCGTAGGCCTCGGGCTGCAAGCCCACAGGGGAGTGCACGGTGCAGACAAAGCGATGGAAAAACCCACTGTGAATGCAGCCGTTTTCGAACAACTGGCGCACATATTCCAGCGCGTCCACGGTGTCTTGCACCGTCTGGGTCGGAAAGCCGTACATCAGGTAGGCGTGCACCAACACGCCCGCGTCGGCAAATCCTTTGGTGACCTGCGCCACTTGCTCGACGGTGACGCCTTTTTTCATCAAGTTGAGCAGCCGATCTGAGGCCACCTCGAGACCCCCCGACATGGCGATGCAGCCACTTTGTGCCAACAAGTCACACAGCTCGGGCGTGAAGGTTTTTTCGAACCGGATGTTGCCCCACCAAGAAATTTGCACGCCGCGTCGCAACAGTTCTTCAGCCAACGCTTTGAGGGCTTTGGGTGGCGCGGCTTCGTCGACAAAGTGAAAGCCCGTTTGGCCAGTTTCGGCCACGATTTTTTCAATGCTGTCGACCAAGGTGCTGGCTTGCGCGGTCTCATAACGGCTGATGTAGTCGAGGCTGACATCGCAAAAACTGCATTTTTTCCAGTAGCACCCATGCGCCACCGTCAGCTTGTTCCAGCGCCCATCACTCCACAAGCGGTTCATGGGGTTGAGCATGTCCAGCAACGACAAATAGCGGTGCAGTGGCAGTCCATCCCAAGTGGGGGTGCCGACATCTTCAAAAGCGATCTCTGGCTCTTGCAGGTGGATGTATTGCACCTGCCCCGCCGGGTTGCGCACAAAGGTGCGTTGCAGCCGCTGCGCACTGCGTTGGCCCTGCAGGTGCTCAATCAGGCTCAGCAGCGGGCGTTCGCCGCCGTCCAGCGTCACATAGTCCACATGGTCGAAGACGCGTGCGTCTTTCAACTCGCGCAGCTCGGTGTTGACAAAGCCACCGCCCAGCGCAATGCGAATGGCCGGGTGCGCCCGCTTGATGCATTGGGCAATGCGAAACGCGGCGTAGACCGAGCCCGGAAAGGGCACCGACAGCAACACCAGTTGCGGCTGGTGGCGCTCAATGGCGCGCAAGGCCAAGTTCTCGAGCGTTGTGTCGATCAGGTTGGAGGGCTGTGCCAAGGCCTCTGACAGGGCGTCAAAGCTGGGTTGGCTGGCGGCCAAGCGTTCGGCATAACGCACAAACTCAAAACCTTCATCCACCGCGTCGCGCAACACATCGGCCACATCGTTCAGGTAAAGCGTGGCCAGGTGGCGGGCGCGATCGGTTTGACCCAGTGCGCCAAAAGCCCAGCCGATCGGGTCACCCGTGCCATCGTCGTCATACGCATCCAGTGCGGCAAAGCGAGGGCCTTCGGGCAAAAATCCGCGACCCGCTATCCGGTGGCTGAGGGTGCTGTCGCGGCCTTGCAAGAAGGCGATGACCGGCTCGATGGTCGCGGCATAGGCGGCGAAATGGTCTAAGAAAAAATTGATCGGTGCTGAGCGTTCTTCCACCGGCAATGACAGGGCGGCGTCGCGCAATGCGCTCAAGCCAGTGCGGTTGAGTAAGGCTAAAACAGTGGCCAGTGCCAAGTCTTCTTGCACCGCATCGATGCCCCTCGAACGCAAAAAACCCGTCAGGTAGGCCGTTGACGGGTAGGGCGTGTTGAGCTGCGTCATCGGCGGGATGAGGCTGAGCACTTTGAACGGGGAAGGGCGGGTCATCAGGCGCGGGGTGGACAGAGCAGGGCAGGGCAGGGCAGGGCAGGGCAGGGCGTTGGCGTGATTATCAACGGGCATTAATATCCAGCAGCCCCAGTGGTGACTGCACCCGACCATTTTCTCAGATGACCCCCATGCCCGAGACCCCTCCAGAAGCTGCGCTTTCACTGTCTGCCTTGGTGGTGCAGCCCGCTGCGCACACCCCGCTGACCCCCGCACAGCGCCGTTTCAATGAATTGTTGGCCCGCATAGAGGTGCTGACAGCGCAGATTCAAGCCTTGGAGGCTTGGTCGGATCGCCACCGTTATGCCCACATTCAAAACCTGCGAGAGTCGCAACAACTCACCCTGCAACACCGCAAAAGCTTGCTTTTTTTGTTGCACGAAAAAGTCCAAACTGCCGACCTGTCGGCGCAACAGCAACGCATGGCACATCGCAAATTGCGCAGTTTGCTGAGCCAACTGACCGACACCGCTGACCCACAAGTGCGGGCCTTGGCCGACTTGTATGTGAGCGAAGAGGATGCGCAAGAAGAAGCCCAAGCGCTGGCCGAGGCGGCTCAGCGTGTGCGCGAACGCATAGAGCAAGCGCTGGGCCAGCCCATCGAAAAGCCCAGCCAGTACCAAACTCCCGATGAAATGCTGGCGGCTGGCATGCGCCAGTGGCAACGGCAGCAGCAGGCCGACGATGACCGCAAAGCGGCCAAGCGGGCAGCGCGAAAAGCGCATAAAAAAAGTGTCGCCGCAGACAAGGGCGAAGTGCCTGTGGCCGCGCTACGAGAAGCCGATGCCAAGAGCGCCATTCGCACGCTGTTCAGGCAGTTGGCCAGTGCGCTGCATCCTGACCGTGAGCCTGACGAGGTAGAGCGTTTGCGCAAGACGGCATTGATGAGCGAGGTGAATGCCGCTTATGAAAAAAATGACCTGGTCACCTTGATGCGGTTGCAGATTCGGCTTGTGCAAACCGGCCCCACGGATGCCGGAGACAAGGGCCTTCAGCAAGGCTCAGACCAAGCGGCTACAAACGAAGTAAGTTCTGGCCGAGCATCTGGTGGTCAATATGGCACTCGCCTGTCAGATGACAAACTGATGGCTTTGGCTTTGCTGCTCAAAGAGCAAGTGAGCGCGCTCGAAGACGATTTGGACCAACTGCAATACCACCTGAGCCGTGAGCTGTGTGTGCCTGTCCGAGCGGGTGACGATGAGGCCGAGTTGACTCAGGCCCTGCAGCGCATGCAGGCCGACCAACGCCAAGGCGCCGAACACTTGGCCGCCGATTTACGGCGAGTTCAAAACGATGCCGAACTCAAACGTTGGCTCAAAGAGCAGTGGCAGTTGGCGAAAGAAGAAGTGCAGCAAGCCAGCGGCGATTGAAGACTTCAAAGCCACTTTTGCATGAAGCTGGCCTGACCGGCAGCCGGGTCGAGTTCATAGGCTTCAAAACCAAACTTCAGATAACTGCGCAACGCTGGGGCGTTGCCCGTGAGCACTTCGAGGGTGAGTTTGCAACAGCCCCGCTGCATCGCGTGTTGCTGCGCCGCCAATAGCAGGGCTTGGCCCACGCCTTGACCGCGGTGTGCGGGCAACACCGCGATGTCGTGGATGTTCATCAAGGGCTTGGCCTTGAAGGTGGAATAGCCTTCAATGCAGTTCACCAAGCCCACCGCTAGATCGCCTTGCCAGGCGATGAAACTGGCGGCGTCAAGACGCGCCGCCAGGTCATCACACAGGCGGTCTTTCACGTCTTGCGCTAGCCCTGCGCCGCCGCCCATGGGGTCTTGGGCATAGGCATCGAGCAGCATCACCAACGCTCTGCGGTGCAGAGGGTTCTGGTAATCGACGCGCAAGACCTGCAGCAGCATGATTAGGCAGCCATCGGTGTCAAGGCCGAGCGGATGGGCGTGTTCATGCTCTGCATCACATGCCCAGCCAACTGGTGCGCGGTGATGGCCGACAAGGTCCAACCCAAATGGCCATGGCCTGTGTTGTAGAACACATTGGCTTTTTTGCCTGCGCCCACACGCGGCAGCATGTTGGGCATCATGGGGCGCAAACCGGCCCAAGGTTCCACGCGGCGGGTGTCCACCCCTGGAAAGCACTGGTTGACCCAGTTCACCAAGGGCTTGATGCGGTCGGCGCGAATGTCCAAGTCAATGCCATTGAACTCGGCGGTTCCGGCCACGCGGAATCGGTCGTTGCCCAAACGGCTGGTGACGAGTTTGGTTTCGTCGTCCAGCAAGCTCACTTGTGGTGCTGCGGCTTGGCTGGCCGCGTCGTTCAGGCCCACCGTGATCGAGTAGCCTTTGACGGGATAAATGTTCAAGCGGTCGCCCAATTGCGCGGCCAGACCGCGGCCATGCACACCAGCGCAAATCACGATGCCGTCAAAACTCAGGGTCTCGGTTTGGCCTTGATGCTGCACTTTGACGGTTGCTGTTTGGCCATTGGCATCGACGCTCAGCACCTGGTGCTCGGTCAAGATTTTCACGCCCATGCGCTCGCAGGCTTTGGCCAAACCAAAAGTGAATTTGTGGATGTCGCCGGTGGAGTCGCTTTCGGTGAAATAGCCGCCGTAGTACTGGCCTTGCAAAGTGGGCTCGATGGCCTTCATCTCGTCGGGCGTGACGGCGCGGCGTGGCAAACCACCTTGGGCCAACAATTTGGAAACTTCACCCGCATGGTCGAAGCCTTTTTTGTCACGGTAGATGTGCAAGATGCCTTCGCGCTTGTGGTCAAAGTCGATGCCCTCGGACTTGGCCCAAGCGAAGTGAAATTCGCGGGACTGAATGGCCAGTTGTGCCGTCGCTACGGTGTTGTCTTTGTAGCGCGGAATGGCTGCCACAAATTCGGCCATCCAGCTGAGTTTGTGCCACGTTGGGGCTGGGTTCATCAGCAGGGGGGCGTCTTTGGTGAACATCCACTTCAGACCCTTGACGATCGTGGAGGGGTGCGTCCAAACCTCGGCATTAGAGGCCGAGAGTTGGCCGCCGTTGGCATAGGAGGTTTCCATGCCGGGGTAGCGGTTTTTTTCGATCAGGGTGACCTGAATGCCTTGTTGGGCCAGGGCATAGGCGCTGGTGACCCCGGTGATGCCGCCGCCGACAACCACCATGTGTTTTTTAGTAAAGCTCATGAAGTACTCTCAGAAAGACGTCTCAAACGGATGGACGCACTGCACACCGCATGTGTGCAGAACGACCCCCTCTGTTTGAAACCTGAGAGATTCACCCGGCCATTGCGGCTTGGGCTTGCTCCTGCGGTGTGCCAGGGGACGAATCCTGGCAACTCTTCAGAGTGCTTTGTTCACCACGGTCCTTTTGCCTGAGAGTTTCCGGGGTGGTTGCTCCTTCGGCGTTGAAGGCTTGCGGCCTTCAATCTCTCCCGCGGTGAACGTCGGATTGGAACCGACTTGGGGCAACAGTTGCAAAACCGGTGT
>JACCDN010889360.1_pt1 | contig 19918 bp, 21 predicted proteins | sample 7441691 | NCBI WGS metagenome assembly JACCDN01 (sample SAMN15323439, study PRJNA562643) | freshwater metagenome | isolation source: river surface water | place: USA:Blue River Watershed | collected 2017-08-16 | reverse complement strand
TTGATGCTTGTCCGTCGCCCACACCCGAAGATCATGGACGCGGATATCCAAAAGCTTCCGCGCCTGGGCGCGCTTGATCATGCTCTCGTCCAGGTACGACGAAAACATGCCGGGAAAAATCGTGAGAATGTCGAAACGCAGGCGTTTCATGCGAGTAAAATATCAGCGACTCCCGGCCCTATCTTTAGGATCCCTCCACTCTTAAGAATGTGATTTGGGATCAGGTGTCGGCTTATTCCAGATTTCAGGAAGAATGTAGCGCATACGATCCTCGATCTCGTTCCTGACGATCTTCAGGCGCGCCAGCCTTTTTTCCAGATCCGCCTTGGACGCCGATTCCGGTATTTCTTCCTGCAGGTTTCGAATGCGTTCGTCGAGGACGGCGGCGGCGCCGGCAGGACTGTTTTCTTGATCGAGGATCTCCAAGGCTTCCATGAGCGCAAGTCGCCTCTGCTCCATTCGAGTAATCCCTTCTTGAGCGTCACGGACGGACTTAGCGCGAAGCTCGTCAACGGACGGCTGACGCTTGTTTGCTCCTCCTTGCGCAAAATTCATGATTTTTGAATGGAGCTCCGCATCGGACACTAAGGCCAAACGGATCGCATCTTGTTGCGCCGTTTCGATGTTTGAGGCGAGTTTGTTCGATGCCTCACTCAATACACCCTTTAACTGTCGAAGTGCTCGCTCCAGCACTTCTTCTGTTAGAGGTGTTTTTTCGCCTGGAGCACGCAAAGGCAAGCGTTTGCTGCCCGAATCTGCTGCTCTTTCAGCTTGAGTAAAGGCGACTCTTTTGCCATCAGCTAACACGCCTGCGTCGGCAGGCGGTTTTTCCTTCCCTTCATTCGGCGGCCTCTGCGCTTGTTCCTTTTTAAACCACCTATCAAAGAAGCTCATAGTACCCTCAGAATAGCATTTTTTCGGCTAAAAGTCAAGAAAATCAGCCGAATGTGAACGCATACGCTGCCGTGCCCGGTTCATCGAAGCGGAGTTCCAAAAAGTGCTCGCCGTAGACGTTTCCCGTGTTCGTGATCTCGTAGAGGCGCTGGTCTTTCACCAAGAGGTACGTTTTTTCGTCTTCATCGACGTTCAGGTCCGCGCCTCGAGAATTCTCTGGCACCGGCTTGCCATCGAGGGTCACTTCGATGCGCAAGGCAGGACCGTCGTCATGCAGGTTCGAGAGTACGAGATTGGCGTTCGAAGAGGAGTAACGATATTCGAGTTTCGCACCTTTGGACGGCACTGCACGCTCGGCTTCGACGGTCCATGCACCGGAGAACGCAAACGTGTTGAGATCCAGTTTTTTTGGGAATGAATAGGATGCAGAAGCATCTTCTTTCACCGGTTCCGGGCTGGCCAAACCACTCGAACGTTCATAGCCAAGATAGGTTTCCGGCGAGCCGATTTTCGTCAGATCTTGCGAAGTACCTTCCGTCATCGGCATATCTGCCGGATGCCCCGCTTCCTTTAAGAGCGCCTGGATCGCGGCCTCGGTTTCGTCGTAGGCGCCTTCGCCGAAGTGGTAGTGCCGCAAACGCCCTTGGCCATCAAAGAGATAATGCGCGGGCCAATACTGATTGCCGTAGGCATTCCAGGTGCCGTAGGCGTTATCGAGCGCGACCGGATAGCCGATGCCCAGCCGCTTGATCGCCGCGCGCACGTTCTTTTCTTCTTTCTCAAACGCGAATTCGGGCGTGTGTACGCCGATCACCACGAAATCCGTATCCTCGTATTTCCCGTACCACGAAGTCACGTAGGGTAATGTCCGTAGACAGTTGATGCAGGAGTACGTCCAAAAATCGATCAGCACGACCTTGCCTTTCAGGTCTGCTGTCGTCAGCGTGTCGGAATTGAGCCATGACGTAATGCCTGAGAATTCCGGCATCGATTCCGCCAGAACTGGTAAAGCTCCGTCCCGCCCGCCACCTACGGTCAGCTTGGCAAGAGGATTCGGCATCGGCTCTGCGCTCGTCATGCCTTCCATACGCATCGAGACGACGGCGCCAGCCATGATCAAAAGGAGGAGGCCGACGGCGATGCCGATTGCGAGATTCTTTTTCATAAGAAATTACAGCTTAAGAAGCGAGCCAATCGGGAGGTGCGCGACGAGCCAGGCCTGCGCGACCTGATCGTATCCGGTCAGGATGCCGATCGCGGCCGCGATAATCAGGAGGCCGAAGATCATGTTGAAGATCGATCGCCACCGGCCCGCAGCGCGAAGCTTTTCCTGAAGATGCCGGCTGCCGTAGGCGATCGCGAGCATCGGAATGCCTGCACCGAGCGCGTAAGCGAAGAAGAGGAGCGCGGTTGTCACGTAGTCGGACGTGCGCGCAGCCAGGGTGATGATCGTGGCGAGGATCGGCCCCGCGCACGGCGTCCAGACGAGACCGAGCGAAGCGCCGACCGCCAAACCTGAGAGCGCGTCGGTTTTCAGAGCCGAGCCATGCGAGACGGAGCTGCCCAGTTTCGCGAGGAGCGGTTGGATTTTGATCGAAAGCTTTTCATAGAGCTTTTCAAAGCACAGTGCCGCGCCGCAGAAAAGCAGGATTACGCCAGCGATCGTGCGCAATGCATCGTTGGAAATACCCAGAAACGTCCCGGCAGTGGCAAAGGCGGCTCCGATCACCGCAAAGGAGCCGATGAAGCCCGCCACGATCATGAACGGCCGCCATTTCGACCGCCCGCCGCTCGTGCCTAAAAGGAAAGGCAGGACCGGCAGGATGCAGGGCGCGAGGATCGTCAGGATGCCGGCGGCGATGGCAAGGAAGAACAGTGTCATATGATCCCAGTCTAGCATGAGGAATAAAAACGACCCGTCAGTGACGGGTCTTGCGGCGGTGCGGACGCCGTTTCGGACTTTTCTTCTTGCGATGCTGCTCAGCGGTATCCCGCTTGGCAATGACGGACCCGACGGACTTCGCGTAGGCGGGAAGGACCATGACGTGGTAGCAGCGCTGCCGCCGCTCCTTAACGAAGATGATTTTTTCCTGCCTTTGAAGCGTTTCTAGACGCCGTTGCAGCCATTGGTCCACTTGGCGGGGAAGCCCGGCTCTTGAGATGTCCACGGTCGCGCCGGTCAGGTGCGACGAACGCTTCCAACTGAGCACGCCGCAGATGGCATTCCCGTTCGAACGGCAGAGCCTGCGCTGGTATTCGCGCGTTCGGACGAGCGAGGTGATGACGAAGCGCTGTTTGCCAAAGATGGCGTGGGCCGTACCGAGTTCCGAGTCGAGGAACGCTTTGGTCCAGGGACGCGCATAGCGGTAGAGATTGCGATGCAGCGGATCTTTCTCGCCGAGGTCGAGACCGATGTCGTAGAACGCGTTCGAGACGATGCCGACGAGGAGGCCGTTGGCGATGAACGTCTTCAGCGCTTCGCGATTCTCAAGGCGCGTGAGGTCGTGTCGATCGGCTGCGGCGTTCTGTTTCTTCTGTGCGAGCCCCCGTGCGGGAGCGTGCCGCTTCTTGCCGGCCGCCGATTCGCTGCAGAAAAGAGCGAAAACCGAGAGGACCACGAGAAAGAAAACGCTTTTCCTCATGACGTCACCTCGCATTGTGGGGTACAATGAAGCCAGGTATGTGTAAAGGGTTCCTCATTTTTCTCGCACTGTCAAGCGTCTTGATCGTTCCGGCCTTCGCCAAAGAGGCATCGCCTCTTTTGGTGCGCGCGGCGCGTCAGGCGCCCGCTGGCGTGGATCGCGTTTTTTCGTTCACGATCGCCAACCAAAGTGATCGCGCCGTGGCCGCGCATGGCCGCGTCGTCGTGATCAATGTCTATGGCGCCGGGCCGGCGGTCACACTTCCCGTCGAGGAGACAGTCGTACCGCCGAACGGCACGGCCGAGGTGGCGATCGTTTGGCATGACGCGCCGATCATCGGCCAGATCCGCGCCACGCTCATCCTGAACGAAAGTACGCCGACCGCGACGATTGCTTCCGCTTCTTTCTGGCTCCTCCCGAACGTCAAAGCGCTTGGCGGGGGAGCGGCCGGTCTCGCGCTCGGGCTTGTGCTCATCCACTTCGCGATGCGCCCCCGCACGCCGAAGAAGGCGAAAGCTAAAACGGCGGCGAAGAAAACGCCGAAAGCCCCGGTTCCGACGCGGGTGGCCTTGCCAATGGCGTCCCCGACGTCGACGCAGAGCGCGCCTTCGCCGAAGCCGGTGCCGGCGAAACCGATACCGCCCCCGAAACCGAAGCCGCTCACCAACATGCTGGCCTACGTGATCGAGCCTGACGATACGATCATGACGCTTTCGAGCCGCTTCGACGTGAGCTGGCAGGATCTTGCGCGCGCCAATCGTCTCAAGCCCCCGTATGCGCTCGTGCCGGGCCGCACGCTGCAGATTCCGCGGCACGCACTGAAACCCAAGCCGCCCTTGCCCCAAGCTTGACAAAAAACGCCCAGAGGTGAAGAATAGTTAGGTAATCTAACTATTTTTTGTTTCCGGCATGCCACAGTCGCATCGTTTCCGCCGGTTCATCGAGCTGACGTTCGCCATGAAACGCGCGCTGCATGCGCGTCTGGGCAAGAAGAGCTTCCCGCTCGACCCTTCGACGCTCCCTCGTCTGATCGTGCTTCGGTACGTCCGCGAGCGCGGTGAGCCGACGATGAAGGAGCTGTCGTCGTTCTTGTGCGTCACGCCTCCGTCGGCGACCGCCCTGATCGACGGGCTCGTCGCGGCCGGCCTGTTGGCCCGGCGCGGAGACGTCGACGACCGGCGCAGCATCCGGCTTCGGATAACGCCGAAAGGCAAGGTCTTCATCGACCGCCGCTTCCGCGAAGTCGATCGGCACATGGCGACGATGTTCGACCGGCTGACGGCCAAGGAACAAGACGATTTGATCGGATTGATTGAAAAACTTCTCGTATGACATTCCCGAAACTCACATGGAAGCGTGGCGCGCTGTACGGAGGCATTGCACTCGCGTTGATTCTCGTCGTCCGCGCGTTTGCCGGACGCGGACCGAATATCGAATATGATACGTACAAGGCCCAACGCGTCGCGTTGCGCCAGACCGCACAGGTCACCGGCGAAGTCGCGTCCTCGGCCGATATTGATTTGAAATTCGAAGGCGCAGGCCGCATCAAGACGATCGTCAAAAAAGTCGGCGACGTCGTGAAAACCGGCGATATCCTGGCTACGCTCGACGATCGCAACGAGCGCGTGCGCGTGCAGAGTGCCTTGGCATCGCTGCAGTCGGCGCAAGCGAGCCTCGATCGGATCTCGCATGGAGCGACGTCGGAAGACGTGCATGTGACGGAAGTCGCCGTCTCCAACGCCGAAATCGCACTCGCACAATCGAAGCAGTCCTTGGTCGACACGCAGGCTTCGAACGCCGCCGGCCTTGAAAAGGGGCAGGCCGACATGGACGGGCAGATTGAGACCCTCTTCCTCAAAGCCTCGACCGCCATGCAGGTGCTGAAGAACGACGTCTTCGACGCCGCCGGGAACCTTCGCAACGATTTTTCGACCTCCAACTCCGGCTTGGCGTCGCAAGCGACGGCGGCCTTTGTCTCTGCTCGCTCCGATTTCGCGAAAATGGAAATCGAGATCAGCGGCTATCGAGGGGCCGATCGCGCCGGCAAGGATATGCGCCTCGCCGGTCTCTTGTCCGAAGGCCGCACCATTCGGACGTCCGCCCAGTTCGCGAACGACCTGATGCAGACCTCCACACCGACCAGCCTGACGACGCAGGCTGCATTCGATACGCGCAAAGCCAATACGCGCGCGGCCTGGATCGATCTGAATGTCGCCGTCAACGCAGCGGAATCGCAAAAGCTCCTGGTCGGGACGACGGTCGCGGCCAACTCCTCGGCACTGAACGCCGCCGAACAGAACGTGCGCTCTTCCGAAGGTGCCTTGGAAAGCGCTAAGGCTTCGTTGGCTCTCAAGAAAGCGCCGGCAACCTCTTATGACCTCTCGGCCGCGCGCGCCAGCGTGACGCAAGCTTCGGCCTCGCTTGGCGAAGCGTCGATTGCGCTCGACCGCACGCGCATCCGCGCTCCGTACGACGGCATGATTGCGGCCGTTCTCGGGCGCATTGGCGCCACGGCGACCTCGAACGACGTCATTCTCAAGCTGCACGGCAACGACGTCTATGAAATCGAAGCCGACGTTCCGGAAACGGACATCGCCAAATTGCGCGTTGGCTTGAAAGCGGAAATCACGCTTGACGCCTACGGCGAGAACACCGTTTTTCAAGGCGAACTCGCGACGATCGATACGGCACAGACGGTCATTCAGGACGTCGTCTATTACAAGACGCGCTTCCGCTTCGCCGTCGGTTCGGAGGAACAATCCGTTCGCGCCGGCATGACCGCCAACGTGACGGTCATCGCGCAAGAACGCCCGGACGCGCTCGTCGTGCCTCAGCGCGCGATCAAGCAGAACGGCGAGAAATACGTCCGCGTGCTGGAGAATGGGCAAGACCTGAAGAAGAGCGTCACGACCGGACTCTACGGCGATGACGGCCTGGTCGAGATCCTGTCCGGCCTTTCCGGCGGCGAGGACGTCATCTTGGCCGTTCGCCAGGACGGCAAGATTTTGAAGGACTGACATGCCGAACGATACGCCCGTCATCCGCGTCCGCGACGCGAAGAAAGAGTACGTCTCCGAAGATGTGACGACACCCGTCTTGCACGGCGTCTCCTTCGACGTCCGCCAAGGAGAATTCCTAGCGATCATGGGGCCGTCCGGTTCCGGCAAGTCGACCTTGATGCACATCCTCGGCTTCCTCGATCATCCGACGTCCGGCCTCTATGAATTCGAGGGTCGCGATGTGTCGACGCTTCTGGAAAACGATCTTGCCGAGATGCGCAAGCGCCGCGTCGGCTTCGTTTTCCAAGCCTTCTTCCTGCTGCCCGAGCTGACCGTCCTCGAAAACGTGAAACTGCCGCTCGCGTATCACCCGATCACCGAGAAGGAGCGCGATCAGCGCGCGCGGAAAGCGCTCGCGAGCGTTGGTCTCGATCATCGCGTCGACTATCTCGCGACGCGCATCTCCGGCGGCGAGAAGCAGCGCGTGGCGATTGCTCGCGCGCTCGCGGCCGAACCCGCCGTCATTTTCGCCGACGAGCCGACCGGCAACCTCGACTCGCGCTCGGGCGCGCTCGTGATGGAAATCCTCGAGCGCCTCAACAAGGAAGGTCATACGATCATCCTCGTGACGCACGAGCAGGATACGGCCGAGCATGCCGAACGCATCATCCGCATGCGCGACGGTCTGATATTAAGCGACGAAAAGGTCGCGCAGCGCCGCATGGCGTCCGGCGGCGAAGGTCTCCGCAAATAATATGAACATCCGCGACACCGCACGCACCGCCTTGAAAGGATTGACCGCGCACAAGACGCGCTCGTTCTTGACGATGCTCGGCATCATCATCGGCATCGCCTCCGTCATCATGATGATGTCCTTGGGCAAAGGCGCCGAAGGGTTGATCCTCGGGCAGATTTCGAGCCTCGGTCCCGATTCGCTTTTCATCCGTCCTGGCGGCGGCGATGCGAACGGCGGCCCGCCGAATTTGGCGCAGCTGACCGCTTTGAAATTCAAAGACTATGAAGCGGTTGCCAAGCTGCCGTCCGTCCGCCTGGCCGCGCCGGTGCTGATGGTCAGCGCGACGGTCAGCTACCAGGGCCAGAACACGTCGCCGGAAGTGACCGGCACCGGACCGCAGTATCAAGAGCTGAATAATCTCGAAGTGACGGACGGACGCTTCTTCGACCAAGCCGACATGGATAGCGCCGCGCAGGTCGTGGTGCTCGGCTCCAAAGTCGCGGAGGATCTTTTCCAAGGTGAGGATGCGCTTGGAAAGATGGTGCGCGTCAATCGCAAGAACTTCACGGTGATCGGCGTGCTGCCGGAACGCGGCTCCCAATTCTTCCAGGACCTTGATCATGCGGCCTACGTGCCGATCACGGCCGCCCAGCGTGAGCTAAAAGGCGTTGACTACATCAACTTCATGTCAGCGGCGGCCAAGGACGACGTTGATTTCACAATGGACGACATCCGCCAGCTCTTGCGGACGCGCCATCACATCGACAATCCTTCCGACGACACGAAGAAGGACGATTTCCTCGTGCTTTCGCAGGTCCAGGCCGCGGCCACCTTCGGCGCCGTCTCGACCGCCCTCACGATCTTCCTGACGGCTATCGCCTCGATCTCGCTCGTCGTCGGCGGCATCGGCATCATGAACATCATGCTCGTCTCGGTCACCGAACGTACGCGCGAAATCGGCTTGCGCAAGGCGGTCGGCGCGCGCCGCTCCGACATCCTGCTGCAGTTCCTGCTCGAAGCGACGATGCTCACAATGCTCGGAGGCCTGATCGGTGTCACGATCGGATCGACCTTCTCCTTCCTGGCCTCGAAGATCATCGGAAACTTCTCGGCCGATTGGAACTTCTCAGTGCCACTGAACGGCATCCTGGTTTCCTTCGGCGTGGCGACACTTGTCGGTTTGGTCTTCGGCCTTTATCCGGCGCAGAAGGCTTCAAAGCTCGATCCGATTGAAGCGTTGAGGTACGAATAAACAAGAAAGGGAAGCACCTTGACAAAAGGTGCTTTTTCTTATAGGTTCCTTCATGGAACCGCTTTTCAACTAGCCGGATTCCAGGAGGTTCTGTTCATGGGCGAATATGTTCCGCTTGACCGTCGGCGCAAGAAGCAGCCGATCGTTCCCGCACGTCCGGAAACTCCCTTGCCGCGTTACGTCCAGGAGGACTGGAGACGGCAACACGCTCAGATTGATGCTGATCTCACGAGGCTGCATCAGCAGCCCGAGGATCTGCGCATTCGTCACGGCGTCGGCTACGGCCTCGCGGACGCCCTCGGTCGGATGCTCTCGGGGATCGGTTCGGCGATCAAATGGCTGTTCAAGGAAGCTCTCGGATTCGCCATCCTCCTCGGCTTCATCGGCTGCATCATCTTCGGCCTCGCCTACCTCTTCCGGTAGCGCGAGGCTTTTTCTTACCCTTGAAAAAATCTACCTAATTCGTTACGCTGTCCGCGATATGTCCGACGAGAAGAAACCGCTCAAAATTACGAAGATCGTCATCGACCGCGACCTGTGCATCGGGGCGGCTTCGTGCGTCGTGATTGCGCCGGGGACCTTCCAGATGGACGAGGAAAACAAAGCGTACCTCGTCGACATCGACGCGCATGACGCCGAGACGATCAAGATGGCGGCGGAATCGTGCCCGACGAAAGCCATCTTCCTCTATGACGAGGAAGGGAATCAGGTGTATCCATAAAATGCCGTCCCTGCGAACGCGGGGATCCAGTACAGGAATGAACTGGATTCCAGCTTTCGCTGGAATGACAGAAAACGCATGCGCAACGTAGAAATCCTCATTATCGGCGGCGGCGCGGCCGGCACGACGGCGGCCGAGACGTACCGCGTCGGCGGCGGAGTTGGCGAGGTCGTCATCGTCTCCGATGAAGCGCATCCTTTGTATTCCCGGGTACTTTTGCCGCACGCGGCGAAGGGCAAGATCGCGCCTGAAAAGGCTTTTTTGAGAAGCGCGTCTTGGTATGCCGAAAAGAACATCGAGCTCTTAAGCGGCCGCTCCGTCTTGCGTGTCGATTTCAAACATCGGAAAGCCGTACTCGAAGCGGACGAGGAAATTTCCTACGAAAAATTGCTGATCGCCGTTGGAGGCAAGCCGCGCGCGTGGCATGTGTCCGGTGCGGAGCAGGCGAACGTTCTGAAGCTCCAAACATATGAAGACGCGGTCGTGTTGCGAGACCGCCTGACGGCCGCCTCGGGCGTCGTCATCGTCGGGTCCGGTTTCATTGCCATCGAGTTCGCCGCAGCCTGCGCCGAGAAAGGCGCGAAGACCGTGGTTGTGAATCGCGGTCCGCACTTTTGGACGTCCGCGCTCGGCGAGAAAATCGGGCAGGCGCTGCAAACAGCGCTCGAAGCGCGCGGTATCGAGGTGCGCAATCATGCCAAGGTCATGTCTGTCGAAGGCGACGGCGTCGTTTCCGGCGTGAAGCTTTCCACGGGGGAGACGATCCCTTGCGATCTCGTCGGGCTCGGCATCGGCGTCGAGGTGATGGCGGATCCCTTCGGAGACCTGAAAGGCGAGATCGGTCTCGTGGCGGACGCTTTTTTGAAAACGAAACATGAGAACGTCTGGGTCGCGGGGGATTGCGCCGAATACGATGACGAAGTCACCGGACTTCGCCATGTCGTGGGCAACTGGACGAATGCCGTCGCCCAAGGCCGCCATGTCGGCCAGGCGCTGCTCGGCAGGGAAGAGAAATTCACGATGTTGACGGGCTACAGCACGTCGGTATTTCCAGGCGTAAACCTGATCTTTCTCGGCGAATCGCGGATGCTGCCGGACGTTCAACGTCACGAGCGCGTCTTTGAAGAAGGAAAGAAGATCATCGAATTTCGTACGCTGCACGGACGCGTGATCGGCGCGATGCTTTTGAACGCGAACGATCAGCGCGCGGCGGCGGCGGCGCTTATCACGTCTGGAACCCCCGTTACCGGTCGCGAGAGGGATCTTGCCGATCCACGCGTGCCGCTGGACGCGTTTTGAGCATTGACAACGCTCGGATTGATTGGTAGGTTGCGGTCGGATCATTTCCGGAGGTGGTATGTTCGTGATCAGTGTTGATTCTGCATGCGCACGCGAGATGGCTGCTCGGCTCGATATCGAAAGCTTGCGATCGGCGCATCGCAAGGCCGCAAAGCGGAAGGCACTGTGGCACCAACTCCTCTTTCTGGCCCTGATCGCTACGCCGCTCTTCATCCTCGGAGGATTGCTCCTCCTCTTCATCGGTCAGGGAGCGGCGCTCGCGATGCTCGGCCTGGCGATCTTCTCGAGCTTCGCGGCCCTCGGTCTCGCGCTTTGGCCGTTTCGTTTGTCTGAGCGCGCGGAGCATACCTGCGATCTTGCACTGCATCTCAAGCAGCGTCCTCGTGTGGTTCGGTTCTAGCGGAGAGCCCCTGCGGAATCCCGGTGATTCCGTTTTTTATTTTCCTTGCCCATGCTAGGCTGACGTCATGAAAGTCGCCGTCATCATTCCTGCCCACGATGAAGCCGCGATTCTTGAAAAAAACGCAACGCTCGTTTGGGAATGGGGAAAAAATGCCTTCGATGATTTTGTGCTCGTGCTTTCCGAGAATGGTTCGCATGACAGCACGGCTTGGGTCGCCAAGCTGATGGAAAAACTTTTACCCGGCACCCTCGCGCTGAGTTCCAAAGTTGCAGGCAAGGGCGCGGCCATCAAGCGCGCGGGGACTGCCGTCGAAGCCGACATCTATCTTTTCATGGATGCGGACCTTTCGGCTGATCTGGCTTCGGCCGAACGGATCGCGCGCGCCGTCAGGCAGGGCGCTGATCTGGCAATCGGTTCGCGCCGCGTTTCTGGCGCGGACGTGCGAAGACCGCTCATGAGGAAATGCATCACGGCGATCTATGCGTTCGTGGTCGCGCGTGTCCTCAGGCTCGCCGTGCGCGATCCGCAATGCGGCTGCAAGGCGTTTTCCAGACGCGTACGCGATAGCATTCTTCCGACGGTGCACGATGACGGATTCTTTTTCGATACGGAGCTGCTTGCGAGAGCGCACATGCTCGGCGTACGCGTCGAGGAGATCGGCATTCTGTGGAGCGAGCGGACGCGCGCGTCGGGGGGGAGCAAGGTGCGATTGCTGGCGACTAGCCTTTCTTTTCTCAAAAAAACATGGATGTTGCGGAAAACGTTATCCGAGCCTCAGGTTTTTCCGCGCGCATAAAAAACCCCGTGCTGCGTGGGCAGACGGGGGCGTTTTCTATCCGATGATCGGCAAGATCAGTGTGCGATCCCAGCGGCCTTCGCAGGCATGCGTGCCGGCCGGACGTTCACGATGCCAATAGCGCCATTCAGCGAGATGGGTCTTGAATGGGGAAAGACCTCGTGCCGCCTGCAGCACGACAAAGGCAGAAGAGCGTGTGCCGTAGTTTTCTTCGTCCGGCCGGTGGATGCAGGTGGACGCCATGCGACGCATCCATGCAGGCTCGCTTCGCGGATCCGGGTCATGGATCGTGAGGAGCTGGTCCCAGACCGCCCGGTGCGGGGCTTGTTCTCGGAAGTCCGCGCGTCGGCGATTCCAGACGTCCATGATCGCTTCCGCACGCGGGCTGTGCGCGGGGCCGATGCCCAAGTTTGAGACGACGAGGAGCCCGGGTTCGTCCGGCTGCCGGGTCACGATCGGATGTTCGGAGCCATCGACGCCGCCGCCGCGCGCAAGGAACAGCTCTTCCGCATCGCCGACGATCAAGTTGTAGCCGTTGTAGGCGCGTGTGCGAAGTTGCGCGATGTCGGCGATGGCCTCAGCGGCCGTGCGATGGCCGAGCGCCATCTGCACGAGTTCGCCGCGCGTCTTCATCAGCCGCGGACGCTTCGGATCCCAGACCGAGGTTACGTCAATGCGGTTCGTAAGAGCGGCGAAGACACCTCGTTCGCTCACCCCTATCCATGTGCCGCCTCGCGCGACATCGAGGGGCGTCAACGTTGTTGCTCGAAGGCGGAACTGTGGAGGCAAGGCTTCCCGATCGAGCATCTCATCGCGGTTCGCGGCGATCACGACCGGTTGGCTTGGAAACAGCTTGAAACCGATAAGGACGGTGCACATGGCCGTCTCCTTTTCGTCGATCACACGACGATGGATTCACCGTACGGCCCCGACTGACGGATGTCAAAAGAGCGGCTCAGGGCCGCTCGATGATGATCGCGAGATCCTGTTCGCGGAGCTTTCCCAGCGTCCGGAGCGTCTTATCCTCTTCAAGCAGGCGTCCGAGCTGCAGGCCTCCCGCGAAGTGGGGGAGGATGACGTAGTCGGCGCCGTGTTCATACAGCACGACCGCGTCGAGCTCCGTCGTGGCGGTCAGAATGACTTTCGCCCGCGGATTCGCGAGCTTCAAGCGCGCAAGCAGGTGAGCGGATTCGTGGAACGACGGTACTGTCGAAATGACGACTCGCGCCGCATCGAGTGCTGCCGCATCCTGAATGTCGGGGTCCGCAATATCCCCGTAGATTGCGTGAATCCCGCGGCTTTCGAGGTGGTGCACGACATCCGGGTTATAATCGACGACGATGAACGCTTTGTGGAGATCTTCAAGCGCGCGAAGAATATTGTGGCCGATGCGATGCGCGCCGATCAGGACGCTATGGTTCTTGAGCGAGGTGTCGCGCACGTGCGCTTCCCGCTTCGCGCTGAACTCGATGGTTTTTTTAAGGAAGGGCGCGAGATGCCGATACAGGCTTTCGGCGTGCATGATCAGGTAGGAGGAGACGAGAATCGTGATAAGCGCGACGGCGGTCACGATCGAGACGAGTCCTTGATCCACGTGCCCGAGGCGCAAGGAGAGCGCCATGACGATCAAACTGAATTCGGAAACTTGCGCGATGGCGATCCCAGTCATGAACGACGTACGCGCGCGGTAGCCCAAGAGGCCCATGGTCAGCATGACGATGAGCGGCTTCACGACTAAGACGAATGCGGACAAGACGAGAATCGGCAGCAGGTGGGCGGCGGTACCGGCCAAGACCAGTTTCGAACCGAGCGTGATGAAGAACGTCACGGCAAAGACGTCTCGGAGCGGCCGCACGCGGCTCATGATTTGGAAATGCTCGACGCTTTCGGACAAGGCGACGCCAGCCATGAAGCTGCCGATCTCGATCGTCAGGCCGATCGAGGGGAGATCGGCCAGCGCGGCCAGGCCGAGGCCCCAGGTCAGACTGGCGAGAAACAGGACTTCCTGCGAGCCCGCCAAGCGACGCAGTAGTTTCGGCATCACGTACTTGCCCATCAAAAGGGAAAAGACCAGCAAGGCCGCGCCTTTGGCGAAGGTGAGTCCGAGCGCGATTGGCAGCTGTGAGGACTGAAGATGCGGGCCGGATAATCCGGAGAGAAGGATCAGCGTGCCGAGCGCGATAAAGTCCTGCACAAGAAGCACGCCGACCACAAGCTTGCCGTAGAGGCTGTCGAGCGCTTTTTTCTCAGAGAGCAGCTTGATGACGATGATCGTGCTAGAGAATGACAGGGTGATGCCGATGTAGAGCGCGGAGAGCGGCGTCATGCCCAGGCCCCAGGCGATCAGGTAGCCGATGCCGCCGGTGAAGGCGATCTGGCTCGCGCCAATCAGGAGCGCCGACCGTCCGACGTGCCGGAGTTCGGAGAAATTCATCTCCATGCCGGCTAGGAACAGAAGGAAGGCGATGCCGAATTGTGCGAGCGTATCGAGCACTTCGCCGTGATTCAGCTGCAAAAGCCCGAGCGGCCCGACGATCAGGCCGGTCGCGATGTAGCCGAGCAAGGCTGGCTGTTTCAAAGCCCGCGCCAAAGCGCCGAGGCTCGTAGCCAGCGCGAGCACGATCGCGAGTTCGAGGAAGATGTGGTCCATGGCATTCAGTATAACAAAAAAGACACGGGATGATCCGTGTCAGCGTGCGACGTCTTCTTTCGGCAGCCGCTTGAGCCAGCCCTCCTTCTCGAGCCAGGGTGGGACGATCGCGCCTTCGAGCTTGCCTTCGCGTTCGAGTGTGCGATATTCCCACGCTGCCATCTCCTCGCTTCCTCGCGAACCTCGCCTGAAGCGGTCGTGCGGGGGAGAAAAACCACCGCTCACCGGCATGTAGGTGTCATCGAGCTCGAGTGTCGCGATCAGGATCTTCGCCAAGAGGTCGCAGGCGGATCTCGTTTGGAAAAGTAGGGGATCGATCTCCATGCGGATTTCATGGCCTTCGGCAAAGAAGGGATGCTTGGTCTTCCAGCTCCCGAAAAGATCGGTGCCCACGGCGGCTTGGAGCGGGCAGTGAATGGAGTAGATGCCCGAATCTTCGCGAGTGATCAAGGCATCCGTGTCGCCGTTGATCAGCCCTGCCTTGATCCTTTCTGGATGGCGGACGGGATGGTACGGAGGAATGACGTGCAAATCGCTCTCCGGATAGAGGTCTTTCCAGAAACGGAATTTCCTCGGCCCATCCGCCGGAACGCCGAAGAGGATGCTGATGCGATCGAGGATCGCATGCCTTTCCGCCGAGATGATGTTGAGTCCTGCACCGTCTTGACCACCTGCGAGCATGCGCACGCGCAAGACGGCATCGATCACGGCTTCGGTGCAGGACGGATACGTCGCTTCGACCGCGTGGATGTGCCGTTCCAACGCGGCGTTCAACGCCTCTTCACCCAGTGCCTGCACCCCTTCCGGAATGCGGCCGAAGCTCATGAAAGCGTCCGAATCGGCTGCGGTGAGATGCGGGTTGCGATGCTCGACGACGAAGATACCGTTGCTGACCGTCCGATTTCGAACGTACTGCGCCATGTGGGAGCAAGCCAATCGTTTGATCGCCAGCCGCTCTTCGGGCGCGCAGTCGCGAAGGACGAGTGCCTCCACTTGGCCGATGCGGTCCAGATGGATTTCTCCTCTCAAGTGCCCGGTTTCTTGGGATTGTCCGCGTGGGAAGACGTGCCAGAGAGCGTCGTGCATCTTGACCAGATCCATGATCCGACTCCTTGCTGCATCTGCTGTTGAAGGCATGCGGACGCTATCAGAAAATCGTTGGCATGTCAAGCCGGCGCAGTTCGTATTCGCCGGGTTGACAGCGCCGCGGAAAACTGTAAACATGGCGCCTTCGGCCTTTCCGGAGAGGAGTTCCTCATGCAATTCGAAGACTTCGAGCGCGCCTATGACCGAGCAAAGCGGACTGCGGCCTCACTTTCTGAACAACTGTCCAGACGAGGGGAAGCGATCTCGGTGTTCAGGCAAACGCGTGAGGCGATGGAAGCGGCGCCTTTCTATCATGGCGAGGCGGACCACTTGGCCCTGGCGGGCGACCACCTTCGGGCTTTGAAAGAGCGGGCTGCTCTTGCGCCGGAAGCAAAGCGCTACGCGCTCCTCGGGGAGGCTCTTCAGGGGTTGCCTCGAGATTGGCGGATGGCCATGCCGGCACAGACCAGCAGCTTCGCCTGGTTCTTCGTGCGGGGGTACGTGAGCGAGCACGGCCAGCCTGTCGCTTATGACCCGTTTTGGATCGAAGCCGTTGCTCCAGCAACCGACGACGAACGTGCCCGATTGCTCGGATCTCATGCTGAATGGGTGTCACGCAGCGGCGCTTTCAGAACGCCTGACGCCCGGTACTTCAAAGATCCGCCCCTTTTCGTGCCAAAGCCGTTTGGCTTCGAACGTGAAGCACGCCAAGCTCGGTGCGGTGCTTGCCAAGGAGTCGGCTACGTGATCGGCCGCAAGCAACTGATCGTGCTCTCGAAGAGGGAAGAGACGCATTACCACCAAGAGCTCTTTGTCCTCTGCGGAAGCTTGGAACACCTGACGTTCCTCGCAACGCGGCAAGACAAGGAGATTGTCCGGCTCCATCCTGCATTCCGGCCCGGTCCGCGGTAAGCGTCCGGGTTTTTCTTTACGAAAGAAAAACGTACCGATGATCGGCGCGTTTACTTTTTCAAATCGTCGATATCTTGTTGATACTGCTCCGCTAGCTTCACGACGTTATCGCCATAGAAGCGATATTTCTCGTTGGTCGATCCGGAAAAATACTTCATCGCAGCGGTCCATTCGCCGCTCTGCGCGCCCGCACCGAGGCCTTTCAAATAGATCGCCGAAGCGAGGAAGGCGTCGCGCATGTCCCAAGGATTGGCCGTTTTGCCGCTGATGGCCTCGACTTTGGGCGCATACGCCAGCCATGTTGAAGGGATGAATTGCGCCGGGCCCATCGCGCCGCCCCAGCCGATCTGGTTGCCTTGCGCGTCTTTCATTGGGCAGGAGACAGGCGTCGTATCGATCGGCAAGCCTAAAGCGGCCGTGATCTTCTTGAAGGGTTCTTGGTCGCGTTCCGGCTTCATGACGACCTTCCAGCTCTTCGACGGCGGATCATTCGGACGATTGCATGTGCCGACGTTTTTTCCGAGGTTCGATTCCTGTGTCAGGATCGCCAAAAGAAACGCTGAGCGCACGCCGGTGTACGACGATGCCCAATCCGCTACGCTGACCGCTTCGCCGAACGTCACTTTCTTACCAACCTCGATCAAATTGTAGATGCGATTGCGAATTTCGGACGCGCGCTTTTTCGTGTCCGCGAGCGCTGATTGGTAGTTCGTTTCCTTGCCTTTCGTCTGCTGCAAGAGCGCGTCTTGCGCACCGATCGTCGAGGCGACTTCCTGATTCTGCAGCTGAATGATCGTTACGAGATTTTCCTGCTGCTGTTTTTGGTCGGCGAGATGCGTTTCCTGTTCCTTGAGGCTCGTCGTTTCGCGCTTCACGTGATCGACGACTGCAGCAAGACCGTCATTGATCTGCGCGTAGCCGTTGATCTCGGCGAAGAAATCGGAAAGATCATTGCCCGAGAGAAGGATCTCGATCAAGCCGCGGCGATCCTGTTCATGCAGCGCGCGCAACATCGTTCCGATCTGTCCCCGGAGCTTCTCAAGCGTTTCACTGTGCAGCGCAATCTGGCTTTGGGTCGCGTCCAATTTGCCGGCGGTTTCATTCAAGAGCGCTTTCGTCTGCTGAACTTGGAGGCTCAGCTTGGCTTTTTGCGCGTTCAGCTGCTTGAGTTTGTTAGCCAGCGTATTCTTTTCCGAGCGCACGTCTTTCAGCTGCTTTTCGTAGTCCGCGATCTGGCGCTCGATGTCTTGCAGCTGTTTCTGAAGTTCCGTTTGCTGCGCCTGGATCTCGCCCGAGGTTTGTGCCAGGACCTGCGGAGACGGTACACAAAAGAGCGCGACAAGTGCGATGGTTGAAAGGAAAATGGAAGCGCGACGGGCCATATGGCCCAGTATACCAGCCTATCTCAGGAGATCCTCGCCATCCGCCTCGATCCGCTCGAAATCTACGAAAATATCGATATGAAAATGGGTTTTTTTCGGTACTAAGCCCGGTTTGGCGTAGACGCCGTGCTTTTCACCCAATGATAAATGCAGCCCTTTTTGGCGTTCAAACGCGGTGATGTCGTCCACGACCCGATCCTTGCCCATGGCCGGATTGAGCCCGACCCCGAATTCCCGCACGAGAATATCTTCTTCGGCCGAGATCTGATCGAGCACGCCTTGGAATTCCGGCGGTCCGTCATGGGAGACAAGGATGCCTTTTTCGATTCGGATCTTGAACGGCTCGCGGATTTTTACAAGATGGTCGGTGCCCGCGAAGGCGAAGATCATCGCTTCGCCATTTAGCTGCGAAAAATCTCTTGGTTCGCTGAAGACTTCGCCGATCGGAAATGTTCCGCCGATGTTCTTCATGCCTTCGTAATCGCCGACATTGAGTTTGGTTTCCTCCATGCCTCCTTCATAGGTCAGCACTGTCCCGGCACCGAAGACCTTGATCGTGCCCGCGGCATCGATGCGTTTCTTGAGAATATGGCCGCGCTCGCGGTAATAGGCGGGATCATAGGCGAGCGCGTCGATGTAGATTTCGATCTGCCGCTCGTCAGCCGCGCGCTCAAGGTGCACGTGCTCGATGACCGATAGGCCGCGCTGGAAGAGTTCGATTCGGATGCGGAATTCGCTCAGGCGGAAGTTCGTCGATTGGATGAGCGCGGTTAGGTCGCCCGGCTCGAGGCGCTGGATCTCCTCCATGATTCGGTCGGGTGTAACGGTGTCGAAATCCAAGCGCGTCGCGTACGGAAGGGCCGTAGCATAGGCCTCGGCGAGCAGGCGGGAAAGTGGCGAACGCAGGTCAAACACCACCAACGCCTTGCGGGAAGGGTGGTGTTCGATCGCGAGCGTGACGATGTCAGCAACGTGTTTCGCTGCGGAGGAGATCGGGGATTCCATGCGTTCAAGCCTACGCGGCCGGCAAAAGATCGTCAAAGCGGTATTGACAAAAGGCTTTTTTCATGAGTGAATGGTCAAAGAGGTGTTTCATGCATCAGCTGCAGCATCTGCATCAGCGTACGTGCCTGTGGCTCGAAGCGCTCGTGCGCGAAGGTCGGCTCTACTCTTGGCTCCAGCGGCTGTACTGGGCGGAACTTGGAGGAGCGAGGCGATTCCAGGAAATCGTCACGCGCTGGCGGCCGTCGGGCACGGCGCTCGAAGCCTACGAAGGCATCATTGCTGATGAGTTCCGGCATGCGGACCTCATTAAGGCGCTGCTCGACCAGCACGAGCTTCCGCTTCTTCCCGCGCCCACGTCCGAGCGGTATTGGGATCCCGTGTGGGGAGGGATCACGTCGTTCGAAGACGCGTGCGCGGCCGGAACGCGCGGCGAGATGCTGGCGCGCAATCGCTTCCGCGTGATGATCAAGCATCCTGTCACGCCCCAGGACATCTGCGAACTCCTCATGCAGATCCTGCCGGACGAAGTACGCCATGCAAAGCTGCTCGGGGAGATGGCCGGAAACGAGGCAATGAAGCGCATGCACCCCCATCACCTGGAGGGCATGGCCGCGCTCGGGCTGTGACCATTGACGAGGACGGTGGAAAGAATCTCTCGGAGTGCGCGTCTACGAAAACGTAGGCGCTTTTTCATTCCTAAAAAACGTATGGAGAACAAAGATCACGCCATCGAGGATCCGTTCGCGCACCTGGAAGAGGATCACAAGAAAGTCTCCGCCGTCTTCAAGGACATGTGCGAGACGAGCAATCGGGCCGTCAAAACGCGCGAAGACTTGTGCGAGCAGCTGACCGATCTCCTGACGCGGCATTCCGAGTTGGAGAAGCACATCCTCTACCCCAAGCTGGAAGCGATCAAGAATACGCATGACATCACGCTCGAAGGCTACGAAGAGCATAAGGTCATTGAAACCTTGCTCGAGGAACTTGGTGCCATGGAAGCAGATACGGATGAGTGGATGGCGAAGCTCACGGTGCTTCAGGAGAACGTCGAGCATCACGTGAAGGAGGAGGAAAGCGACATGTTCCCGAAAGCGCGAAAGGCGCTCGGCAAAGAAGAGCAAGAGGCGTTGTGCAGCGAGAT
>JACCDN010452381.1_pt1 | contig 19920 bp, 17 predicted proteins | sample 7441691 | NCBI WGS metagenome assembly JACCDN01 (sample SAMN15323439, study PRJNA562643) | freshwater metagenome | isolation source: river surface water | place: USA:Blue River Watershed | collected 2017-08-16 | reverse complement strand
GTTTTGGTTCCCTTCACCGCGAACAAATCCTTTAAGCCATAAGGGATCCCATGCAATAAACCACGGTATTTCCCGGCCTTTATTTCTTTGTCGGCCTGCCGCGCCTGCTCCAACGCCATCTCTTCCTGCACACTAATCACACATTGCAAGGTAGGGCCGTGTGTCTTGATTCGCTCGATAAAAAATTGGGTTAATTCGACAGAACTAATCTGTTTGGATTTGATCAAATGAGCTAATTGATCAATGGAATAAAAAGCCAAATCGCTCTTGTTTTTAGGCTTTGTCACGCGGACAGTTGGCCATACCACGGGACCTTGCTTCTGGTCGAACTTCATGCCGGGCAATTTGGGATTTTGCCAAAGACTTAAGGGGACATTGTTGTTCAACGAAAGTGCATGCATCGCCTTGTAATTCGCCAAATTATCCACCACATCCGAATACAAGGTATCCAATTCCTGGGTCGTAAAACTCAAATCAAAGAGATTGGCAGCTCCCGTTAAATCTGATTTGGTCTGAGCAAAGATGGGGAAAGCAAAAAGGAGAATAAGGGCGATTTTTTTCATATATCATTAAACTAAAATGAGCGAGTATGGTTTTATGCAAATAAAAGCGTTCAAAGCTAACATGAAAACTATGCAATTCCCCAAAACTTAGGTTAAAGAAGAATATGTTGGGAAGCACTTATTGAGGCATCATCATTTAGGAAGTAAACTACATTAGTTAAGCGCCTTCTCAAACCTTGATAAATTGGGATAGCCAGATTTTGCATTCACCATTTGCTTACAAATATCCCGATTTTGATTATTAACCATCTTTAGATTAGAACCATCGGTCGTTTGTAGAATGCTTTGCTTGTAATGATAAAGAAAGCTATTGAAATTCTCATCCTTCAACTTGGCACAATAGTCTAGTATCCCTGTCGCCGTATTTCGAGGCATCATGAAAATGACTTTTAAATCTTTACTAAATTTCCTTCGTGTTACCTTCAGAAAATGATTCACAGCGTTTTCCAACATATCCACGACATGCGGTCTTTTATGTAACAGAAAAAACTTTTGACCCTGATCATTCCAAGCGTTCCTTAAATTTGAAGACAGTTGAGGCAATGGAATGGGCACCAAATCCACAAATCCGACATGATTATTCTTAAATAATTCAATAAGTGGATCTGCAAAATATTGATAGCCATTTTGCATTGCACTCCCATAAAACGAACTAATTGCTTCATAGGGCACCGTGCGGTAACTACCTACCGAACAATCAGAAAAGATATAATTTGCCTTAAGTCCACCTAGGCTATCAACAGTTAACATGGGAGCCTCAGCAATGATTAAGACTTCAATATCTTTCGTACTTACCCTGTTTAATTCGTTTAAATAATTATCATAATCTTTCTTCACCTTATCATACACTGCTGTCCAATGATTTAGTGTCAAAGCCTCATTAACTTGAAGCTGGTTAAGTAGTTTGGTATTATTCTTGCCCCCTTGTTTGATCCAACGATGAACATCAACATCAAGCCTGGTATTATTGGTCGACCCCCCATAAATGAAATTCAAAGCCTGTATTAATTGATTTTGCCGTGCTTGATAAAGATTCATATAAACTGATTTTATTAGAAAATTGCCTTGCTGACAGTTAGGTATTTCGGATATAGCCTAAAAAGTCTTCCATGACTGGGGAACTTGCTTGTCGACGAATTAATGGAAGTATTTCGAATAATTTATTCCAACTAAAATTTGGCTCTACCATGGCAATTTTATGGCAATGGTATGGTTCGCTTTGGCCAACTAGAAGGTAATCAAATAAAAAGAGATATTTGGCAGACTCTTGCCTATTTTCGATCCGAAGTAGTGTATAATTCGTGAATAGTTGAGCCAAGCCCTCCGATAAATTAGCAAAATTACTGGTCCGATTTGTCCAATAAGACTCACCCCAACGATTACCTGTCGGATCACACATCCAATGAGTAATCCAATGTCCTAATTCATGCCAAAGCACAATTTTAAATAAGGCATCTTCACAATCCTTTAAGGTCCAAGCGAAGCGTTTATCTTTACTAATCACATCATCATATATTGATTTGGCATAACGTTCAATACATTCACGATGGAGAATTATGCAACCTGATTGATCTACCTCAGTGGACTTAAGATAAATTCCTAATACATCAAAAATGGCATCGCTATGTATCATATGACATTCCTCATCCGAAATTGAAATTTGTGGAATGTCCTCCAAAACAGTAAGGTCTGAAGTAAACATTTTATTTTCACCCACTAGATTCCCCTCTTCGTTCAAGTTCGCCCAAAAAGCAGAATAACCCGCCCGATTATTCAAATTGAGCAAATTTCCATAAGCATACTGATCCATTAAATGACTCAAAAACTCAGACGCATCAGCTTGTAATGTCTTTTCGGAAGTCATTATATCAAGAAATAAAGTAAATTATTAATTTCCACCTAAAGCTCTTTGGGCTAGCTTTCCTAATTCGGCAATTTCAGGAGCAATCATGTGCCAACTCAATTCCTTGTAATGTAGAATTGTTCTCTCCCGATCATCCGTCCAACCCAACGGATGCTCCGTGGCCTCCACTAATTTGAGCTCATTGAACGCCCACACCGCCTCACCAAGACCAACTAAAACTGCAAAATCCTCCGTGAAGGTATTGGCTATTTCAGTTACTTCTTCCTTCGTGAGGACCAACTTGCGTACGGGTTGTTTGGTGACATAATCATAACCAAGCGTTAAAAAATAATTTCCGTTTTCGTTAAGAATGTTTAGCATATTACGATCGATTAAATAATTTCCAAAAAATATAGAATGTCACTAAGAATAAAATAAAGGGGATTAGATTTAAGGGGAAACCTAGATAATCCAACAATCTTTCATTGGATGAAATAAAAAGATAGTCAAACAAAAATGAGATGAATCCCGTAATACTTAATATGCCTAGAATCATTCCGATATTGCGTTCTCTCTCACTACTTTCCTTATCAGCTTCCTCTTGAATAATTGTGGTAATTTCATTTAACGCAGTATTAAAATCATCAAATTGACTCCCGGAAAAAAAGTTTTTCTTAAAATGAACGAATAAGTCTTGAATTTCCGTGTATTGCGAAACAGGCATGCTGTTATAAAATTTTGTTACACTAATTAGTTTTCGAAAGTTTCTCAATTCGTCTAAACCACATTTAGGAATTTGACCGAGGTAACCGGACTTTAAATTAACCGCCTGTAATGAAACTATACCCATTGCCCTTTCTTTCTGGATCAATGCAAGCAACTGAGAAACAAAAAAATTAGCAACTAACTCCTTGGGGGATTTATAAGGCGACATCAAAATAGTCCCTTCCCCCATGGCAAACCCGTATACAGACGAATTTTCAAAAACATGATTCGGATTCGTTTCAAAATATCGGCTCTCTACTTTCAAATTTTTGCTTGCTGGAATCCGAAGGATATTATAACAATATGACTCCCTGTTTTCATCCAAAGAATAACATGCAGATTCGAAATAATGAAATTGAATAAATTTAGGATTGGGAAATTGTATTTTTCCCAATAAATCTGGAACTAAATTTGAAAAAAAAGAAAACAACGAAAACCTACCTATTGAATCATTTCCATTGTAGATTTTAAAATCTTCACTCGTTTTTCCACCAGGACCCTTAAAATACCGAAATGTTTTTTGTTCACTTAACTTACTCAATGGATTTTCAACATAAAATTTCAAATCAAGCTTAAAAAACAATAAACCATATTTGGCCATTGGATCAAGTACAAAAATCAGTTTGATTGAATCAGTCACCAACTCAATTTCTTTTTCATTGTCCAGAAAAACTTCTTGTTTAAAAAAATCAAGAACCAAATTATTTTCTTTCTCCCATAATGAAATTGCATCAATCTGGTAAATGTCTTCATGAGTAAAATTCAACATACCTTTACCCTCCCAGACGTATTTCAAATACCTGTTTTTGTCTACTAGATTTAAAGGCTTACTGGATTGTGGTTTACTTGCTAGTAGCTCACGCAGCGAATCAAAGGATTCACCATCTTTGAGTTCAAAACGATTAGCAAGTAAACAAATGGATTTTTGCAAGGTAATTTATCGGTTATATATAGACCACAAATCAATAAGAATTAACCATATTTTACAAGTATGAAGCCCCAAATAAGGATGCTTATCGTAAATACGGTGACAGTTTTTGATGGCTAGTTGGCCCCCCTAATTGTCCTCTAGCGCAATGGGGAATTCCGGATCATTATTGCCAGAGCAAGTACCCTTCTTATCGCTTTTGTTGATCGTTAAAACATAGGTTGGATTCGAGTTCTGACCATCACTGACCGAACATTCCAATGTAACCGTGTTTTCATCATTAGAAACAATTCGATAGGTGCCTTGATAATTGACGGTCAAATTGTCCTCCAAACTGATTTGTTGGAGCGATACAACATGATTCCCTTCCACCACGAATTTGTAATCAATAGAGGGAACTTGAACCTTATTACCATTAATAATGAGGTCTTCACCATCTTTATTTTTCATGTTATAACTGGGCTGTATCCCATGGTAGGATCCGAGTAAATCAGCTGCTAAACCTTCATCAGTAGTGCCCGTGCTTTCAATTTGCTTGCTATTGGTTTGCAATGTTTCTTTCGTCGAGTCGCTTCCGCAACCTGATAAGAAAAAAAGACTAGCAGCGATAAAAAAAACTTTATTCATCTTCAAATAGGTTAAAATTACACATGTAACTAAAGTAATAGTAAAAAAGCCGCAGCGGCTGCGGCTGTGGCAGCTCCACCCTCAACAGTCGCAATCTGGTCACTAAACGAACTATACCTCCCTTTGTAGACCTTATTCCCATCGATTGTAGCCACTTGATCGCTAATCGAAATATGACGCCCCCGATAGATTTTATTTCCATCAATTATCCCCACTTGATCGCTGAAAGAAGCGTATCGACCCTGGTAGATTTTGTTCCCTTCGATTAGGCCTACTTGGTCGCTGAAGGATGTATACCTACCCCGGAATATTTTGCCATTTTCAAAAGTCGCCACATGGTCACTAAATGAGGTATATCGGCCTTGAAAAATCTTACCCATGAGCTAATAATTTAACGTATTAATCGAATATAATACCCGCCTAGATTTTCCATATCCTGAAGAACAACATACTCATGATCCGTAATTAATAAATTACCACGATCGCGAGTCCACCAAGCCGAGGCATTCGGTGGAGACAAAAAAATATTTGAATCGCCATAATTCAGGAGCATTCCACCGGGTAATGCACTAAATCCAGACTCATTAGTCCCCTTATCAATTGGAAATGTATTTTCTAAAGTGTAGATGGTATATCCGCAATCAAAATTCCATCCTTCTTTTTCACTTCGTAAATTTTCTGCGTCAAAATCGCCATCCACATCTTGGGGATAATTCTTGCGTTGGGTACCCAAATCAAATTCCGTTTTGACAAATTTCAACATCTTAAAATAGTCATCAAAAGCGGGCACTCGCCATCCTGCTGGAGCGATACCTCCTTTATCAATCACCACAAAATAGTTGTAAATCTTACCATACTTTTTGTCCATCGTAGAATCAAAATTAACATGTGCCCAAGCTGGAATTTTGTATTTATACGCACTATCCCATTGCGCAAAATTTGTCGCATGAAAAATCGATCTACCATCGGCAAATTTACTTGTTCTCAAATTTTCAGCCGTCCATTCAATTCCATTAATTGTGACTGTTTTGTACTGATTCGATTCTATATCTCTCATGGAACTCTCCTTGCTATATGAAAGCTTGCCAGTTGAGTTAAAAACAGCGTGAAATGGGATAGATATAAAAAAAAAGAGGTTGACTACGATGGCTGAAGTAAGCATGCTAAAAATCACTCGGACAATAAAATTCATATTATTCTCGGTTATTGATTAATTCGAAGCGTTAACTCTTGAAAAACCTGCTGAACACCCTTCGCTGAAAAATTCATCTTGTGCGCAGGAATTAACTTACTTTCTCCATTCGACATAGCTAATTTTATTTGTGAGGTTGGGTAAAAAAAGAGCGTTGATTCCTTCAGAATCTCAACAGACTGAATCGAACTTAAAGAAACCGAAAACTCTTGCTTATTATCTACCCATTTTAGAGATTGATCGTCGAGTATAATTTGATCATTGCGGTTAACAATTAAAAAATAAAAGAAAATAATAGCCGGGATTACAAAATAGATGATGATAAATACAAGTGTGAATTTCTGATTGGAGAACCCTAACTCATTGTGATCCAAATTCCTATACAAGGCATAGCCTGAAAACTCCGTAATCAACAAAGCCAAATAATACAAGTATTCTGCAGGATTATAAATCCAGTTTTGACCATCCTTTTTAACCTTGATTTTTATTTGATTCACAATCGAAAATGAAGCAATTCCTACGATTCCAGCTGGTATCAACTTAAAAAACTCTACTTCCGTGCCAGCTAACAAAAGAATTAATAAATAGATAATCCCCACAAAATAGCCCCAAATTGACGTTGATTTTTCTTTCATTTACAAATATGAATTGAACGAATTGAAAATTTAATTTATAATCTACTTTCCTGAATAAATCTAATCAAGCTATACCAAAATATTGGGAAGAAATTATTTAACGGTATACGAATTCGCGCTGAATAATTAAACAAACAACTTGACATCAAACCTAGAATACCCAAAAGCGCTTCAAAAAAGCGCTTTTGGGTATACATTCGATTATTGAATATCGATGGTATTATAGGTCTGTGTCAAGAGGATTTTAGTAAAGACTGCTGTCTCTTCACATTTCGCAGTTTTCTTTTTCTTGATGTCAAAAGCGTTTAGATGTTCAACGCAAAACCTCTTATCCTTACCCTCCCATTTTAACCCATTATATGATTCGGCATACCAGTAAACTGATTCATTGGTCAAATCCGATGGAATAGGAAATTGTACAGAGCTATCAGGTTTAATTTGGTACCAACCAATTGACCTCCAACCCTTCTTGTATTTATATCCATAAGCCACCGAAATCGTATCATTCGCCTTATTGGTAAAAATAAAACTCGGCCCCATGGTTGTATCGATTTGAAAGGAATCAACAGGTGAAACAATGCTTGTATTTATAGCTTCCGTCACATCCCCCTTGTATGCCGTATATAGCAAGAATCCGAAGATTCCGAAAATGATGGTCTTTGTGATTCCCGAAATTGACTTATTCTTTGCAAGTCCGTATAAACCCATTGGAAAGAATAAAACAAGCAATAAATAAACAAGCCATTTTTTAGCATACCACCCACCTGAAGAACTGGAACTACTTGCCCCTAACTCAAGCGCCCTAGATTCATTCAATCCGAACAACTCTTGAATTTTATTTGAAATACTCGTTTGTTCATTTAAGTTCTTGGATGTTTCCTCAGCAGAAAAACCCATGGCAGTAAATTCTTCTTGAGTGAATTTTGAACGATTAAATTGATCTTGGAAAAAGACAAGGTATTCATCCAAAGCATAAAACTTATCTAAATATTGCCCTGGAACGTTGTACTGTTGAAAATTTAATTTTGGAATATCCTTATTGAATTCAAGTTGCTTATCTTTAAACAACAATGTAGCCCGGTCAGTTGCAAAATATTGAGAACTATTGATAATTCTTTTCAGCTTGTCAATTTCCTTAATAAAATCAGTAAAATACTCCCGAATCGCACTTATTATATACTTTTCCGGACAGTTCACACTGAAACCGTTATCTTGTATAAACTGAATAAATTTTATTCCCTTTTTATTCTCAAGAATAATATCATAAATCTCAATTTCAGATACTAAATGTAAAAAAGCATTTTCTTTTAAATATAGAATCAACTCTGAACCAGAATATGATTTCTTTAATTCAAGTAAAATTCGTCTTTCTGAAAATAGACTTAGAAGATCATTTGATTTTAAATATTCAATTAATTTTCCACCCTCTAGCTTCAAATTAATCGGATTTTCAGATGTTTTGAAATATCCAATCGCTTTATCTGAATTATCTTCGTAAGATGTGAGAAGTCCATTAGTAAACTTAAATGTATATGCAATAACTTCACGATTTTGCAATTTACTTTCGCCATAAGCTGTCAATTCTATCCTTTCACCGGATTTCATTACAGTTTTTGTCTCTTTTGATTTTTTAAGTATGGATTTTATAAATTTTATATTTTGCCCCAACTCAAACTTTTCGGCTAAAACATCTAAATTTTTCCCATCTAATTCGTCTTTTAACCAACCACTAAAAAAAGGTCGATAATTTACAATTTTAGGACTCTTCTTTAATAAAAGAGCAAATTGCTCAATAGATTTATTGTTTGAAACCAACTCCTCTACTAGATCAGGATGATAAAACGTGTTATTTTCATTTTCACTGAGCCAAATCTCATAGGCTGATTTGATTTTAGAAAGGGATTCTTTTGAAATCATAATGCTTTTAAAATTAATTTACTTCTTTAATATGACGCTAGTGAGTAAAATAAAAAGCCAAAATATTAGCTTAATCATCACTTATTTAATAATATTCAACTAGTTCTAACTTAGAACTAAATAGTAGTTTTGTTTTTCAAACTTGGAGCCTTTTCAGGTCTATAAGTACAGTTAATTTCCTCAATACTAATATGGATTTCCCTCATTTTTAAAAAACTACAATTCATAAATACTTGCCCAAACGATAAAACTCTCGCCACATTATTGGTTACTGAAAACTTGTACTAACTTTTCCCTATAATGATGAGATATTACACAAATGAATCTTTCATCCAAAGTTTGTTAAAATTGACAACTTGAACTCATTCATCTAGTGGTTTCGACTCGAATGTTTCCTAAAAAACATGCAAGACAAAATCTTATAATTTCCTAAGTTATATATTTGGGGCGATAAACAATTTACTAAATAGCATTTTATTGAGATTAAATTGCCTTATTGCCGTTAAATAAGTTTTTTGATTAGATTTTGATGAATGAAATTATTGTCGCTATTTTTATAGACAACCTATTTTTCATTCATGATGAAAGAAGTTTTTGCTTCAAATAAATTCAATTTCTGTTTAATTGCATTTCCATTTGTCAGTATTCGATTTGCTGTCTATAATTCAGATTCGGGTAACTATGAATTATTGATGCCGCAAGAAAAGTTCATGGAAAATTGGGTTTGGAATATTCAGTGGTCTCCACTCCGAATTAAACAAGTAAGGCTTCTGGAGAATGTATTGCCTCGGCCCAACTATGCGATTGACTTCCAGAAAAAAATACCTGTTAAGCCAACGGGCATGTCAAAGGTTGTATTAAACCGATTATCCCTCGCGGGTATCGACATAGAAAGAAAACCCAATCATTTATCACTCAACAGTTGCGAGTTGAAAAACACGCGTCCTGTTAATTTATCTCAACTTAATCCTCAATAATATCAATTCGTTATGGTAACAGAACAAACTACAGATTCAAATACCGCGCAAGAAGCGCCAGGAAATCGACGATTTCTTCGTTTTTTATGGAATTGTGCCGGTGCAGACGTTGAATTACTAGATAAACATTGTCCTCCCTCAGATCACTCTAAATATGCGGGACTTGGAGGGATTGTTTTAGCTACAGGAATCTTAGCTGCCTTTTCTGCGGGCTATGCTTTCTATACGATTTTCTCCCCGAAAGGTGATGCCATTGATAGTACCTTCTTCATCGGAACCGTAATTGGATCTGTGATTGGGGGTATTGTTTGGGGTTTAATGATTTTTAATCTAGACCGGTTTATCATTTCATCCACGGGTAAGGGAGATGGCAAGGATAGTATTTCCTTCAAGGAATTAGTCAATGCTATCCCGCGAATAATTATGGCGGTTATTATTGGTGTGACGATGTCAGCACCCTTAGAAATCCGAATCATGCAATCTGAAATTGATGCGGAATTACAAAGTAAACAAAACGCTTATCTAGAAAAGTTAAACGCGGAAACAGATACGATTATCAACAAAAAAGCCGCTTCTTGGAAAATACAACTCGACAAGGTAGAAAAAGAAATCAAGGATAAGCAGGCCTATTTCGAATTGCGTCGTTTGGAGTTAAAGGATCAAATGAAGGCATTGGATGATGAAGCTGCAGGCAAGACCGCCAATGGTTCAGTGGGTATGGGACCAGCATATCGCAGTAAAAAAGCAAATTTAGATAAACTAGAAGCCGAACGACTACAAGCTGTAGAAGCTGCGAAACCCGAAATTGCGCGTTTACAGAAAAATGCTGATACCTACCGTGAAAAAGTTCAAAATATCGAAAGTGAGCGGGAAGCGTTGAAAAAGGATAACATTAAACGTAAGAACCAACTAGACGGCTTGCTGGAGCGAATTCATATTTCACATGAGATTGGAGGCTTAGTCCCTTATGTAATTATGGCCTTGCTATTGATGATTGAAACAGGTCCCATCTTCTTCAAGTTGATGATGATTAAAGGGCCTTATGACTATTTAGAGGAAAATAAGAAGAAGTTAATTCTCGCAAAATCTGGTATTATTGAATTACCTCCACACGTAGAAGGTGATAAGGCCGTGGTAGAATACAAATACCTACAGGTTGATGCGATGTCGGATGTTGCAAAGGGTGCCAATGAAAGTTGGACAAATCAGATGAACTCCGAGATTAAAGATAATCCCGCTAAATTCTTATAATTCCATTGAAACTACTCCGGTATTTAGTTGTTGATTCATTAACATTTGGGGGAAAAATTCTACCAAGTGTTAATGATTTGGCCAAGGTGGAAAAAATCCTCCTTTGGCTAAAAATACAATTTGCCGTATTTGCGTTAGGAGCCATTATTTTATTCTATTTCATTTCCTTCTCTTGGTTAGCAGGGATTATCACAGGGGCCTTATTTACTTTTGTCTATATTTCCATCACGCTAATCTTGCTTTCGGGTTTTCGAATGTCAAGCTTTTTAAAGAGAGAAAAAAAGGTTTTAGCGAATAAACAGCTCGTTATTGGCCAGACGAAATTGGAAGTCGAGGATCTCAGCTATGAATCTGTGCCTGAAAAATCACAATTGATTCCAAGTATCATTCTTCGTGTCATATACATCATTGTCTTTGCATTGACGATTTTTTGCGGCCTTACCTTGGGATTAAGTATGTTGATTTATCCGGATTTAGAGGAGCAACATGGTCAAGAAATCATTCATAATTATGAAAAGGCATATCCAAGTCTATATGGAAATCAGATCAAATCCTTAAGTAATCAATTAGCCAAACTACAAGCAGAGCGCGGCACATTAGAACTTAAGAAAAAGAATGTGGAAGAAGAGATTGCCCAGGCTGCGGATGAGTTCCATAAAAGTTTTTTGTTGGTGGATTTAAGTTTGGTTACCAAGCAAATATTAGATTGGGACTTAATGCATCATCAAGAATTATTCAACTTACCAGCGAAGATTTATGCGCTTGAAAAAGAATACAATACAGGTTTGGAAAAGCTTAAACTTTCGATTCAATACAGTAAATACGGTATTTATCGGATTCAACATTTTGTAAATAAGCTCTCCTTTCTATCTATTCTGGTGATTGGCGGATTGATTTTTCTTTTTATTTACCCTTTTTATTTACGCTATCGCATGGTACTTGCTGAATCAGATTTGGATATCAAATTAGAGAATGAAACCATAGATTTCATCAAGTCGGAATACGTGAATTCAAATCAAGTTATCAAACAATTGATGGCCGAATATCATTATTCGGATAAGGTAGTGGAGCGATCTGATCCATTTTTGTCGGCGGGAGAACTTAAATCCGAGAAAGTGGCATTGAAAAACCAACTCGATACTTTTTTAACCAATGAATTAGTATGAGTATACATGTAACTCCGGAAACTTACGATAAAAAGGTTGAGGACTCATTTTTCGCCTTCGGGCATGTAAAGGCCCTTTTTAGAGGGCCCGAACATCTCGAAAATGATGTTCTTCTAAATCTTTCAAATAAAACAAATGCCAAATCGATTCGTGTATTTGATATCATTTTATACAAAGACATCAATATAAGCAATGCCTCACTTATTCCGAATGAAGAGTGGGAACAAACCATCACTAAGGTAAAACAGGGAAGCTTTTTTCATTCCACCTTGGAAGATCAATTAGCCATTCATTTTCAAAAGTCTTACTTCGAAAATGTGGATTTTCTTCGCACCCACGTTTATCGCCCAGAATGTTTTATCAAAGACCCTGTAATCAACTATTCCTTTTTGAAGGAGGGATATACATTTGGAGAAATCGAAGGAGAACTTTATTTTAAAGTAGGGAATCCTACACCCGTCGCAGCTGTCAAAAAGGCTAGTATCAATACCATACCTGTCCAACAAACGGAGACTATTGCCATTCCGCAGACTCCGGTCCAACCCGGACTAGGATGTTGGGGGTTAATCATGAGCTGGTTTGGATTTTCATGGGCATTACCTATGTTGCCAGGCAATTATACAAAATCGGATATCCCTGCATTGCAAAAAGCAGGTTGCTTATGGCCGATTTTACGAATTTTAGGATTACTATTCCTCCTACTATTTTTAATGAAAGGGTGTATGAATTATTCGAACAAAATTTGGACAGATTCAAATAAAGATGCCATTAAAAATGATACGAAGCTGGATATTCCCACTGGACAAGAAAAGCTGGAGCAAAGTGACAAATTGGCCAAAATACTCCCCTCCGAAGCTGCCAAACTGAAGAAAAACAAATTATCCGATACCACCTTCGTGGTTCCTCCAGGTAATTATAAATTGGTCTTCTTTGATTCCAACCGACAAGATGGGGACAAAATCCGCTTGAGTTTAAATGGTCGGGAAATCGCTAACTCACTTGAAATCTTCAACAAAAAACAAGAGGTGATTTTAAAAAACATGCGTTATGGAAATAACATCATCGATTTTGAAGCTCTTAGTGATGGAAAATACGGTATATGTACAGCCGAAGTTTACTTGGTAAACATGGATGATGGAGCTACGAAAATGTATAAATTTTATAATGTAAAGGGCTATAAAAAACGCATATTTATTGAGCAGCACTAATGGCGATTAGAACAAAAACAGTCTGGGTTAAGGGTGAGTTTAAGGCGTTTTCGACTTTTAATGAAACCTATTTGTCTACAGGCTCGCGCCAAGTAAATGATATTAGCTTAAATCATATTGAAATTTCGAATGCAGTTATTTTAGATGATTACGATCCTAAGCTGGAACGCAAACACCCTTACATAGAATACGATTCAAAAATCCCTGATGTAAAAATCAGATTTAAAGGAGCGAGTCATGATGAAGTAGCTTTCAAAGAGGATCTCGATGGAATGTTGATTAATCAGGTCATTTTCGATCAAAAGATTCATTTGGATAATGAAGATAATTACCTGCTTAAGGGGACCGTCTTTTTTCATCGAACCCTAACCTATACGATTCCTGATCCTGTAAATGTGGTTCAACCGATTACTGCAACCACCGTAATTGAATCCAAAGGAGTCACGACAGGTATAGAAGATACTAGCATAATCGTTGATACACTCAATTCACGATCGATTAATAATCGTTTGAAATCGTTTTTCGCTACAGAAAAGAAGAATTTCTTAGTCTCCTTGTTAATCATCGCGTTTTTATTATTCTTGTTTTACAACACAGCATGGTTCCCACTGGTATTTATCGCCGGCATCATATACCTAGTTTGGTCATTCAAAAAATTATCCCTTGGTTACTCAAACTTAAGTCCAGAGCCATCTGATAATGCAGGAACTCCAGTGGATATCTATCGCCCTAAAAGTTCGATAAAGGATCAATCGTGGAGTCCATTTAGTAAGTTCGTCTTGGTGCTTCTCGGATTACTTTTATTGTATTCCCTCGTCACCAAAAACTACGGGCTACTTAAGTTTTTGGCAATTGTCGCTTTCATCTGGGTTCTTCTCAATTATTTCACAGCGGGCTTTGGACTTTTAAAAAGGGTATTCAATTTAATTGGGGGCTTAATTTTGGGCCTATTAGCCCTTATGGCCTTGTGGTTTGTATTTGGTGGCAATAATACATCCGTTAATGATGATGAATCGAAGGAAGAATTCATCAAAAATAATAAGATCATTCGGACAGGCGATTCCTTGTTACATATAAGGCAATGGAAGGATTACCAAATCAAGCAATTCTCGGGAAAATATTATACCTATTATCCTGAATTTGACAATTCTGTTCAGTTTAGAAATAAATTTGAATCAAATGATTTCTCTGAAATTTATCAAACTTTGATTAACAAGGACAAAAAAACGATTGAAGTATATGCCAAACTATTTGATAGCTTAAACACTGCGAATAAATGGAATAGACAGCAATTAGCGGAAGCGATTGTAACGTCCATTCAAAGCATTCCATATGTATTGGTTCATGATCAATCGTGCCAACAAGCAATTCAGGAAAGTGGAAGTTCATTTTTAATTCAATACCACAAGGATGGTAAAGAATGTCTACCCAATATCAAATTTGGGGTTCAAGGCGGTTATGAGTTTATGCATAATTTGAAGGGGGACTGTGATACACGCTCCTTATTATGTTTTGAACTCTTGAGTCGATTTAAATTTCCAGTTGCTATGTTAATTAGCGAGGAGTATGGGCATTGCATTTTAGGTATCGACTTGCCAATGAAGGGTAAATCGGTTGGCAATTACAGACATAATTATTTAGTATGGGAGACGACGGCCCCAGGATTTAAACCGGGTGAATTATCGCCAGAAATATCGGATATGGACAAATGGCATATTGCTATCACAAATTAAACAAGTAAACTATGAACAACATTGCGCTTTATTTAGGAGTATTGGAGGTCGTATTAGGCCTTATTTATGGCATTTTATTAAGTTTTTTCGTGTTCTGGTTGATGAAAAAACTTTTCTTGGACAAAATGGATGTCCGATACGATAATTTGGCCTTTGGGGTACTTATGTCTTTTGTTTTGTTTTCCGTAGGTAAAATGGTTAGTTCTGCCCTCCAGCCTGCGGTTGATTTCACGAATCGTTTGATGAATATGGGACTTCAGATGGAAGAGGTTCTTGGCCGTGCGAGTTATACCATTACCGGCTTCTTTTTTGTTAGCACGCTGGTTTCAGGCTTAATTGTGGGTATTTCATTTGTATTATTCAATTGGTTAACGCAAGGGTTAAATGAGTTTGAGGAAATCAAAAACAAAAATGTTGCGGTTGCCTTGATTTCAGGAACCATCATATTGGTTATAACCCAGTTTGTTGCCGGTGGCATGGAGATGATATTTGAGGCGTTTATCCCCTACCCGCAAACCCCTCGATTGTTTTAAATAAAACCGTACAAACTTTCGGAAATTTCATGAAAAAAACCGCATTTATCTTTTTGGCTTTATTAATTCATAGCACATTAAATGGGCAGGTATTAGTTATTGACCGTGAACCAATTTCAGACACTCTCAAAAAGAATTATTTGCTTTCTAGCACTGTAAGTTTTAACTCCGACAAGCAAAAAAATAATGTAACTGATTTTAATTCCCATTTTGAATATGATCGGCTGTTTAAAAATAGGTATGTCCTCATCCATTCAATCAACAGCAGCATAACGAGTAATGGGGGAAAACTTATCCAAAATGAAGGCGTAATTCAAGTTCGTTATCGAGATAATGATTCTAGAAAATTTAGTCCTGAGCTTTTCTTGCAATATCAATGGAATGGCGCTTGGGGAATGGAAAAGAGACTTCTACAAGGTATTAATCTTCGCGAACGTTGGGTAGAAAAAAATGGATTTGATTTTATTACAGCAACGGGGATTTTTAGAGAAGAAGAAAGCTGGAATTGGGTAGGTGTAAAAGAAAGTTTAATTCCCTCAAACGCAGCAGTGATCAACAAAAGTTTGTATAGGTTTAATACCTACATTAAATCAGCTTTTCAAATTTCTAAGAATATCGACTTTTCGGCCATTTCATTTGTCCAGTTTCCATTAACAAATGATTTTATAAAACCCCGTTGGTTTTGGGATTGTAATCTGCATTTCAATATGTCAAAACATGTAAATTTTCAAATTCACTATGACCATATGTATGACGCTAACAGGGTTGTACCCATTTCTGATTATTATTATAGTGTTTCAACGGGAATTCAGATCGTGTTATAGTGGTGTACAAAAACAAAAAAAGGAATGAATTTAAATGTAAATGATGATCAAACGAATGGTTTACATGAACTACCCGTTCATATTTCGTATCCTTTATATGCGCTTTATCAATCCAGTAATTATTTTAAAAAACTGCATTTAATCTCAGATATACTCTTGGGATTTTTTCGATTATATGGACATGCACTTATCCATATAGCTGAACGCGAGAACCTTATTAGCGATTCATTAGAGCCGTCTATTGAAGCTCTTATGACTAAGGATAGTCATGGATTGTGGAGCTCAACGATGGCAAAGCTGATTCAAGAATTTGACGCAAAAGAATCAAACAGTTTATCCCCCGAATTAGCCAGTCTGTTAGGAGTCACGGTAAAAAGCAAAAAACAAATTCCGATCAAAAGAATGACTATTCGAAACACAGTCATTGACGGAAAAGGCCAAAAGCAATTAATTGAAGTCACCAATACGCCCGTTGAACTATTAATCAATTTCCGAAATAGGTATGTGGGTCATGGTACCGTTTACTCCGAAAGTGAGAGCAAACAAATTTATGAAACCTATGAACCCATCGTTCATGCTTTTATCACAGCCCTAAAAATCTGCGATCAATTTCAATTTACGGATGCAAAAAGTGGATCAAGCTTACATAGGTTTAACATATCATGTAGCGGCGCCATTTCCTTGGAATACCAATCAGCGAATTATTTATTCACCTCAACTGACCAACTAACACAAGAGACTTTCAAAGAAAACGAAACTAATGTTCGCCAAATAAAGGCCATCATTCCTGATGATAGCGATCTTAAAATCATTGAAACTTACCCCTATTTCATCGCTCATCCATATAAACGAGCTTTAGAAGAAGAAGATAATTTTAAACGACTTCACTTGATTAAAGAGGTTTTTTTGAATTATTTAAAATACTTGGGTTTATTAACTGCCTCCGAGTATTTCAATAGCCACTTGAAGATCGGGGATATCAATCGAGCGTTTAAAAACTTCCTTTATCGCCCACAATTCGGACATTGGAATGCCTTTATGCGGAGTGCCATTCAAGCATTAAGTGAACATAATCACGCATGGTTTATTAAAGAATTGCCAGCGTATTATGCAGAGGTAGAAACGAAGCCCTATGAAGCGAATGGAACCTCCTCCATCGGTAAGCTAATTCATTTTCGAAATCATTATTTAGGGCACGGGACAGTGCCATCAGAACAAAAGTGCGCATCACTTTGGGAGGAGAATTTCAAGCTTTTAAAAGAGCTTTTGGTTAAGCTCGAATTCTGTAAAAACTATACCATTGTCAGCAGCGATAAGACCATTTCATGGCGTTTAATGGGGGATGAAATTACACAGGTTAATTTGAGACAAAAATTAAAGTCCAATGTAGCATTGCTTAATGCGGAAAACCAGGAAATGAGTATTGTCCCTTTCTTTATTTTACCTGGAGAATATTTCATTAAAGAAGTAGCTGACCGAGCAAAGTTGATGGTGTATGAACAAAATACAGGTAGCCGGATCGTGTTTTTTAGCCCAGAAAGCGTTCATGGGGAAACCAACAATGAGAAGGTATTGGAGCAATTGAATCTGATGATTCGAGAAAAGGAGAAGCAGGAGCCGATATCTATAAAAGATTTGGATGAGGAGCGTTGGAAAGCACTTTTGAAAGAGAATAATGAGGCTACAAATCAATCGCTCCTAAGCGAAAAGAAAGTCATTAAGGGTATCTACCAAGAACGACAAGATGCGGAATTAGCTTTACGCTCCTGGATAGGAGCCCGCGCGGGCTTATTCTTTTTGGCCGCGGAAGCAGGCAGTGGAAAAACAAATTTATTGGTGGAGATGAACCGACAATACATCGAACGTGGCCTTGATACGATTTTACTACGGGGGAATCGTTTTCGGACGCCGGATATCTGGGAGGAATTGTGTTACCGACTGAATTTATCTCCCGCAAGTTCCTTTGAAGAGGCTGGATTTGTGAAATATGAACAGGAAAATCCACTAATGATCTTAATTGATGGCGCGAATGAAAATTCAAATGCGAAGGCGCTATTTGACTCCATTCTTCAATTTTTAGCAAAGCATCCAGGTGGTCATATTAAAATTGTATTGAGTTGGCGCGTTAACACGAAAAGTGAATTACCTGATTCGGAAGAGAAGTTTGAATCAATTATCTATAGCGATGCTACCGAAGGTAACCGCGATGAGAATATCATTGCCAAATCTTGTCATTGGCTGAAGCCCTTGAACAAGGTAGAGGTAGAAGGGGCTTGGAACAAATATGTGAACGACAAACAGGATAAGGTCCGTCGAAAGCCGAATTTCAACTATGAGGAACTTACTTACCATGATCGATCTTTAAGTGATCAGTTGGACAATCCGTTATTACTTCGTTTATTCTTAGAGCTGAACAATGGCAAGGGTTTGCCAAAAAGCCGTGGAGGATTTACAAGCATTTGGACTTTGTATCATGAAAAACTAATCTCTCAATAAGCGATGACGGATAATCATTTGCTTCTTTATCGGCTTGCTGAACTTATGTTAGAACATGAGCAACAGCAACTATCCGTTGATTTGCTTTTTGATGACAGTCAGATAGGGGATTTTGTCATGAGTATTCAAATTGATTCGCCTTACCAACAAATGTTATTGGAAGGGGTCTTAACCGAGTCAGTCAATGAAGAAAAGTTGTATGTAAGTTTCACGATTGAAGGCTATTTTCATTTTGTCCTTGGAGAGGTTATTTACATTCAAACAGAAGGTAAAGGCGCGGAGGTCTTGAAGCAACTTGTTGAGGAAAATAAACTGAACGGAGTAGAAGAGGGAGTAGAGCAATGTTTGATAAGAGATGTAAACCGGGATGATTTATCGAGGTTGATGTGGCTTATTGATTCAGGAGGTGAATTATTAGGTTTATGCAGTAAACCTCTAGCCCACTCTTTCTTAAATATTAAGGGTCAAATCAATTCAGAGGACACACTTACCCAAGCATATGTTAATCAAATAAAAAAAGTAACGTCTGAACTTTTTGCTGATCCAACAGATAACGACATTGAGGTACTTAGCAATGGGATTAAGTATTTAGAGGAAAAACTTAAGAACAACTTAGTTGCTTTAATTTACCTTCAAATAAATGAGTGGATTGTACCGGATAATTTGTCAAAATCTATGCTAATTATCAAGGCCATCGAACACATACCAAATCAAGACAGACAAAATAAACTCCAAGCAATTGCTCGTTTTCAGATTAATGAAGAAAATGAGATTACTTCTATATTTTATAATTCTCTAGGTGAGCAATATTCCTACGTAGCAAATTATAGCAAGTCCATTGAATACTTTGAAAAGTCTTTATCGATTAGAAAAAAAATATTTGGCGACTTACATTCTTTAACAGGAGAATCTAACAACAACCTTGGATTTGTATTGAGTATTATCGGAGAATATGATAGGGCGATTATGCATTATGAAAAAGCTCTTGAAATTCGATTATCGCTTTATGGAGAGCTACATTATTCTACGACTGAAACCTATAACAATCTTGGAACAGTTTGGAAACATAAAGGTGAAAATGATAAGGCAATCGAGTATTTTGAAAAATCAATTGCAACTAAATTACAAATTCTTGGTAACCAGCATCCTTCTATTGGAATCTCTTACAATAATTTAGGAATAATTTGGCGCGATAAGGGGGATTATGACAAGTCTATTAAATTATATGAAAAAGCACTCGCAATTAGACTAAAAGTTCAAGG
>JACCDN010382810.1_pt1 | contig 19921 bp, 21 predicted proteins | sample 7441691 | NCBI WGS metagenome assembly JACCDN01 (sample SAMN15323439, study PRJNA562643) | freshwater metagenome | isolation source: river surface water | place: USA:Blue River Watershed | collected 2017-08-16 | reverse complement strand
TAAAACACCCAGAATCGCGATTTTTTTTGTATTACTTGATACCGACATCAAAGTGTCGCCATCTAAAATTTCTAAGTAATCAAAGCGAGAATCTTTTAACACCCCATCCAAAAGTGCCTGGCACTTTTTTAGAGCAGTTGCGACATCGGGCCCTGATAGGATGATGTTTTTTAACTTTAACAGCGTGTGATGCAGATAAAGTGCTTCGCTTTTGGCTTCGCTCGAAAGATATTGATTACGTGAAGAAAGAGCTAGGCCTTCGCTGTTTCTAATGATTGGAAAAAATTGCAGATCAATTCCTAATTCTAAATCATCAACCATTTTTTTGATCACAATACATTGTTGATAATCTTTTTGACCAAAATAGGCACGGGTAGGGTTAGTGATCTTAAAAAGACGATAAACGACTGTTGTCACGCCATCAAAATGAGTAGGGCGAAATTTTCCACACAAAATGGTTTTTAATCCGTCGCCAACAGAGATCGTTGAAGAAAACCCTGCAGGATAAATTTCAGCGTCGCTCTCTGGGGCAAAAACTAAAAGTGACTTATTTGAGTTATGTTTATTTTGAAATTCAAAAAAGAGTTTAGTAATCTTTGAAACATCGTCATCTAAAGTTCTTGGATATTTATTAAAATCCTCATTGGCCCCAAATTGTTTTGGATTAACAAAAATGGAAAGTATCGTTAGATCATTTTCTTTTAAACTCTCTTGCAATAAAGAAAGATGCCCTTCGTGTAAATTCCCCATTGTTGGAACTAGGCCAACAGACTTATCTTTAAAATTATTTCTTAATTGATCAAGTTCTAATCTGGTGTGAATGACATCAATCATAATTTCAACCATTCTTGAATTTTATGACCTAATTCACTCTTTGGCAGTCGATCATCAAAAACTAATTGGTCGTCTTTTAGGATACGATAATGCGCATGATCTTCATTAAACCCTTCAGGTTTTGCATTCGTAAAACCATTATTCACAAGAGTACCAATGAGTAAATCGACAGGCTTCTTGCTTTGCTTGGCCAGTAACATTTCTTTGGTGAGGTTTGTTTCCGCAGCAAAACCGATTACTTTTTGAGAACCTTTATTTTTTGCTCGAAGCTCTAAGATATTTTTTAGAACATCGGGAGCTGGAGTTAATTTTAATGAATCAATACCCAGATCCTTTTTGATTTTGGCATCTTTGGCTTCAATTTCAAAATCGCTTAGGGCCGCACTGGCGATAAACGCCTTGGCAGATAAAAATTCTTTTTGCAAAAAGGTATTAAACTCAACAACGCGCTTAAGTCTTACTAATTCAAATTGTGGATGCTTTAAAAGTAAATCAAGCTTAGTTGTCGCGTGAATTCCCGCGGCGACTTGAACTTTGAAGCCTTGACTTAAAAATGTTTTCGCGAGCATGAATCCTGTGATTCCCGAAGATGAATTCGTTAAAAATCGCACCGGATCAATAGGGACGATACTTGCACCAGTTGAAATTAAAATCTTATCTGATTTAAAATTAATCGGATTTACTGTTTCGATAAGCTCGATGATTTCCTCGATGTCAGGAAGTTTTCCTGCGCCCTCATCTCCACAAACTAGAACTCCAGACTTAGTGCCCGAAATAAAAGTATTTTTTAAGCTACCAAGTTTTGTGAGTTCCCCTAAATTTTCTTGCGTGAATGGGTGATTGAGCATGTTAGTATTCATTGCTGGAAAAACCAGTAGGGGCTTTTCCCCGGAGTAGGCCAAAAATACACTTGTTAATAAATCACTCGCTTCTCCGCGAACGAGACGAGAAAGAGTATTCGCGCTTAAAGGAGCGATAACGAAGACATCACACCATTTAGCAAGATCAACATGTAATACGTTTGAGTGCAAAAAATCTTCACCATAAACGTAAGTTTCAACACCAAGATAGCCAAAAACTTCTTTAACCAAAAATTTTTCGGCGCCTTTTGTGAGAATGACTTTTACCTGATGGCCTTTTTTGGTCAGCTCGCGTGCCAGATCAAGAGTCTTATAAGCAGCGATTGAGCCACTAATACCTAGTAGTATTTTCATAAAGTAACTATTTCATTTTTAGTGAATTTTGGCCATTTTTACTTGAAACTGCGTTGCTTTAAATAAGATATTTTTAAGGAAGTACGAGTGAAACAAGCGGTTTAGTAATCGGAATGTAACTCATGATGTAGAGCATACAGAAAAAAAGTAAAAATAGTGCTTGTGTTCCTATGATAACTGCCCCGAATGGACCAACCCTGATATCGATGATTCTTCGCGTGTAATAACTTCTCAAGCTCTGCTGACGATAGGCCAGAGCCGCCGAATTTTCATGAATTGCGCGATCTAATTCTGAGTTTTTATCCATAAAGCTTCCTCAGTTTAAAGATAGTCCTAATACTTGTTTCGGAATCTTGCTATTTTTCATTAATTTCAAGGAACTGTACAAAAAATAGACGGCAATCATTTCTTACTCATTTTCACCATATTTTTTATCTAGGGCATAGAATATGGTTTATGAAAAAGTTATTTACACTGTTTTTAATGTGCTTTATTTATTCCACCCTCTCTTTTGGACAATCCAAATATGCCATTATTTTAGGTGGAGGTGAGATCGAGTCTGGCCCGGGAACGTTATTTGATAAAACAATTCCGTTGCTAGGGAAATATTTCAGCTCTAATCCGCGCATTGTGTATGACTACGCATTTGGGTCAGGGCATGTTGAAACCCAAAATTTGTTGAATTCTAATTTGGGAAATGCAGAGATAAAACGCCTCTTTAATTCGTCTAATGCAGAAGATATTTTAAAGAAATACATTGGAAAAATTGAGCGCTCAGAGATTGTTTCTGGTGATCAAATTGCAGTATTTATTTTAGCGCATGGAAGACCAAAGACAAAGGATGAGAAGACTCATGCCATTTATGCATTAACTGAAAATAAGTCCGAATTTTATTCACTTGATGTGCTTGAAAAATTACAAAAATTAGCGAATGAAAATGGAATTAATCTACTTATTTCAGATAATTCTTGTTACTCGGGAAACACGCAAAATTTAGGTAATGAAAAAACTTGTGTTGTTTCAAATACTGACGCAAGTATTTTTGGGCATTTTGATTCAAATTCTTTCGTTTTTAATTTTTTAAAAAGATTAAGAGAAGGGAAAAATGTGGAGGAGCTTTTTTTTGAGTCAAGAAAAGCCTCTACTGACAACGGATTTCCTCGTGTCTCAGCAAATTATGATCGGAAAACTTATGAGTCATATTTTAAAGAGCTAAGGCCATTTTTATTAAGTGTGAGTAAGTATATTTATCTAGATAATGGTGGACTCCTAAATTATTTGAATACTATTTCAAGTGCCGAGGGACAAAAAAATAATAAGGATAGCTTCACACGCTTACTTAAAGCGCTAGATACAATTCAAGATGGATTGAGAGAAGACAAGTATCAAGCATCGTTTTTAGGAACTAAAAATCTAAGTGAATTAAAAAATCATCTATTTAAAATTCAGAATTTTTTTAATGACTATATAAAATTTAAGCTTTCAGTGAAAAAAGCAAAAGAAGTTATAACAATAAAATACATGACAACTGATGGTGTTAAGAAAATAGAGAAACAAACCGCGGTTTACTATGGAGATTTAATTTGGGGAGATTTTCATACTTACTTAAATCATGCAGATAAAAATAATCCCACGGACATGGCAGAAGTTGAAAGAATTCGTGGAGTGTTAAATTTTAGAGAGGATCTCTACTATACTGATCGGCAATTTAATTTTCAGTTAAAAGCATTTAAAAAATTAGAATCAAGAGCTAGGCTCTTGAGAGATAATTTAGATATTATCGCAAGAGAAGAAAAAATTTTGTATGATTATTTACACACGAAATTTAGAAGTGATGCTGAAAAGATTTCAAATCCGTGTCGTGATTTTGTTTTCTAACCGCTTCGCCTTCTTAGAAAATCTTTGAATGTAAGGGCAGCGCTGGCACATATCTTCAACCAGTTTGCCGGATTTAAAACCTTTAAGCATTTCTTGAGTGCGAATTGAATGATAAATTTCAGGAAGTGTCTGGTTTTTTAAATCACCTAAGACAATAGTGGCTTCTTTATCTAAACAGCAAGGAACCACAACACCGTTAGCGTGAACGCCTAAGTGCGATTGAATTCCTTGACAAGTTCCCCTTTCGGAAAGTTTTGGTAGTGTTGGTGCAGGCCAGGTAAATCTTGAATCAAAATGCAGATAAACTCGTCCAAGAATTTTTTTATTTTTTCTAAAAGATACATCCACATCTTCGCTAACATTGGTTCCAAAGTAACAATTCACAAAATCTAGAATTTCCACATTATCTTTAGTCACATCTTCTTGTCCTTGCATAGTCCATAAACGCAAGTTGATATAAAGATCAGGACGACGTTCGATTGCATGATCAGCAAAACTTAGAATGTCTTGCATGTAAGGAGCAAGTGGTTTATCAGGGAAATTATCTTTGTAACTATGAAGGGAAAAATTGATTTGCCGGATATTGTCTGAGGTTAAAATCAATTCTTCGTATTTAGAAAGCAGAATTGCATTGGTCGTTAAATTTAAAAGTACACTGTATTTTTTAGCGATTTCTAAAATTTTAGGAAATTCCGGATGGGCCAGCGGCTCTCCCATTAAATGCAAACAGACTTCTTCTGCGTATGGGGCGACTTTTTGAATGATTTCTTCAAAGCTTGGTGAATCCATTACTTTTTTATCGCGAAGAACCACCGGACAGAATGTACACTGAAGATTGCAGATATTGGAAATTTCAATATAGATACGTTTTAATTTGTCCATTTCTATGTTATCTAGCATAAAAAAGGATTATCGGTGAACAAAAAATTTCTCTATTTCATTATAAACCCCGACTCAAGGGAGCTATTGAAAGCGGAATTAGCAATGTACTCGCCAAGTTTGAAGGCGAGTTATAATCGCGCGGGTTTTATCACCTTTGTCCAAGAAAGCTCTAATGAAGGTAGAGAATTTCGCTATTCTCCAGTTTTTGCTCGCCACTTTGGGGAGTCGATTCACAAAGGATCAAAATTAGAATGTATCGACTTCTATAATAAAAATCCTAAACATCCTTTAGTGGATACCGATGAAGCCAGTGTTTATCCTAAGGCCCCTTTTTATGAACTTATTCAAGTCACACCAGAAGAATATTTTTTGGGATTAGTGACACCTAAGGCTTTCGAATTAGAAAATCTTCCAGTGCTCGGAAATCCTAAATTTACACTACCGGAGTCCGCTCCTTCGAGGGCCTATTTAAAAATTAAAGAAGTTGATTTGTTGGCAGGTCTTAACCTTAAAGATTCGAGAGCTGTTATTGAATTTGGTGCAAGTCCTGGAGGGGCCGTTTATTATCTGCTGGAAAATGGATTAAAAGTTTTCGGAGTTGACACGGGAAAAATGCATGAGAATTGTCTAGCTAACCCTAATTTCAAATGGGTCAATAAAAGTATTCAAGAAACTCTTGCCAGTGATTTTAAAAATACAGAAATCGATTGGCTTATATCAGATATGAATATGTCTCCCTTTGCGGTTTTTTCTGAACTTGCAAAGTTTTTTGAAAGAACAGGTCTTCGCCCTAAAAAAGGAATTGTTTTAACTTTAAAACTCACAAAAAAAGAAATGGTCAAAGAGCTTGATCATGTTGAAAAAAAGATTTTTCGCTTAGGGTTTAAGATCATTTTTATGAAACAAGTGGTGTCTCATCATACTGAGTTTGCGATTGTAGCGAGAGCAAAATAGGCCAACGTCTTAATTTTCCTTGGATTGCATACACGAGTAAAATAAGGTTAACCCAACTTTACTCGTGAGGTGTTTTTGCGGTATTTAAAGCATGAAATTAATGGTTCATTTAAACGCAAGAAAATGGTTTTTTTAGGTGGCCCTTGTCAAGTTGGAAAGACTACTTTTGCTAAATCCTTTCTTAAAAAAGGCTCCCTTGGTTATTTAAATTACGATTACGTAAAAGATAAAAAAGAAATTATTGCTGGAAATTTTCCGTCAGATGAACCTATTGTCATTTATGATGAAATACATAAATTTGCCAGATGGAGAAATTTAGTTAAAGGAATACATGATGTTCATAAAGATGACTTTAATATTTTAGTAACAAGATCTGCAAGGTTAGATTTATATCGAAAAGGTGGAAATTCACTTCTTGGCCGTTATGAGTACTTTAGATTACATCCATTTTCGATTACGGAAGCAAGATGTAGTGTTCAAGAACTTATGCAACTGAGTGGATTTCCAGAGCCATTATTTGCGGGTAGTAAAAAAATATGGAGAAAATGGCAAAATGAACGCATTCAAAAAATTATTCACGAAGACATCGTGTCTATAGAAAAAGTAAAAGAAATTTCCCTTTTAGATTTGTTGATTGATAATTTGCCAAATCGCGTAGGCGCTCCTTTATCCTTAAAATCGATTCGTGAAGATTTAGAGGTCTCACATGATGCTGTAAAGAAATGGTTAGAAATTTTTGATAGAATGTACTTAACTTTTCGAATTTCACCTTTTGGATCACCAAAAATACGCGCCGTGAAAAAAGAGCAAAAACTTTGTTTTTATGATTGGTCATACTGTAATGATCCTGGAGCAAAATTTGAAAATTTGGTGGCGTCTCATTTATTAAAATACTGTCACTATATTGAAGATAGTGAAGGCCATAAGATGGAGTTACGTTTTTTACGTGACATAGATAAAAGAGAAATTGATTTTGTAGTTTTGAAAAATAAAAAGCCATTATTTGCAGTTGAATGTAAGACAAGTGATCGCGCATTATCTCCAACGATTGCTTATTATAAAGCGCGAACATTAATACCTAAATTTTATCAAGTTCACTTAGGAACAACACATAAGGGAGACCCATCAATAGAAGGACATCTCATTCCTTTTGCGCGATTTTGCAATGAGCTTGGCATCCCTTAAAAGTTTACTTCAAAGCTTTTTCAATGACCGCAATAAACTCAGGATCAAGAGGTCTGGTTTTTGATCTAAAGCGCTCGATGATTTCTCCATTTTTTCCAATGATAAATTTTTCGAAATTCCACAAAATTGGAAATCCGTAACCTTTTTGATCATGAACCCATTTAATCACTTCGTTTTTATCACTACCAATAACATCGAATTTTTCAGAGATCGGAAAATTGGTGTTGTATTTTAACTGACAAAATTTTGCCACTTCTTTATTTTCTTCTGGTGTTTGCGATAAAAAATTATTGGAAGGGATTCCAAGAACCACGAGGCCTTTGTCTTTATATTTAGCATAGACTTTTTCAAGATCATCTAATTGATCAGTAAAACCGCAACGAGTGGCTATATTAGTTAGAAGGATAACTTTTCCTTTATAGTCAGCGAAATTAATTTCTCCGCCGTCCGCTTTGGGAAGTTTAAAATCATAAATGGCTTTGGCGAATATTGAATGCCCAAAAAATATAGCGAAAACAAGACTTAAAAATTTCATAATAATCCTTTTAGAGATAGTGGGAAAACCCACTATCCATTAAAGGCGATGCCTTGTTCTTTGGCAAATGATACTTCAATTTCGTAACCGTTAGGATCTTCAATGTACCATGAGTTTGAAGCGTTATATTCAACTACTCCGCCATAATTAATCTTGATTTTTTCAGTTTCGACTAATTTTAAAAACTTTTCTTGATCATTGATGCGAATGCCAAAGTGATCAAAAGGTGAGTTGCTAATTTTTTCGCGGTTTAAGCTTGGATGCTCATACATACATAGAGCAAAATCATTTTTACCGACGATTTGATAAGGATTTCCCCGCATGCCAACACCTGATTCTTTTACCTCTAGCCCAAAGAATTTCGCATAAAAAGCGCTTGATTCTTGAAGATTTTTAACTTGCATATTAATGTGGTCGATTTTTTCAAACATAATTTTTCTCTCCTGTTGAATTCAATTTAGATGAAGTTGTTAATTAACAGGAGAGAATGTTAATACTTTGGCAAAAAGATAATGAACTATCTTTTCTTTATTAAGCCCTGGCTAGCAAGAGCGGCACTGGTGAGTTTATAAAGCATACGCATTCCAACGTTTGCGTCCCACTCGTCGCCCTTAATTCCAGATGGTGCAACTTCTACTAAGTCAAAACCTACGATTGTGCGCCCACTTGCCACGACTTCTTTTACGATTAAAAGTAATTCGTAATAGTCTAATCCACCAGGAACAGGTGTTCCGGTGTTTGGACAAAAACGAGGTTCTAGTCCATCAATATCAAATGAGAGATAAACAGTTTTTGGAAGGGTGTTCGCGATTTCTTTTGCAATTGAAAGAAACGATTCTCCCTGAAATTTGCGATTAATAATTTGGGCATCAAAGTAGGTTTTAATTTTTTTATGAGTTGTTACATACTCATACTCTTCTTGACAGAAATCACGAATGCCGACTTGAACAAGTTTCCCTACTCCTGAAATTTTCTCGACAACGTTATTCATAATTGAAGCGTGTGAGTGATTAAATCCCATATATGCATTTCTCGTATCGGAGTGTGCATCGAAATGTAAAATCCCCATCCCTTCATATTTTTCCGCATAGGCCTTAATTGCACCGAACGGAGTTGAGTGATCGCCACCGACCAGAACGCTCATTTTTCCTTCTGCTAAGACTTTCTTTGTTACTGTATAAACATGATCATTTAATTTGTCTGAAAGCTCATTAACTTTAGCAAGCGTTTTTTGTAGATTTTTATTCCTCTTTATATCAAACTCACTAGCATTGATAATTTTTTCCGCGAGTTTTCTTCCCTCAGTGTTCATTTTTTTGATGGAAGTGCTTTCTTTATGCATGTAAAGACCAACTTCAAATGCATTAACGTAGTCAAGATCGAAAAAATCGATTTGTGATGAAGCCTTTAAGATTGCTTTTGGACCTTTGCTTGTTCCTGTGCGGTAAGAAGTCGTCACATCCCACGGAATAGGATGATAAATTACGTTTGCTTCTTTCGCAGTAAATGGAAGTCCAAAAATTCCATCTTCACTACTTGCTTTTGCATTAAAGTCAATTTTTTTTGCCATGCTTTTCCTCTCATTGATCTAAATCAATTTCATCTTAATTTTTTCAAATACTGCCATTTGCGAGGTTTTTTGAAAATAAAAATTTAGAACTATTTCGTGTAAAATTTTCATCGTTTACGTTAGTTAGCAATTTTGGATAATTTAATATTCATATTCAGACTTGATTCTTACAAAATTACACTGTATTTTGGCCCGGCAACAAATTTATAGAGAGGCTTCTTATGATGAAAATTATCGCCGGTCTGACACTTGCAATTTCCTTAAATGCTTTTGCTGATGAAGATAGGGCTTTTCTAGATCCTAAATACCCAAGCTTAGTGAACCCAAGAGTGACAATTTTAAAAAATAAAATTGCAGTACGCTCAGATACGATTGGAGTAATCGAAGACCAATCGCCAGTTCGTTCTCAGGAAGCAAGAGGAACATGCTCAATTTTTTCAGCGACTGCTTATCTTGAAGGTTTAATGATACAAGCAAAATATGCTGATACAAAAATTAATCTTTCCGAAGAGTGGCTTCAATACACCGCGGTCGGAGGGAAAACTAGTGATGGGTCATATGCATCTGTTAACTTTGCAGCTATCAAAAATTTTGGAATGGCAAGTGAAGCAACGTTACCATACATTGGTGTAGATTGGGTTGATAATGAGCACCCTCTTAAAGCTTCACGTTGCGGAGCTTTAAAAGGATCAAAGAAAACCGCTTGTGAGGTTGTTCACTTTGACCCGGTTTTATTAAAGAAAACGGATGTGGAATTAGCAGACAGTGCTTCTGGATTTTATTCACCAGAAATTTTAATGGCCAGAAAAGAAGCCGCAGAATTTAAAGGTAAATACATTCGCGACAACTCGAGAGCCTTTGGAGTTTATGATACTGCGGACATAAAAGAAATTTTATTAAAAGGCAAAGCGGTTGTTTTAGAAGTTGATTTCTATTACGGTGCTTGGAATCATAGAGGTGGGGAAAGTTTAGGAATTATAAGAAAGTTAGATGAGTGGAGTAAAGGGATTATTACTTCTCCAGTTGCGGGAAGTTTAGATTTAGCTAAATCACCAACAAAACCTGCGGGACACTCTGTATTAATTGTTGGATATGATGATGAAAAAATCGTTGAATCAAATATCCAGATGGTTGATGGAACTATTAAAAAAGTTAAGTTCAAAGGAGTTTATTATTTAAAAAATAGCTGGGGATCAGCTGATTTTGGTAAAAACTTTGAAATTGAAGGTAAAAAATTTCCAGGTTACGGTATGATGGTTCAGGACTACGCCCATAACTACGGTCAGTTTTATATGCTCTCGATCTAATTTAATTACGAAATATTTTTCAAGAAAAGGCCCACTTGATCAATTGAGCTGGGCTTTTTTGTTTTAAAGATTTACCGCTCTTCCTAAATCTATGTATAGGCCAACATCAATCATTTCTTTTAAATTGGCCCATCTCTCAGGATTTTTTCTCATATCATTAATTGAACTATAGTCGATGTGAAACTCGTTGCTGATTTTTTTTTGCGTGGTTTGATCAAACCAGCATAGAATTAAAAATTCGTTAGAAAAGCCTACTAGGCGCATATTTGATAGCGTATTCGGAATAGTCACAGCACCACTTTTTAATGTCGCAACTTTGGCCATTTCTAGTTCAACATCACTAATGCCCGCATCGTGAGCAAGAAGTTTTTCTTTTAGTGCCGACCAACCAAAAACAACTCGTGGCTTTATATCTGTGTTCATTTCATGGGTAGATCCGGGAGCATCTGGGCCTAGGCTTAAGTTAAAAATATTCGCACTATCTTCTTCTATTTCACGCCAAAGAATAATTTCAGAGGCAGGCCGAGTTGCGATCCACAGTTTATTTTTTAAGTCGATATAAGGAAAAAGGGGTTCAACTCGTACGCGGGCGCCACAGTTTTTGCAATTAATCGATTGTAATTTATCATTTAAAATTTGTTCTTTTAATGTGGGTAATCTTCCAATATTTACAGTGTGGTAAATTTCAATAGTGTTGCTAGCGCTACAATTTCTGCAAGGAATCTCTTGCATGTTTTGCATTGACATTAATAACCCCAAATTTGTGTTAAACAGAAATAAGTATAACGTATAAAAAAAATAAAAGCTTTGAGGAAAAATCATACTTAGGCAGCTAAACTTGATCAATTTGATCTTGAAAACAAAAGGCCCTCCATTTGGAGGGCCCCACCCGAATGCACTTAAGTTTGAGAAGTGCTTATTAACGACAAGTTCTCCACTGGAACTGGTATAACATACCAGTTTTGAAGTCTGCCGAATCTACAGTTGCAAGTGCTTCCTCATTGAATCTGTTAGATTTAGCTAACATCGAAGCATTAACTCGTAAGATTGTATCAGCTCCACATGGTGACCAAACCACGGCCTCTAAACCAAGCTTGTTAGTAAAAGTATAGTCAGTATCTGTTTTTCCTAAGAAAAGTTTGTCAAAACGTGGCCCTACTTGACCAGCTAAAAAGTATTCGGCAGTTAATCGTGCTTGACCTTGCGCTGGAAGCGAAACATATCCACGGTAGTCAACTGAGATTACTGAAACTGAGTAGCCAGATGGTACATGAACAGGGATAGCAACGTTACAGTTTTTACGTTCCATGTTTCTTAAGTGTCCACCTGCTTCTACAACGAATTGGTCAAAAATTATTGAAAGAGATTTTTTGTCTTGAGATAGAGCTGCAGATGCAGAACCTGAAGGACATCCAGTACCACCGTACGCTGGTTCACCTAATTCAACTTCTTCTAGGCCAGCAAAAGCGGCTGTAGATATTAGTAGACTAGAAGCAAGTGCTAATTTTTTTAAAGTTTTTAATTCCATCATGTTTTTTCCCCTCTTGAAAATTCATTTTTATTTTGAGCATTTGTTTTCAGCTCATTTGATTGTTTTAAAGAAAAAAAAACTTTTGGAAAAGTAGAAAATGTATCTGTGAATTATTTGGTCACCATGTGGTCAAATCAAGTTAACCAAGTGGCGAACAAAACAAATGCGACGATTGAATAAAATTGATAAATATTTAAAGTGGCTATATTTAATAAAAAGAGAGGAAGGCTGAAATGAGGGGGGGGAAATGAAGTTATTTAGGTATGTACTAGGAGTTTTCTTGTTAGCGACACTTATCAATGCAAAAGCCCAGGACAAAATTCGTTTTGAAAATATTCGCACAGGTGGAATTGGTTGTCCTAGTCAGACAACTGCAATTGCTTATGCCCCAGATAACAGTAGTGCGAGCTTAATTTTTGATCGCTTTGAATCAAGAGTCCCAGTTCAATTACCAAATGGGAAGTATCGAAGTGTAATCGATGTTCCTTGTAATGTGTTTGTAGAATTGGCGGTTCCTGCAGCATATAAATTAGAATCAATTGAAGTATCATATGACCTTCGAGGACAAGCGCTTCTTGATCCCGGGGTAAAAGGAAGCTTTAAAAGTTTTTTGATGAATATTGCAGGAATGAGTGTTCCAAATTCTAGAATACCAAGGCTTGCAAGTGAGAAATTATGGAATGATACTTTGGTAGAGCAATCTGATAGCTTTATAATTAGAACAACAACGACAATTCCAGTTGCCTCTAACTGTGCTACAACGAACGATCGCGTGTCAATGCAGTTGCAACATCATATTGAAGCACAAATTTTAAACCTTGCGGAAGTTAGTAGCAAAACTGGATCAATTTTTATGGATACTTCAGATTTAGCTGGAGGTTTAAAAATGCGGGCCAATTTAGTTCGCTGTGAGGCGCCTGGTGGAGGTGGTGGACATGTTGATCCAAGAAAGCCGATATGTCGAATGGTAAATATTGGTGGCAGAATGACACAAATCTGCTCTGGACGATAAGTATTAATTACATAGATGGCTCAAAAAGTGTCTTTTTGGCGCCAATAATAACGGTAAAATCTTTTAGATTCTGACAGGAAAAGGAATTATATTCTATGTATTACGGTTTTTTTATACACTCAGAATATGGTTGAATGTACACAAAACAAAACTACCGTAAATTCAGAATTAAGAGATCTTATTAGAGGCTATCTGGCCACACACTCGAGTTTAACAGTAAATGCACTGGCCACTCGCTCAGGAATTCCAGGGACAACTTTGAGAAGGTTGTTGCAAGATGAAAATAGAAGTGAAGTTGCACCTCATACTGTTTTGCAAATTGTTTCATATGTTTATAAAGAAAAAAGAATCTCTAAGTTATTAGAAGTTTGCGATGGTGAGATCGGAGTACTTTTAAAAAAATCGTTTGATCAATTTATTTTTGATTCAAAAATTTCGAACCATGAATTAAATATTGATCACAATGAACTTTTTAAAGATGAAACTCAATACGTAATTTATAAACTTGCTGCCAATAAATTTGGATCATCAAGAGTAGAAATCGAAAGTGCCGTGGGAGCACTTGGCCTTCGAAAGTTAGAAAAGTTAATTGCCAGCGAAATTTTATTTGAAGATGAAGCGGGTAGAATTCATGCAAAACAGAAGAATTTTTCCGTAGATTTAAAATTGGCCCATAAACTTACACATACTTTGGTAGATTTTTATAAACCAGAAAAAATAGCTGATGGTCTAAATTTATTTTACTCTTTATCTGAAGGCTTAAATGAAGAAGGCATAAAAAAAGTTAAAGAAATTGAGAAAGACGCAGTAAAAAAAATTTTTGAAACTATGAATAACGAATTATATCAGGGATTGATACCTTATTTTTCAATCGTTTTATCTGACGTCATGGGTGACAGTATAAAGGAAAACGATAGGAGAGTTTTACAATGAAAAAATTAGTATTGGTCTTAACACTGCTGGTTAATATGGCCAGTTTAATTGCGGGAACAAGAGAAGTACAAATTAATGGAGAATTAACGGGGGCCGGATCTAAGTTTAACGTAAAAGATCTAGTTGCACTTCTAGATGAAGACCAAATTATTCCCCGACAAGAACTTGAAAGAATTGTGATTAAAAACGTTAAAGAGCCAAAACTTTCAGATATCACAGCTGTTCAAATTGATGGACAGTTAATTGATGCAAAAGAGTTTAGTGGATTTATTGTCAATCAACAATTAAATCCATAATAAAATATGGCCCGAAAAAAATCGGGCCATTTACTTATTTTTGTAATTTCCAGAACCATTTTTAAGTCGCGATAAAGTCGCAGCCGTTATGTTCAAATATAAGGCAATCTGATTTTGCGGCAAACGATCGACTAAGTCTTTGTGGGTATTGATAAAGTATTCGTATTTTTCACCAGCAGTTTTAAGTGTAATATTACGATCTTTTTCTGAGCGATAGATATAGCGGCTTTCAGCGTTTCGCCTAAGTAAATGTGCCCAGGCAAGACTATTCTTAGTTGCCTCTAAAAGCTCTTTATAGTTCATGACAAGCATAATAGATGGTTCTAGGGTCTCGATGTAGCCAGTAGAAGGCACGCCCTTTAGCATGTCAGTGTAAGCACCCAAAAAACTACCCTCGCTTCCAAAATGAGTAATATGCTCCTTACCACTTTCGGTTATGTAGTAAGTTTTTGCCAATCCTTTTAGGAGCAGGGCTATTTTTTGCGAAGAGTCTCCCGGCTTAACAAAATGATTACCAGGAGCGTATTCTTCAATTTTAATAATTGATTCGAGAATTTGTAATTCAGAGAGGGTTATTTCACTGATTTGCGAAATTCTCTGATGAATAAGTTTAATAGCTTCGCTAACTAAGATCATAGATGTAATTTTAGACGAAATTAAAGGAATTATGCAACAGTTTGTAGAATATGTTTTACTAATTCTTTAAAAATGGTCTTAGAAAGTCCTGTATCAGGTATTATTGAAGGATCAATTTTTAAGCAAAAGCTAATTCTTTGATTGGCCTTCATCGCGTAAGCACCGATGGGAAAGTTTTTTGATCCAGGAGGTATGCCTATCCAGATGTCATTTTCGGGTAACTCCCATTCACTGAGATAACTAAAGCATCCTGCAAAAAAATTTTTTTTAGAATTTTTAAGACTAATTTTTCTCATTCCGTTCATGCCGGCAATGCGACCAATTTGATGTATCCACCAAATAAACCAGTGGTTTTTATTTTTAAGGGCAGTTTTAATTTCAGATTGAGTATTTTTTAATGTTTGCTCTTTAGTGATATTGATCAAGATGCCACTTGAGTGATTAGAGCAAAAATCCTGTCTTTTAAGCAAAGGTCTTAGATTAACAGGTAAAGTCCAAGTCCCTTCGCCATTGCTTGTGAGTTTTGCAAGAGTGAGTTTTGAAGTTTCAGTCATCAAGAAAGCAACAAGAGAAACTTTTTGATTTTTGCAAAAGCTTTCGATTTTTTTAGTTTCTTCCTCTGAGAAGATCATCCAATTAAAATCATGAGGGTCTTTTTGTTTAAGATTTTGATCAAAAAAATTCCACTCGGGTCTTATATTTTTGGTTTTTTTTAAGAAATGAAAAATGATTTTTAGTTTTTCAAAAAAACCAGGAAGAGATTTTTCTCTTAGCTCAGGTATGTTTTTTAATGTGATTCCTTTTTCAGCATAATACTTAGAAATGGCACCAACACCGTCCATTTGAGAATGACTAAAATACAACCAATCTTTTTCTTGAGTTTTTAGATTAATTTTAGCAAGAGATGGATAATCATTATCTCCGCGTTCACGTAGAATTTCATACCACCGCCCCATCCAATCAATTTCGGTTGTTTTTTGCCGCACCATTTAAGCAATCCCAATTTCAAAGGCAGGGGGAGAGTTTTTTAAATCAAGAAATTCTTTTTTTTCGTATTGCTCTTTGCTCATGACTTGATAAAATTTGGCCTTAGTTTTTTCGAAAAAGAAAGGAAGTTGATAAGTCACCTCCCATTCGGGGTAGTGAAAAAAAGAAACAATATGAAACGTGCGATTTTTTTGCTTTAGCAGATGATCTAAAAAAATGCTGATTGCTAGGGCGCGCTCTTCTTTAGAGATGTTTTGGGCAAATACCAAATGGGTTAAATAGAGTACTTCGATAGGATGTTTAATTTGAAGTTTCGGAATCCCTAGTAAAGGGAAGAGCTTTCCAAGTATCGTATGGAAACGCCCCATTCTTTCTACTATGAGTTTTTTGGATTTACAAATCCAAGGAGCAGTTGTGGCAACAATGTCACCATGCTTATTTTTAATTACTAAAAAATTTTCAATTCCAAAATCAGACCATTGATTTGTTCGTCTATCAATTTCCTGTGCAGGACATCGAAAGCCATACGACATACCAGGAGTGTGAGTCGATTGGTTTAAAAAATCGCGCAGCTCTTTTTCTGTGGGTTTACATAGTCTAAAAAAACGATGATTAATTTTGCTAAAAAAATTTTTACGATAAACACTGATGGTCTCGTAGTTTTGTAGTTCATGATAAATAATTTGATCATTATTCTTCAGTAAGGATCTCATGGCATTTTGATTATCATCTAAAATGGCCGAATATAGGTAACGTATACCTTTAAATTCATCTAAGCTGGAAAAGTGCGTGATAATTTCACCGTAACATTTTTTCCAATGAATTCTAATTTTAGCACTTAACAGTGGGGAGATTCTTAGATCTCCTAAGTAAGCGCAGGTTTCAAATTTACCATCGATAAAATGATCAACAATGACAATTACGGCAGTTCCTTTAATTAATCCCTTTTCATCTTTAATTATAAAGGTAACTGTGCGATCGCTTTGATCATTGGAAAAAGAAAAGAAATTCGATCCTCTGTCGTAGCGAACCGAGAATTCCTTGGTGTCCATGGTAATACTATTGAAAAAATCTAGAATACTTGCGTTGTCACTTTCAAGAGCAACTGAAAAAAAAGGATAAGGTTTTAAAACATCTTGTAGATTCATACCGCGCTTGTACCTAAATTACTTTTACTCTAAAAGTTAATTATAGCCTGCTTCATCCGAAATCATTTTAGAATTAAGTGGCATCGCGGGAAGAATCTCAAGATTTAATTCGCTAACCATACTTGGCTTGGCAGTTTGAACAGACCTTTTACTAAGACGCATACGGCTGGTGAAAAAATCCAGATTCTTAAATGCTTGAGGAAGAATTTGTGACTTAATAATAAGTTCAACAGATTCTAGTTCAGGTGAATCCATTCCCGGAAGCATTGTCGTTTCTCCTCGAAAAAGAACCATAGGATTTGCACGCGAATAAATTTTCTCTAGATTTGTCTTTTTTAAGCTATAGGCATAGACGAAATATTTTTTCTTTGAAAAGAGCACGGCTTTCATAATATTTAACCAAAAAAGCAGTGAAGAAAATGTTCCGTGAGCACCTCTTCCTAACCATACGCCAGTGATTTCTGCTGTATGCTTTAGTTCTGGATCTAGTTCAATTCCGCTAAAGTCAGGGATTGAATTTAAGACTCTTAATGGACCACTATTGATTATTGCAAATCCACCACAAAGAGTTCCATTGGTATTATAAAGACCAAAGATGTCTCCTTGTTTTAGGTATTCAAGGGGAAGCAAAACATCAATGCGTTTATGAGTCGCATGACGATAGCTTTCTAATTCTGCATCGGTTTTTAATTTTTTAAATTCCATACTAACCTCTAAATTTCATCACTATTTTGAGCGAGTAAGCTTGCTGCATAGACGGTATTTGATTGGATGATTAATTGCAAATGATTTAGATCAATTTTTAAAAAAATAACAAAAAATTAACGGTTTCAAAATGTCCCCAAAACAGAGGAGTTTTCATAGGGAACATATATTTCTAAAAAGAACTGACATTAAAATATCAAGGCCCCATTAAGGGGCCTTGATAACGTATTTATTTCGTAGCATTTCGTCTGATAATTTCGTCTAAGATGGCCTGAATTTGATCTTGTGGAAGAACCCCCTCAATCTTGACCCCATTTATCAGATATGTCGGAGTGGACTTGACGTTAAATGGTCCAGCCGCATTGATGAGATTAACAACTTTTTCTTTAGTTTTTGGATCCTTTATGCAATCAAGAACATTTTCTCTTTTGGCGACTCCATTTAAAAACTCAGCGTTCATCTTTTCTTGGCCAGCAAAGAACTCATCGTGAAGTTTTCCGAAGTTTGCAGATGAGCAAACTGAAATATAAGCGGCTTCACACGCAAACTCGTGCAGTGGTCGCTCCATCGCTGCATTACAAGCGACATCTAGGGGATAGAAGAAGTACTCAATGTCAATCTTGCCTTTATAAATTTCGGCAATGTTATGAAGTTGAGTTGCCAGCATTTTACAAGCAGGACATTGAAAGTCTGAGAAAACATGCATTTTGATCGGAGCATTTTCAGCACTTGCTAATTTAAATTCTGAACGCACGCTTGGAGTTCCAAGATTTGGAAGAGCATAATACTGTTTAATTAAATCGTTAGCAATTGAGCTTTGAGCAGAAAGTTTTGAATGAATATTTTGGCGGAATAAAAAACCAATAATTAAAGTACTCACTAGAAGAAGTCCTAAGACACCAACATTTGGTTTGTAGTCAGAACTTTTTTTGAAGAAGAGGAATAACATTCCAGCAGATAGCACGTAATAAACGGTACACATTGGGCACAGTCCACCAAGAGCAAATAATGAGTAACAAAAAAGTACAATACATCCAACAATATTAACGATAAGTGTGAAATAGATTGTACGTTCAAATTCTAAGTTTTTAAAAATAGCTCCAAATAAAACAAGTGCCCCAATGATGGCACCAAATACTGATGTTGGAACCCCAAAAATAACTCCAAGAGGAGATAGTGTGGTTTTATCGCAATTAAAAAATGAATTAAAATTACAAAGGGCACCAGACTCTAATCCAGTTGGAAATTTTACTGCGAAATAGTGGTTTGTTAAATAGAGTGATACTCCGATCATTAAAAAACTAATGAGCAGAGTTAGTGCGGTTGTGCCGATGCTCGAATCTTGATACAGCGACTTGTTGTCTTTCATAGGTTTTTCTCCTTCTTTATTTTAAATAGATTCCAATTGCGCAGGATCGTTTTATTTCGGCGATACGAATGAAAACTCTCATGAATTTTCGTATCGATATCGCTTATGATGATTTCAATCTTGGGAATTTTTTTTTTAAGTTGATCTTTTACTTCCAAAGATAGGTTAAAAAATAATTTTCCCCCATGTTTTGTGAAATGAGGTGAATTTGGAAAGTGGTCTTTAAAATCTTCTGATACCTCAAAGCTAGAACTTTGAATATGAGGGCCGATGAAAACCAATTTAGGATTAATCTTTAAAAGATTAGGGTGATCACAAATTTGTTTTTTTACACCAAGCCATCCAGCATGAAGAAGCGCATGCCCATGCTCGCCGACAAATAAAATTGGAAGGCAGTCAGCGCTTAAAACACACAGATTTTTTTCTTTAGAATAATCAATAAGACCATCGGCCTCGATGTCTTCTAACTCTTCTGATATTTGTTGATGAATTTCTATAACAACATCGCTATGAATTTGTTTAGTTTTGTAAAAAAGAACATTCTTAGGTTTCGAATTATGAACCTCAAAAGTTCCATGGGAAAATTCTTTTGAAAAAATAATGGCCATGAATGTGCCTCAAGTTCTAAGGATCTCTTTTGCGTCTTCTTTCGCAAGTTCTAAAACGTCTTGAAATATTTTAGGGGGAGGAACTTCAAAACGCAATTTTTCCTTAGTGATTGGATGAACAAAACCTAAAATTTTTGCATGCAAAAATGGGTGTTCACAATTTGCTAAAACTGTTTCGAATCTCTCGCCTAAGATTTGTTTATGTTGGACAGCGTTTCCGTAAAGCATGTCCATTAGCAGTGGCTTTTTTAAAAGTTCAGTGCTGTGCACGCGTATTTGGTGAGTTCTGCCAGTTTCTAATTTGAATTCGACATGTAAAAGGCGTGTATAGGCATGG
>JACCDN010255349.1_pt1 | contig 19922 bp, 19 predicted proteins | sample 7441691 | NCBI WGS metagenome assembly JACCDN01 (sample SAMN15323439, study PRJNA562643) | freshwater metagenome | isolation source: river surface water | place: USA:Blue River Watershed | collected 2017-08-16 | reverse complement strand
GACAACGTCACACCTGACATGCGCATTTACAAAGAAGAAATTTTTGGCCCCGTGTTGTCATGCGTGCGCGTGAATGACTTTGCCCATGCGGTCGATTTGATCAACGCACACGAGTTTGGCAACGGCGTGAGCTGCTTCACACGCGACGGCAATGTGGCACGGGAATTTGCACGTCGTATTCAAGTGGGCATGGTGGGCATCAATGTGCCGATTCCTGTGCCCATGGCTTGGCACGGTTTTGGTGGCTGGAAGAAAAGTTTGTTTGGCGACATGCACGCCTATGGCGAAGAAGGTGTGCGTTTTTACACCAAACAAAAATCAGTCATGCAACGCTGGCCCGAGAGCATTGGCAAGGGCGCTGAGTTTGTCATGCCGACTTCTAAGTAAACGCATGCGGCTTGCATTGGATGTTCTTGCTTTAAGCAGTCACAGATGCAAGCCTCTTCATTTAGCGTTTGAAACGACATTTGAATGCATCACTTCGCTTCATGGTGGCGATGGTGAAAGAAAAAATACATCCCCAATTCAATCACCACGATGGCTGCTGCGGAGATGGCTAAAAGCGGCATGACCACCATCATGGCCAAGGCAAGCAACCATCCTTGGATGGGCACTGTTCGCCAGGCACCTTCTCTCCATGGAGGCATGCCCTTGGAGCCCAAGCGATGGCGCTTGAAATACATCACCCATCCTGACACGATAGAGAAAACCACACCCGCCCCAAAGACAAACAACAGCGCCTGATTCCATACACCGAATTCACCGCGATGAAACGGAATACCGATGGAGGTGGCTTTGCCAAACAAGGTTTGTTGTTGCCAACCGCTGTAGTAAAGCGGCTCACCGCTGTAAGCATCAAGCAACACATCGAATCGGCTTTGAGGTTGAGCATTGTCGATTTGGTTGGCTCGCCAAAAACCTTGCGCGCCTTTGGGTGGCATCAACTGCATGCGAAGGCTTGGCACTTCACGCTTGAAAGCTTGGAACGCTTGTTCCCAAGTCAACATGGGCGTGCCTTGCAGTGGGTTGGATGTAAAAGACGCAGGAATACGCGGTGGGGTTTGTCCCGTGGCATCGCGGGCCCAACGGATTTGCTCACCTGCGTGCTTGCTCCACGTCAGACCTGTGGTCAGTATCACTGCACTCATGAGGCCCAGCGACACGCCCACAAAAGCATGCCACTGCTTCCAAGCCATGCGCCCTTTGGCATGTGGCTGAGGTAAGAAACTTTGTTTGGCACTGGGCCACCATAGGTAAACACCTGTGACCAACATCACCATCAGCCAACTGGCCGCGAGCTCGATGAGCCAACGCCAAGCATCGTTTTGCAAATAATTCGAATGCAGTTTGCGCGCCCAATGGCTGAAACGCTCTTCTTGCGGCAAACTGCCCAAAACCTCTGCGCTGTAGGGGTTGACATACACCACCGTGGCTTTGCTGGGTATGCCAAAGTTGGGGCGTAAAAATTCGCCGGGTTTTTGCTCAGGACGCGGCGGCATGAACGCCACCTTGACCGAATCGGTGGCGTCATGCATCGGTACGACCGAATGCAGCCGCCAGTCCCTAGGCGCGCTTTGCACCGCGACCGCGACGATCTCGTCCAACCATCGCGGCTGTTGCTGAGCGTCAACGCGATCTAAATGGGCATACAGATGGCGCTCTACCTGTGGCGAAAACACATAGATCACACCCGTCAGCGCAGCAGCCAAGGCAAAAGGGGTGGCGATCAAGGCGGCCCAAAAGTGGATGCGCCAGATCAAGCCATGGCGCATGGCCAAAGTATTGAAGGCGGTCGACATTGTCATCACCTCATGCTGTAGCGCAGTTCACCAAAAAAGGTGCGCATGGGATACATGTGAAAGTTCCAATATTTGTAGTTGTTGAGGTTGTCCACCCCACCAGCCAGCGTCCAGTTTTGATCGACCTTGTAAAGAACGCGGGTGTCCACCACGAAAAACTTGCTCACACCCGTGTAAGTAAAGCCGTTGGTATCTGCATTGTTGAGCGTGCCAAACTGGCGACCGCTGTAGCGCGCACCCAGCGATGTGCTGAGTTTGTCATTCCATCGGTAGTTGGCCAGCAGATTGCCGCGCCAAGTTGGCACACGCGGCTGGTACTTGTTGATCGTGTCGCCAGGGGTCGATACTCTGCCATCGTTTTCTTTGATGCGCGAATCCACATAAGTCACACTGCCAGACAAATCCAGCCCCTTGGTGAACACATCATTGCCTGTGTAGGCCAACTCCAAGCCTTTGCTTTCGATGCGCTTGATGTTTTGCACAAATGTTTTGTTGGGCGAGCCGTCGGTGAATGTGTTGGTTTGTGAATAGATGGCGTCTTTGGTGTTTTCAAAAAATGCGGTGATACGCAAAATGGCATGGCCCAAATCTTTTTCTGCCGTCAATTCACTGGTCCACGAACGCTCGGGACGCAAATTGGGATCGTTCAAAAATGTGGTGTTGTTCAAGGTGGTACTGCCATACATTTCTTGAACGGTTGGCATGCGCAACGAACGACCTGTGGACGCTTTGAGCAACCAATCGGGTCTGAGCTGATGCGACAGCGCCGCTTTGGGTGAGAAATGGGTTTCTTGTCTGGCGGCGTACGCCGTGGTGTTGTTCAAGTTGGTGGCCACATACCCGCCCTTGGCCTGCCAGTCTTCTGCCCGCAAACCCAGCACGGCTTTCCAGCGTGGTGCGAACTTCCATGCGTCTTGCAGATACAAACTTTGCATGTGTGTTTCACCACCAGCTCGGCTGGATAAGGTGCTAGGCGCAGCCGTCTCCCAATCGATGGCCGTGTTGTGCGTGATGGTCTTGAGTGTGTATTGGTCGTGCTGGTAACCAAAATCAACAATGTGCGCGCCCTTGATGCCATCGGGTCGCCAAGTGCCTTTGAGTGCTGAGTTGCGCCAACCTGTGCCTGCCTGGTCAGTGAGTCGACCTGCCGTCGAATAGGTGGTGGCACTGCTCAGGTTGCCTGAGGCTCGGTTGAGATCGTTGGCATAGTCATACAGGCTGGTTGCAATTTCCCAGTCAAACACGCCTTGCGTATTGCTCTTGACCGACAGCCCATGCATGTAATGCGTCAACGCCTCTCTCGAAGCAGTGAATGCGGGCACCGTGTATTGGTTGACACCATCATTGACGGTGCCTGCGTAAACCTGTGCGCCTGTGGCAGCATTGGTGAGGTAGGACGATGGGCTGCCACGGCTGTTGTTGTTCCAATACCCCAGCGTGTACGAGGCCCTCACGGTCGGGTGGATGTCATAGGCCAACTTCAGTTTGGCATGGTCTTGCACCGTGTGGTACTGGGTGGTGGTTCCCAAAATGTCCAGCGGTGTGTTGTCACGATCCGTTCCCTTGACGATGCCAGTGACCCTGGTGCCACCCGTGCCCGCTGTTGGCTTGGCACGCACAAAAACCTGTGGTTGACCTTGGCTGTCAAGTCGGCTCAGATTGAACCAATACGACCAGTCCCCTTGTTTGCCACCGATCATGGCACTGGCGTTGTTGCCGCCAAAGCGGCTGTTGGTGTTGTAGTTGTTGAACCGTTGGTCAAAGACACCCACTTTCATGTGTGTTTCAAATTGCTTGGGCATGCGGGTGACAAAGTCCACCACCGCCCCCACCGAGTTACCCGGATAAGCCGCTGAAAAGGGGCCATACATGACATCCACACGCTCGATTTCTTCAGGCGTGACCAAGCCCCAGCGTGGTGCGTTGGTTGCGGCATTGCCCAAGTAGTTGGACAACAAAATACCGTCTGCATAGACAGCACTGCGGGCTGGATTGTTGGCACCCGAAGCTCGACTGGCCAGCACGGCATGGTTGTAGTCACCGATGTAGCGTTTTCGGACTGACAAACTGGGCAAATACTTGATGGCATCTTCGCTGTCGGTTGCGTTGATGGTTTCTTCGATTTGCTTGGCGGTCACCGTTTCTAGGGTGGTTGGAATTTGTGTGGGCAAAGACGATGGCTGCCCTGAGCTCACAACCACCACACCCAAATCTTTGGTGGCTGATGCGGTTTGTGCCGTGGCTGCGACTGAATACACCATGGCGATGTAAATCACCAAGGGTTGACGTATGGGTATGGCTGTTCTCATGCGGTCCTCCGTTTGAACATGCATTGCTCGATTTCGACAAACAAGTTAGGGTTGGTGTGCCAACAGCACACAACCAAGCCCGCTGCGCCAAAGCAAAATCTTTGGCGCGATGGGTGTTCAGTGAGAACGTGCAGGAGGTCCGCGCGAGGGAAGTGGCGGCGAAGTGAGAGCAGCGATGTGCGCAGCAACGACAGGACGAAGTGCATGCGCCAGTGGCGACGGCTGAGCGAACGAAAAATGAAACAAAGGCAGAGGTGGCGAAACGCTGGCACACAGCGGGCAATCTAAGCCCGCTGAAGCTTGTATCTCACCGCCATCATCTGACAGAGTGACCAGTTTCATGCCACCAGAGGCCATGCACACCATTTGCGTGTCGGCAGGGCTGATCAGCGGCGAGGCCACCGAGGCACCCATGAACAGCGCAAACCACACCAGCACCAAGCGGGTGATCCAATGGGTGTTGCGCAGTTTTTGCATGACGAAGGGGTGATAAAAAATCTAAGCAATCAATGGGTAGCGACTCGCGAAAGCGAAGCTCACTCAGTGCTTATGCTCGTGTTTGTGATCGTGTTTGTGGTCGTGCTTGCTTTCTTGCGGCATGCCCATTTTTTTCACAGGCACTTGCAAGTCCATGTTTGACCTCACACCTTTGGCGTTTTCAAACACCAAGGTGATAGGCACATTGGTTTTGTCGTTCAACGGGGCTTTGAGGTCCATCAACATCACATGCAAGCCACCGGGTTTGAGTTCGACGGTTTTACCGGCGGGAATGGGCAGAGCTGAAATCGCTGACATTTTCATCACGTCCTTGTCCATTTTCATTTCGTGAATTTCTGTCACCCCTGCCGCAGGGCTAGAAGCGCCGACCAGCTTGGTGCCTTCCTTGGCGGTGATTTTCATAAATGCACCCGTGGCTTTTTGGCCTTGCACGGTGGCACGTGCCCACGATTCCTCAACGGTCACGCCCTGCGCCAAGACGGAACCTGCCCAACATGCGCAAGCCAATAACAACGCCAGTTTTGAAGTTTTCATAAATACTCCTTGAGATGATGATTTGAAAAAAAATGAATCAGCGCCAGCACCTGGGTGCTGACAGCTAAGCACAGGTTGAGGCGCAACACCTCAAACTCGATGGCAAAAAATCAGAGGGAAAAGGTGGGCGGTCCGCGCGAAGGCAATGGCGGCGCAGAGCCCATCGCCACATCATGGACCACCAAAGGAACGCGCGAATGCGCTTGCGCGATGGGTTTGTCGCCAGCCACATGCTGATGCAAAGGCAAGCTTGGGGTCGAAGCACACAAGGGGCAATCCATGCCACTGGTGGTTTGCAACTCAGTGCCATCATCACTTGAGCTGACCAGCAACATGTTGCCCGAGGCCGAGCAAACAAGTTGCACCTCGCTGGGGTTCACCCAAGGCGCCGCCACTGAAGCGCCGACAAAAAGCGCAAACCACACCAGCACGAGGCGGGCAATGTAGGGGGTTGTGCGCAGGGTTTGCATGGACGAATTATTGCAGATTCAGTGGATGCAGCTTTTTTCCAATTACTCAATCACTGCCACCGATTTGACCTGAGCCCAAATGTTAGAGCCCACTTGCAGTTGAAGCTGTGCCACCGATTTTTTTGTCACGCGGGCTAGCAAGATGGATTCACCACATTGAATACGAATGAGCGCTTGCGAGGGATGGGCGTCATCGCCAATGCCCTCAATGCAGCCTGGTATGTGGTTTTGAATGCTGGTGTCTTGAGCCTCCTGCAAGGTGATGCTGACATCTCTGGCCAACACACGCAAGCGCACCGCTTTGTCCACCTGCATGTGGGTATCACGCACCCACAAAGCACCTTCAGAGAATTGCACCTTTGCCAGCTGCCAAGTGGTGTCGCATTGCACCACACGGCCTGTGAGCAACACGCCAGCTTCTTCACCCACAATGGCAGGGTTGTCGACGCGCGCCAACACCTCATGCGCCACACCGTGCGCTTTGACGCTGCCGCGATCTAACACCACCAAATGGTCGGCCAGCCGCATGACTTCATCCACCGCATGCGTGACATACAACATGGGAATGTGCAATTCGTCACGCATTTTTTCGAGCCACGGCAGGATGTCGAGTCGACGTGCGGCATCGAGAGAGGCCAAAGGCTCGTCTAGCAAGAGCAACCGAGGTTGCGTCGCCAAGGCTCTGGCTATCGCGACGCGTTGCCGCTCGCCGCCTGACAAGGTCGATGGTGAGCGTTGCAACAAATGCCCAATACCGAGCAACGCAACACTGCCGTCAAGTGCTGCTGTGCCATGCGATGTTTTCGATCGTTTCAAACCGTATAACAAGTTTTGCTGCACATTGAGATGTTCAAACAAACTCGCCTCTTGAAACACATAGCCCAAGTTTCTTTGCCACGTGGGCACAAAAACACCTTGGGTATCGTCTTGCCAAACCTCATCGCTGATTTTGATCAACGCAGAGCTGGGACGCTCTAGCCCAGCCACACACCGCAGCAAAGTGGTTTTGCCCGAGCCTGAGGGCCCAAACAAAACGGTGATGCCTTGGGCGGGCAGTGACAAGTCGATGTCGAGCGCAAACGCCTCACGCTGAAGTTGCACAGCGAGTTGAATGCCCGTCATGGCAACACCTTGTCTGTGCGCTTGCGAATGAGTGACAGGGCCAACAACACCACGAATGAAAACAACACCATGCACGCGGCCAAGCCATGCGCTTGTGCATACTCCATGGCTTCAACATGGCCATAGATTTGTGTGGAGACCACACGTGTTTGATCGGGGATGTTGCCACCGATCATCAAGACCACACCAAACTCACCCACCGTGTGCGCAAAACTCAAGATGGCGGCCGTGACCACACCTGATCGCGCCATGGGCAAAGCGACTGAAAAAAAAGCATCCACAGGCGACGCACGCAAAGTGGCCGCCACTTCCATAGGGCGGGTGCCGATGGCTTCAAACGCATGCTGAATTGGCTGCACAGCAAAGGGCAAAGAAAACACCACTGAACCGATGAGCAAGCCCGTGAAGGTGAACGACAACACGCCCCAACCCATGGCTTGTGTGAATTGACCCAGTGGCCCATGCGGCCCCATGGCCACCAGCATGTAAAAGCCCAACACCGAAGGTGGGAGTACCAAGGGCAAGGTCACCAACGCGGTGACAGGCGCGCGCCATGACGACTGGGTTTGTGACAACCACCACGCCAAGGGAGTGGCCAACACCAACAAAATCAGCGTGGTGCTGGTGGCCAACTCCACGGTCAGCCAAATCGCGCTCAAAGCCTCGGGGGTGAAATCAAAATGAAACATGGCCCATCATTTTATGGAAGGCACTTCATAGCCATACTGACGAATCAATTGTTTGACTTTGTCGGTTTTCAAATACGCCATCAGCGCCAGAGCAGCGGGTTGGTTTTGGCCAGACTTCAACAAGACAGCGTTTTGGCGTATGGGCGTATGCCAACCACTGGGCACCACCCACGCAGAGCCTGACACCAACTTGCCATCGACCATGACTTGAGACAACGCCACAAAGCCCAAAGCGGCATTCTCGGTGGCGACAAACTGATAGGTTTGGGCGATGTTCTCGCCCTGTACAAATTTGGCTTGCAATGTTGGCAACAAACCCATGTGGGTGAGCGTCTCGACAGCAGCCATGCCATAAGGAGCGAGCTTGGGGTTGGCCACCGCAATCCGTTGAAACCGGTCGGTCCTGAGAACCGCGCCTTTGTCATCCACCAAACCAAGTTGTTTGCTCCACAACACCAGTTTGCCAATCGCATAGGTGAATTGACTCGCGGCCACGCCTAGGCCTTCTTTTTCCAGCTTGGTAGGTGTTTCGTCATCGGCAGCCAGCAAAACTTGGTAAGGCGCACCGTTTTTGATTTGCGCATACAAATGGCCAGTGGCCCCAAAAGACAGCACGGCTTTGTGGCCGGTGTCTTGTTCAAAAGACTGCGCAATCTTTTGCATAGGCGCCGTGAAGTTCGCTGCCACCGCGACGATGACTTCTGCGGCTTGGGCGTTCATGCACATGCCGCACAGCAACATGACGATGCATTTGAAGAAGTTCATACCGTGACTCACCTTTCGATTTCTATGAATGGAAAGCGCCCCTCTATCAGGACACCCAAACCATGACATCAACCCGTTTGCATCTGATTATTCGTGTTTTCTTATACGCGCAGTTTGCAAGGGCCTGCCTAGCAGGCGAGCTGTGCGATGCGACACGGATTCACGAATAGAATCAACGGCTTGCAAGCCCTTGACAGACCCGTGTTGCCGCCACATTTATGAATACTTTCACCTCACCTTCGGTGTTTCGATCCGTGTGCTGGGTGGGAGCGTTGTCGTTGTTGGTAAGGCTGTGGATTGGCTACAGTTTTCCGATCACGGGCGATGAGGCCTATTTTTATTGGTGGGGCAGATACCCCGACTGGGGCTATTACGACCACCCTCCCATGGCGGGCTGGTGGATTGCACTCATGCTGCAGTTGTTTGGCGACAGCACATTTGCCATCCGCATGCCTGCCATTGTGTTGCCCTTGGCCCTTGGCGCCTCATTGTGGTGGGGCTTCTCGGCCATCGACCGTGACAAAACAGCTTGGGCCATTTTGCTGTTGTGGCTCACACCCATTCATTGGCTTAACGCACTCATCACCACGGACACGCCGTTGATCTTTTGGTCGGTGCTGTCGGTATGCGCTTTGGCACGTGCGGAATCAGCGAGCACATCCACACGCGGCACCGTGGTTTTGTACATCGTGAGTGGCTTGTGTTTGGGCCTTGCATTTTTGTCCAAGTATTTTGCGGTGCTGATTGGACTGGCCTATTCGGTTTACTTTCTCAGCGAACGCCGTGACCGATTCGGCTTGTTCATGGTGTTGGTGGTGGCTGCGCTGCCTGGCCCTGTCATCAACTTGCTGTGGAACATGGACCACGGCTGGGCGAACATCATGTTCAATGTGTTCAACCGCAATCAAGACGCCTCGTTCACATGGCTCAACCCCGCGTTGTATGTGCTGACTTGGGCCTACTTGCTCACACCGGCTGTGGCGTGGGTGGCATGGCGTCAACGTGCAGCGCTGGCTGTTGGGTTGCGCCAGCAGCCGCTGTTGAAAATGGTCATCGCTGTGCCAGTGGTTTTTTTCGCCTTGATCGCTGTCAAAAAAGTGGTGGGCTTGCATTGGTTGCTGAATTTTTACCCTTTTGTGTTTGTCGCTTTGGCTTTTGCGCTTCCAGTTCAACACATCAAAACATGTGCCAAAGGATTGGCCCTCTTCTTGGGCTTGCATCTGGTGGTGTTGGCGGGTCTTTACAGCAGTCAATTGTCTGATTGGCAAAACACCAGTTTTTATGCCAAAGTGGTTCGCAGCTATCGCACCGAGGCATTGCTGAAGCAAGTGACAAGTCCAGACACTGTGCTGATGACGACCTCTTACACACCTGCTGCGATTTATGGCCAAACACTCAAGCGCTATGTGCCGGTGTTTGGCACTGGCAGTCACCATGCGCGACAAGACGATTTGGTGGTGGATTTTTCAGCGTTCAACGGCAAAACCATTCGCATCTTGGTGTCTGAAGCGCCCAATCTGAATGCTTATGCACCGTTTTTTAACAGCGTGTCGCAGTGGCCCATCCACCAAGACGGCGCCACGTTTTACGTGGTCGAGGGCCAGCAATTCAATGCACAGGCTTACAAAGAGCGCGTGTTGCATGACGTGATGGCAAGCTATCACCAAATACCAAGCTGGCTGCCCATGACTGGGTGCCCCATCTGCGTGCACTATTGCCAACAGGTGCGCTGTGCACCTGTTGGCACTTCGCCTTGACGCTGCTCATCTGGATTGCCACACATGACAAGCACTGCTGCTTCACTTCACAAACCGCTGGTGGTCGACCTCGATGGCACGCTGGTGCGCACAGATTTATTGGTTGAGAGCTTCAACCAGTTTTTGATCCATCACCCCTTTCAGTGTTGGTTGCCCTTGTGGTGGCTGACACAAGGCAAAGTGGTGCTCAAAGAAGAACTTGCTCAACGCACAGACTTGGATGTGTCGGCCCTGCCCTACAACGCAGCGTTGATCGAATGGCTGCGGTCTGAGAAAAAGCAGGGACGTCGTTTGATCTTGGCAACCGCTAGCCACACGCGCTTGGCCCATCAAGTGGCGGCGCATTTGCAACTGTTTGACGAGGTGCTGGCGACAGACCATGGCATCAACCTCAAAGCACAAGCCAAGGCGGATGCGCTCGTGGCACGTTTTGGCAAACAGGGGTTTGATTACGTTGGCAATGATTGGCCTGATTTGGCGGTATGGGCGTGCGCAGACACCGCTCACGTGGTGGATGCATCTGACGCACTCATCCAACGCGCCAAAGCGGTTGGCACTGTAGGACAAGTGTTTGAGAGCCAGACGCGCGGGCGCGTTTGGTCTTTTTTAAAGGCCATTCGCATCCACCAATGGATGAAAAACCTGTTGGTGTTTGTGCCGCTGTTGGCCGCACACGAATACACCAACTGGCAACGAGATCAACTGGGCTTGCTGGCTTTTGTGATCTTCAGCATCACTGCATCGAGTGTGTATTTGCTCAACGATTTGGTCGATGTGCCATCGGACCGGCATCATCTGCGCAAGCGCGAACGGCCCTTTGCCGCAGGTGACTTGAGTCTTCTGGTGGGTTGGCTGACCTGGCCGGTTTTGTTGCTGATGGCGATTGGGCTGTCCTTGTGGTTCATGCCCGTGTTGTTCACGTTGAGCTTGGGGGTGTACTTTGTGCTGACCGTGGCTTATTCGCTCTATTTGAAACAACTGGCCATTGTGGATGTGTTGACATTGGCTGCGTTGTACACCTTGCGCATCATGGCAGGGGCTGCGGCGATCGATGTGCCCGTGTCGTTCTGGTTGCTGTTGTTTTCGATGTTTGTGTTTCTCAGCTTGGCACTGATCAAGCGCTACAGCGAGCTGCTTGCAGCACGCACTGTCGGCAAAACGGGTGTGCTGCGTGGCAGAGGCTACCGACCCGAAGATCTGGACTGGGTGTCAAATTTAGGCAGCAGCGCTGGCCTGATTGCGGTGCTGGTGTTGGCTTTGTACATTCAAGATGGACAAGCCGCGCATTTGTATGCAGCGCCCAAACTGATTTGGCTGGTGTGTCCCGCACTGTTGTTTTGGATGTCACGCGCTTGGATGATCGCGCACCGAGGCCAAATGCATGAAGACCCGATTGTGTTTGCGCTGAAAGACAAAGTGAGTTGGTGTTTGGGCGCTTTCATGCTGATGGTCTTTGGTTTGGCACGGGTGATGTCTTGAAATCAGCTGCCCACATTGCGTTGACCTATGCCGTGGTTTCGGCCATCGGCACAGTGGCCAACATCGGCACGCAAGCCTTGTTTATTTTCATGTACAGCGGCGCACATGCCATCGCGTTGTCCGTGCTCGCTGGAACGGCCATGGGTTTTCCCATCAAGTACATCTTAGAAAAAAAACATGTGTTCAATTTCAAAGCCAATGATTTGGCCCACGACACGCGTTTGTTTGTGTTGTACGGTTTCATGGGTGTGTTCACCACGCTGGTGTTTTGGAGCATCGAGTTTGCGTTTCATCACATGTTTCAAACCGATGTGATGCGGTATGTGGGGGGTGCATTGGGTCTGACATTGGGCTCATACATCAAATACCACTTGGACAAACGATTTGTGTTCAAGCAGGAGTTGTTGTGAAGCCTGTACACGCTTGGGGACGTCTGTCTGATGACTTGCACCATGTGACGGTGTTGGACCATCCTGACCACGTGGCATCGCACCTTCAGCAGCACACCAAAGGGCTGCCGTTTGGCAATGGCCGCAGCTATGGCGATGTGTGCCTCAACCCCAACGGCACGCTGTGGCACACCGTGGGTCTGAACAAATTGATCGCGTTTGATGACAACACCGGACGTCTGGTGTGTGAAGCGGGTGTTTTGCTGCGTGACATTCAACGCGTGTTTGTGCCACGCGGCTGGATGTTGGCCGTGACCCCCGGCACGCAGTGGGTCACGGTGGGCGGGGCGATTGCCAACGATATCCATGGCAAGAACCACCATGCGCAGGGCACATTTGGAGACCACGTGTTGGGGTTGACGCTGGCGCGAACCGATGGCCAAGTGCTGCAGTGCGACTGGCAACACACACCCGAGATGATGCGTGCGACCGTGGGTGGCTTGGGGCTGACCGGTGTGGTGGTCACAGCCAGCTTGCAACTGCGTCAAGTGAGCAGCCCGTGGTTGCGCACCGAAACCCTTCCCTTTGAAGGCGTGTCGGCCTTTTGTGATCTGGCCGATCGCTCCGAGCGCGACTGGGAACACACGGTGGCATGGATTGACTGTTTGTCAGGTCCTGACGTGCGTGGCCTGTTCATCCGCGGCAACCACCTGAGCGCGGAAGAAGCGGCTCAATCACCCGACCATGCGCGTCATTTGGCAGCACAGCAACGACGTCAGCAACGCGCGCCCCTGAGCATGCCGTTTGTGCCACCGATGTCTTGCGTGAACAGCCTCACCTTGAAACCATTCAACTGGCTGTATTACCAAATGCACAAACGCCGCAAGGGTGTCGACTTGGTGCATTACGAACCATTTTTTTACCCCTTAGACCATGTGCAGCACTGGAACCGCATGTATGGCCCCAACGGTTTTTACCAGTACCAAAGTGTGGTGCCGCGCGACGTCGCGATCGATGCTGTGCAAGCCATGCTCGATGCGATTGCGCGCTCTGGTGAAGGCTCTTTTCTGGCAGTGCTCAAAACCTTTGGCGAGCGCACCGCACGCGGCATGCTGAGCTTTCCGATGCCGGGTATCACCTTGGCTTTGGACTTTACCAACCGTGGTGCTGCCACCTTGCAGTTGTTTGAGCGGCTCGATGCCATCGTGCGCGAAGCTAATGGGCGCTTGTATGCCGCAAAAGATGCACGCATGCCGCGTGAACTGTTTGAAGCTGGCTATCCGCATCACACCACCTTCGCAACTTTGCGCGACCCCGGCATCAGCTCGGCCATGTCGCGTCGCTTGATGGAGTATTGAGCATGCAACACATTGTCATCATTGGCGCCACATCATGCATTGCCGAGCACTGTGCGCGTGAATGGGTTTCAGCATCTGCCGTGCATCTGACGTTGGTGGGTCGCGATTTGGCCAAAACCGAACGCGTGGCGCAAGACTTGCGGGTGCGCAACCCTCAGGCCATGGTGGATGCGGTCACCCTCGATTTTTTAGAGGCTGCAACCATCGAGGCATGGGTCAGTGCACTCACTCAACGCACGCCTGTCGATGTGGTGCTGATTGCACACGGCGTGCTTGCCGATCAGTCGCAATGCCAAAGCAGTCTATTGGCTTGCGAAGCCGCTTTGCACGTCAACGGTGTATCACCTGTGTTGTTTGCCGAGGCCTTTGCCAAACCTATGACGCACGCCAATCACGGCACGATTGCCATCATCGGCTCAGTGGCTGGCGATCGTGGCCGTCAAAGCAACTATGTGTACGGCGCGGCCAAAGGTTTGGTGGCACGCTACGCACAAGGCATGCAGCACCGCTTGGCCAACACGGCGGTTCGAGTGGTGCTGATCAAGCCCGGGCCAACAGACACGCCCATGACGCAGGCCTTGAAAGCACAGGGTCAAAAGATGGCATCGCCCGAGCAAGTGGCGCATGAGATTGTGAACGGCATCCGCGCTGGCAAGCCGGTGGTGTACAGCCCAGGCATCTGGCGAATCATCATGTGGGTGGTGATGCATTTGCCGCGCTTTGTGTTTGACAAGTTGCGCATCTAGCAGCAACTGTCATGCCGCCGACTGGCGCATGTCAAGCGTGTGTTCGTTTGATTTCTTGAATCAAATGCTTTTTAAAAGCCGCCGCAATGGGAGAGAGTTTTTTTCGCTTGGCATGCACGATGTGCCAACTCGAGCGAATAGGAAAGCCCTGCACCCGAACCATTGCCACGCCGTGTTCTTTTTGATGTCCGTGGAGTGCGTGTTGTGAAACCACGCCAATGCCTAAACCACCTGCCACCGCTTCTTTGACCGCTTCGTTGCTGCCCAACTCCATGCGAATATTGGGTCGCCATTTGTATTTTTTGAAAAATTGATCTACCCCCATGCGTGTGCCAGAGCCTTGCTCGCGCAGGATGAATCGCTGCTCCTTGAGCGCGCTCAGCGTCAAGCTGTGTTGCTTGCACAGCGGGTTCGATGCCGCAGCGATCATGACCAGAGGGTTGTCTAAAAAAACATCGTCTGTCAGATCGATGTTTTGCGGTGGTTGCGACATGATGTACAAATCATCCAAATTGTTCATCATGCGTTGCAGCACACCGTCTCTGTTCAAAATTTCTAACGAAACATCGATGGCAGGGTACTTTTTGCAAAACGACCCGATCAAACGTGGCATGAAATATTTGGCTGTGCTGACCACCGCAATTCTGAGTTTGCCACGTGCCAAGCCTTTGACACCATCGGCATGCTGCTCAAAAGCGTCCCAAGCTTGCAACATCTCACGAGCGGTTTGTGCCAACACACGCCCCATGTCGGTGAGGTGAACTTTTTTGGAAATCACCTCATACAACGGCAGTCCCACAGCTTGTGTGACCTCTTTGAGTTGCATGGATGCCGTCGGTTGCGTAACGTGCATGGCCTTGGCCGCAGCCCCGACACTCCCCGTCTCAGCTAGGGCTAAAAACAATTTGAGTTGGCGAAAGGTGATATTCATAGATTTTTTTCTATTTATAAGTCTCTAAATATCGATTTTACAAGATCATTGATTTTATCTAGCATTGGTGCAAAAGGAAAATAACCATGCAGAACTTACTTGATCCGGCCATTTTGTTTTTTATCTTTGGGGTGTTGGCAGGCACCGTGAAATCGAATTTAGAAATCCCGCCCGCCATTTCTCGCTTTTTATCGCTTTATCTGTTGATGGCTTTGGGCCTCAAGGGTGGCTTTGCGTTGTCGCAGTCTGGCTTCACGCCCCATGTGCTGGCATCGCTGGGCGCGGCCATGGCGTTGGCGCTGTTGGTGCCGTTGTTGGGCTACACGCTTTTGAAAAGATTTCTTTCAGGATTTGATGCCGCGGCCATTGCCGCAACCTATGGCTCGGTGAGCGCGGTGACTTTCGTGACTGCTGTGCAGTATTTAGACACACATGGGGTGAGCTACGGGGGGCACATGGCAGCTGCCATGGCGCTGATGGAGTCACCCGCCATCATCATGACCGTGATGTTTGCCAACACCTTGCGTCAACAGGCCAGCAGCGCGAGCGTCGCCCCTGACGGAGCCGGTGCATTGGCCATGCATGTCCACACACCCGTGCCCAGCTTGCCCATTCGCAAAATCTTGCATGAATCATTCACCGATGGCGCACAGCTCTTGTTGTTGGGTGCCATGGTGGTGGGCTTGCTCAGCGGTGAGAGCGGCAAGGCCGCGATGCAACCTTTCTCGGCGGACCTCTTCAAAGGCATGCTGGCGTTTTTTCTGCTCGACATGGGTTTGATGGCGGCGCGCAATTTGCCACAAGTCAAAGACAGCTCGCCGTGGCTGATGGCTTATGCAGTGCTGGGCCCTCTCACGCATGCCGCCATGGCCTTGGGGTTGTCGATGCTGATGTCTTTGCCTGTGGGAGATGCCACATTGCTGATGGTCTTGGCTGCCAGCGCATCGTACATTGCTGTGCCCGCAGTTTTACGCTACGCACTGCCTGAGGCGAACCCCTCGCTGTACTTTGGGTTGTCGCTGGGCGTGACCTTCCCACTCAATATTTTGCTGGGCATTCCGCTGTATGCCGGCGTTGCACAACACGTTTTGGGTTGATCACACGATGTCAAATGACCCAACTTCACTTTATCGCGGTGCGCGCGTTTCATTTTTGACGCAGCACGGCAAAGAGATGTTGGTGCAAAAACCGATCCAAGACGCGTTGGCTTGCAACATTTTGCACACGGACGCGTACAACACGGATCTGCTGGGCACATTCAGCCGAGACATAGAACGACGAGACAGCCAACGCAAAACTGCGCGCAACAAAGCACTGATCGGTATGGGCCTGCTGGGTACGTCCATTGGCTTGGCCAGCGAGGGATCGTTTGTACCCGATCCGTTCGGTGGCTTCATGCCATGGAACATCGAATACTTGCTCTGGCTAGACCGTGACAGAGACATCGAAGTCGTTGGCATTGCACAAGGGCCTGCTCGGAGCATGCACCGCATGGTCCGCACGCTTGAAGAGTTGAAAGTATTCGCAGATGCTGCTGGCTTTCCATCGCATTGGCTGATGCTGCGTCCAGATCACGAAGAGGCTACCAATCTGTTCAAAGGTCTGTCTGATTGGTCTTCTTTAAAAAACGCATTTTCGAGTTGCTTGTCGTCCTCGCAAAACGGTGTGGTGTTTGTTGAAAATGATTTACGCGCATTTGCCAACCCCACCCGACAAAAAATGATTCTGAAGGCCACTGAAGATTTGTGCCAAAAACTCCAGTCAACCTGCCCGAGCTGTCACACACCTGGTTATTGGATGACGGACCACAAAACTGGATTGCCTTGCAGGCAATGCTTGAACCCCACACCATTGCCTATTGAGGCAATTTGGCGGTGTCAAACATGTCACCATGAGGAGAGGCGTGCGATCAACAGCACACCCTTTGCCGACCCCTCGCGCTGTCTTGTTTGTAACCCTTGAGCCCATATCAACAAGGGGTAATGGATGGAAATGTGTGACTTCATACAGTAAGATTTACACGGGTGCTGCGTTGAACTAACCAGGCAGCAGGACAGGTGAAGGTCGGGCCGCCTCACCCACACAGTGAAGCGAACGGAGAAACTTTGATGAATCACCCACTCTTGCCTTGGATGGCTGCTGGTATTTTTGCACTGGCAGTCTTGCACACCTTTAGCACCAAATATTTCGAACATCTGGCGCACACCCACCCGCGCCATGCCGGCATTTGGCATCTGTTGGGTGAGGTGGAGGTGGTGTTTGGCCTCTGGGCCATGGTGTTGGCCATCACCATGTTTTCTTTGGTGGGCAAAACCTCAACCCTTGAATACCTTGAATCGCTCAATTTCACAGAGCCACTTTTCGTATTTGCCATCATGGTGATAGCGGGCACTCGACCCATCCTCCAAGCCTGCGGCCTGTTGGTGCAGCGCATTTCACACGTGGTGCCGCTGCCCAGCGCCATGGTCAACTACTTTTTGCTGTTGTCGGTGGTGCCGCTGCTAGGCTCCTTGATCACTGAACCTGCGGCCATGACGCTTGCTGCATTGATGCTTCGAGACAGTGTTTTCTCGGCGCAAGTGAGCGAGCGTTTGAAGTACGCAACCCTTGGCGTTTTGTTTGTCAATGTCTCCATCGGCGGCACGTTAACGCCGTTTGCGGCCCCTCCAGTGCTGATGGTGGCAGCGACTTGGGGCTGGGATCTGCCCTTCATGCTCCAGACCTTTGGCTGGAAAGCGGCCATTGCAGCGTGTGTCAATGCAGGGCTAGTGACGCTGCTGATGCGACGCGAGTTGCTGGGTCTGGGTCAACCATCGTCTGCGAAGTTGACGGTGCCGCCCATCATGGTGGTGATTCATTTGGCATTTTTACTGGGCGTGGTGCTTTTTGCGCATCATTCCGTTGTGTTCATGGGCTTGTTGCTGTTTTTCATTGGTTTTGCAACCGCCTACGCAGTCCATCAGGACCGCTTGATTTTGCGTGAGGCCTTGCTGGTAGCGTTCTTTCTGGCTGGCTTGGTGGTTTTAGGAGGGCAGCAATCATGGTGGCTGCAGCCTGTGTTGATGAGTCTGAGCGCTGATGCGGTGTTTTATGGCGCCACAGCACTCACGGCGATCACCGACAACGCTGCGTTGACCTACCTCGCCTCTTTGGTACCCGGTTTGAGTGACGAATTCAAAGTGGCCGTCGTGGCAGGTGCCGTCACCGGCGGTGGCCTGACAGTGATTGCCAACGCCCCCAACCCCGCCGGCGTCTCCATTTTGAAAGACCGCTTTGATGAAGGTGTTGTTAGCCCAGGCAAATTGCTGCTGGCGGCCACGCTACCGACAGTTGTGGCTGCGCTGGCATTCAGAATGCTTTGATGGTTAAACACACCCTAAGATTGTTACAAATGCAGTGGCCATGTCCGGATGATGCTTGTCTTTGCTAGGCAAACCATATTCATTCAAACAACACTTCACACCCTGTGCCTGCCAATATTGAATGCAAGTCATGGCGCGCTTGCGCAGGCATGTTGTTTCTTGCGTTCCTGATGGCAGCCAGACATTTCACTTGATAGGGGAACACCGGCTGAACCCATGGTTTGCCATCGATCGAGGTTTCAAATGTTTCATTGGCTTCGTCTGCAGCCTTGGCATTGGCAACCAGAAATGGTGCATAGACCTTGCCAATTTCGCCAAGCAACTCGCCTAAATGTTCAACGATCGAAGCTCGCGGCAACCATTCTTGGGCATGAAGGCCTGAGAGATCTTCTGCACGATCTAACCATGCACGCAAGCGTGGCGAGTGGCGCTCTAAAAATCTTGCCGGTGTCGGATCAACCAATCCAAGTTGGGTCAGTTGACCGTATATGGCGAAATCGGACGAGGCAGGTCGCGAACCCATCACGAAACCTTGCCGCATGATGATGCGATCCATGATGCCAATCAGACGATCGTAGCTCGACTCAATGACAGATGCGGTCAGCCCACTTGAGCCCACCACATACAGACGAGATATTTGCCGCTTTGCAAATGCATCACCCGATGCACCGGCCTGCTCAGCACCCAACTGTGGGTTTTGCCAAAACGCGAGCAGCGGGCCAGCATGGGCAGCATCTTCAGCGTGGTGCCAACGGTAGTGAAACATGGCCTTCGTCAACCACTCGTCGGCAAAATCTTCAATGAGAAGATTCAAAAAGTGCAGCAATGGATCGACGGGCAGCACAGAACGGTTGGCGTGCTGTGCTTCGAGTCGATCAATGATGGGGGTCGAGTCCACCATGGCTTCTTGTCCGTCTGGGGTAGGAAAGTAAAACGTTGGCAAAAGTTTGACCTTGGGTATGGGATAGCCCACAGGAGGATCGAAATAAGAGCCCCAAAGCACACGGTAGGGGATATGGCGATATCGCAGCAAAGCAAGCATCTTGCGCGTATAGGGTGACCCTGGCGAACCCAATAATTCAATCGCATGCATTCTTTTGCCTCCTCTCAGACAACACTTTTTGATCGGCGCATGGGTGTCGCAAAATCAACGTATTGCCCAACCGCCGCTGACCGGAAAAACCTGCCCCACAAAGCAGTCTGCCATATCACTGCACAGATAAGCCACAAACCCAGCGTCTTCTTTGGCACTCACCAAACGTCCAAGCGGAACATCGCGTTTGAGTCTTTCCTGAAAACGTGGATTGGCTTGCACCTCCTGTGAGTAATACGTCGGGTTGTCGACGAAGTTCTGAGCGATCGCATTGACTTTGATGTTGTCCGGCGCAAGCTCAACGCCAACAGACTGAACAAAAGCCAATTGGGCGCCTCTGGCAGCGCTGTACGTCGCGAGTCGCTTGGAGCCTCGCAACGCAGAGGCACTGCCGATGATGATCACTTTACCGCCCCCTCTGGCCTTCATGCCAGGCACCACTGCTTTCACGAAGCGTGGCAACGGATCCACAATGACCTCAAAAATGTTTCGCCATTCATCATCTTCAATTTCTGTCACCCGTGTTGAAGGCGCAGGAAGTGCAAGATTCAAGATCAGAACATCTATGGGTCCCGCGGCTTCGATGATCTCTTGCGGATCGTCACGCCCCATCGGGATGCG
>JACCDN010473762.1_pt1 | contig 19927 bp, 19 predicted proteins | sample 7441691 | NCBI WGS metagenome assembly JACCDN01 (sample SAMN15323439, study PRJNA562643) | freshwater metagenome | isolation source: river surface water | place: USA:Blue River Watershed | collected 2017-08-16 | reverse complement strand
TGCAGGCAAGCGCTGAAGTTATCGCTGACACTTTGATTGAGCAAGGCAAGCAGGTTTGGCAACTACCAGTTGCCGATGGCGAAGACGCTAAGACCGATAGATGGCTGTCTATTGCTTGGTCTTCACTTGGGCAAGCGGAGTTTTCACGTTCCGACGCAGTTGTTTCTTTGGGCGGTGGAGCTACTACCGATTTAGCGGGTTTCATTGCTGCAACTTGGTTACGCGGCATCGCAGTTGTGCACGTTCCAACCACCTTGCTAGCGATGGTTGATGCAGCTATCGGTGGAAAGACTGGAATCAACACCATCGAGGGTAAGAACCTAGTTGGTGCTTTCCATGAACCAAAAGCTGTGCTTGTTGATTTAGACACTCTTGAGACATTGCCGAAATTGGAATTGATTTCAGGTTTCGGAGAAATCGTGAAGTGCGGGTTCATTGCAGAACCTAGGATTCTTGATCTGATTGAGGAAGATGTCAACGATGCCAGGGATATTCATTCAGAGAGATTTGCTGAGCTCGTAAAACTAACCATCAAAGTTAAGACCGATGTTGTTGGATATGACTTCAAGGAATCAAATAGAAGAGAAATTCTGAACTACGGACACACTTTGGGGCACTCTATTGAACTTGTCGAGCACTTCAAGTGGAGGCACGGAAGAGCTGTGTCCATAGGATTAGTTTTCGCAGCTGAACTAGCAAGACTCTCTGGAAGATTGAGCGACGATGTTGCTGATAGACACAGAAGCATCCTTCAACTACTTGATTTACCAACAAGTTACCCAGCGGATAAGTGGGAAGCTCTCTACTCAGGGATGCAGATAGATAAGAAGAGCCGTGGTGGCATTCTGCGATTCGTGGTGCTTGATGGACTTGCTAAGCCTGGAATTCTGGAAGCGCCTACTAAAGAACTTCTTTTCACAGCTTTCCAAGAGATTGCCGAATAGAAAGTAAGTTTGACCTATGACTAAAGTACTTGTCCTAAACGGACCAAACCTAAATCGTTTGGGCTCTCGTGAACCAGATGTCTATGGCACAGCCTCCTATACAGATCTTGTGTCCAGTCTGACCTCACTAGCTACCGAGCTTGGTCTTGACGTTGATGTTAGGCAGACCAACGATGAAGCAGAGCTAATCTCCTGGCTGCATGAGGCAGTTGACTCCAAGAGCCATGTTGTGCTCAATCCGGCGGCTTTTACTCATTACTCCTATGCAACAAGAGATGCGTGTGCAATAGTGACTTCTTCAGGACTTTCGCTGATCGAAGTCCACATCTCTAACCCGCATTCAAGAGAAGAATTCAGGCACAATTCAGTTATTAGTGGGGTTGCTACAGGTGTAATCGCCGGCTTTGGCATTAATTCCTACTTGTTAGCCCTAAGGCAACTAAGCCACTGATAAACTGCTACAGGCCAAAAGGCCGAATAATTACAGCGAGGCAAAAATGGCAACAAGCAATGATCTAAAAAACGGCATGGTTCTAAGCATGGACAACCAGCTATGGGCAGTTATCGAGTTCCAGCACGTAAAGCCTGGTAAAGGTCCAGCATTCGTAAGAACCAAGCTAAAGAACGTTATCAGCGGCAAGGTCATTGACCGCACCCTGAACGCTGGCATCAAGATTGATGTTGCCACAGTAGACAAGCGTGAAATGCAGTACCTATACAGCGATGGCGAAGGCTACGTATTCATGGACACCAAGGACTACGACCAGATGACCCTATCTAGCGAGCTTGTAGGGGACGCAGTCAACTACCTACTAGAGAACCAGCAGGCTATTGTTGCTATCCACGAGGGCAACCCAATTTATGTTGAAATGCCGCCATCAGTTGTTCTAGAAATCACCTTCACCGAGCCTGGTCTTCAAGGAGACCGTTCTTCTGGAGGAACTAAGCCAGCAACAGTAGAAACTGGATTGCAGATCCAGGTTCCATTGTTCGTTGAGCAGGGTACCAAAGTGAAGGTAGACACCAGAACCGGTGAGTACCTCGGCCGAGTAACCGACTAATCCTTGAGTTCAAGAACTAAAGCCAGAAAGAGGGCCGTAGACGCCCTCTATGCTGCCGAACTCAGAGATGTAATGGCAACTGATCTTTTGGAAGCAACTCGCGATCAGGTTGCAGACAGGCAGAACCAAGACGAAATCTTTGAATTCGCTAACACCTTAGTAATCGGAGTCCTAGCGAACCAGATTGAAATCGATGAGATTCTTGCCGGTGTGGCTCAGAACTGGACATTGGATCGAATGCCTGCTGTTGATAAGGCTATTCTTCGAGTTGGAATTTTTGAGATTGCTTACTCAGATACTCCTTCGCAAGTAGCTATTAGCGAAGCAGTTGACCTCGCTCAAGAGCTCAGCACAGAGGATTCACCAGCATTTATCAATGGAGTTCTGGCAACTGTTGCCGCAACCCGCAAGCCAATCTAGTAGTACGAGAGATTCTGCACTAGAATATTAGAAACAACATCCTTTAAAGGCGTCCTGTGAGGCGCAGAAGGAGGTGGGCGTGAGTTCACGCACCGTCTTAGACGCTCAAGATATTGAGCGTGCGATAGTCCGAATCTCTCATGAGATCGTAGAAGCCAATCAGGGCACAGCAAACCTTCTAATTCTCGGTATTCCAACCCGTGGTGTTCATCTTGCCAACAGGATTGCTGCTTCTATTGCAAAAAACTATCCAGAATTCGAGCCAAGCACATCGTTTGGAAAACTTGATGTCACCATGTTTAGAGATGACCTGGCTTCAAAGCCAAGCAAAGCTGTCACTCCAACATCAATTCCTAGACAATCTCTTGAGAATCTCACTGTTGTTCTCGTTGACGATGTTCTATTCAGCGGTAGGACAGTGAGAGCAGCTCTAGATGCTCTGGTCTCTTTCGGTAGGCCGAAAGCTGTGAGATTAGCTGTTCTAGTAGATAGAGGTCATCGAGAACTCCCGATTAGAGCCGATTACGTCGGCAAGAATCTACCAACATCTTTCTCTGAGCGAATCTTTGTGAAGCTCACCGAGAGCGACGATGAACAATCGGTGGTGATTGAACAATGAAGCACTTACTTAGCTCAGGAGATCTAGATCTCGCAACCAGCCTTGAGTTACTAAACCTCAGCGTTGAAATGCAGGGAGTTAATTCACGAGATGTGAAAAAGCTACCAGCTCTAACCGGTAGAACTGTTGCGAACCTTTTCTTCGAAGACTCAACCAGAACACGCTTTTCATTCGAAATCGCAGCCAAGCGTCTGTCAGCTGACGTAGTTAACTTCACTGCTAAAGGTTCATCGGTTAGCAAGGGAGAGTCCCTGAAAGATACAGTTTTGACTCTTGAAGCAATGGGTATCGAAGCTCTAATTGTTAGACATCACCACAGTGGAGCTGCAAACACAATCGCCAACTCTTCCTGGTCTAAAGCCACAGTAATTAATGCTGGAGATGGAACACACCAACACCCAACACAGGCCCTTTCAGACGCACTCACAATCAGACAAGCTCTCAAGGGTAAAGACGACTCAGGCGATCTCTCAGGTATCAAGGTGTTGATTGTTGGAGACATTCTGCACAGCCGAGTAGCTAGATCAAACATCGATTTTCTTAAGACTCTCGGAGCTTACGTAGGTCTTGCTGGTCCATCAACCTTGCTGCCTTCTGAAGCCACATCTTTAGCCGATGCTGTTTTCCACAATCTCGATGAAGCTTTGGTTCAAGGCTTTGATGTAGTGATGATGCTTCGCATGCAGATGGAGCGAATGAACTCTGTATTCGTTCCAAACGCTAATGAGTACTCGACACTTTGGGGACTGTCGTCTGAGCGATTCTCGACTCTAAAGACAAGTACTTTGATCATGCATCCTGGCCCTATGAACCGAGGATTAGAAATTTCTTCAGAAGTTGCTGACTCTTCTCAGTCTGCAATTGTTGACCAAGTTCGCAACGGTGTTTCAGTGCGAATGGCTGTCCTTTACAAACTACTAGCCCAAGAATCGAGCGCTAAATGACAAACAAGGAAACACTTTTCAAAAACGTCAGCCTTTCTGACGGTACTGTGACAAACATTCTGGTTTCAGGGCAAGTCATCGAATACGTAGGCACCGAGACTAAGGGTTCAGTTGAAGAGGTTGACTGCTCAGGTTTGATTGCAATGAGCGGATTCGTTGATCTTCACACTCATCTGCGAGAGCCTGGCTTCGAGCAAAGCGAAACTATCCTTACCGGAAGTAAGGCTGCAGCTAAAGGTGGCTTCACATGCGTGCACCCAATGGCGAATACAAATCCAGTTGCTGACAACAGCGCTGTAGTTGAGCAAGTTTATGCACTAGGTGAGGCGGCTGGTTATGTTCAAGTTCAACCAATCGGTGCCGTCACAGCGAATCTAGAGGGTAAGAATCTAGCCGACTTAGGCAAGATGAACGCTTCTGCAGCCAAAGTCACTGTCTTTAGTGATGACGGTAAGTGTGTAAGTGACTCTTTGGTAATGAGAAGAGCACTTGAGTACGTGAAGGCGTTTGAGGGAGTAATTGCTCAGCACGCTCAAGATCCTTTGTTGACAGTAAACGCTCAAATGAACGAAGGAGCTTTGTCGCTAAAGCTTGGTCTAGCAGGATGGCCTTCTGTTGCGGAGGAAGCAATCATCGCAAGAGATGTTCTACTGACACAGGAAGTTGGTTCAAGGCTTCATGTCTGTCACGTCTCAACAAAGGGGTCAGTTGATGTCATACGTTGGGCTAAGAGTAGAGGAATCAATGTCACAGCAGAGGTAACACCTCACCACCTCATCCTTACTGAAGATCTAGTCAGTGAGTACAACCCCGTCTATAAGGTGAACCCACCGCTTAGAACAAGTGAAGATGTTCAGGCTCTAAGACAAGCAGTTGCTGATGGAACTATCGACATCATTGCTACAGACCATGCTCCTCACACCCCAGACAGCAAAGACTGTGAATGGGGAGAGGCAGCATTCGGAATGATCGGGCTAGAGACCGCAGCTGCAATTGCAAAGACCACTTTGATTGATACTGGACTGATTGATTGGAAGAGATTTGAGGAACTGTTAGCTATCAATCCTGCGAAGATTTCAAAACTTTCAGACCAGGGTCAGCCGATTCAAGCTGGTTCTCCAGCAAACATCGTGTTCTTCGACCCAAGCTCTAGCTACCAAGTTGACTCACATGGTGAGAGCAAGAGCACAAACAACCCATACTTAGGAATGACACTAAGCGGTTCCGTTGTTCACACAATCTTCAAGGGAACATTCACAGTCAAGAATTCAATGATTCAAGAGATCGGAACCCACAATGACAATTAGAAGCAGAACAGCACTTCTTGTATTAGAAGACGGAAAAGTCTTCAAAGGTGTTCCTTTCGGCCAGGTCGGAAGCTCGTTGGGCGAGATTGTTTTCGCCACCGGAATGTCCGGCTACCAAGAAACCTTGACTGATCCTTCTTACGCAGGTCAGATTGTCGTGCAAACAGCTCCTCACATTGGCAACACCGGAATGAACGACCGAGACGAAGAGTCTGACAAGATTTGGGTTTCTGGTTATGTAGTTAGAGATGTTAGCCGTATCGTTTCTAACTTCAGATCTGAGAGAACCCTAGAAGATGATTTGCTTCGTGATGAAGTAGTTGGAATATCGGATCTCGATACAAGAGCTCTAACCCTGCACCTACGCGAAATTGGTGTTATGAGAGCTGGCGTTTTCTCTGGTGAGGAAGCCGGCAAGCCAATCGAAGAGCTAGTTGCAATCGTGAGATCAGCAGCCAAGATGCAAGGTCAGTCACTTTCTTCAGTTGTTTCAACCAAGGAAAAGTACGAAGTTTCACACAAAGGTGAACTCGTTGGCAAAGTAGCAATACTCGATCTCGGTATCAAACGTTCAACCATTGAGAACATGGTTGATAGAGGGCTTGATGTCGAAGTCTTCCCAGCGAACTCCACATCAGATGAACTTCTTTCAAGTAATCCAGATGCCGTGTTTTATAGCAATGGTCCAGGCGACCCTGAAACGGCTACGAAGCAGGTTGAAGCGCTTCAGGAAGTTCTAAAGCGAAAGATTCCATTCTTTGGTATCTGCTTCGGAAACCAACTACTTGGACGAGCTCTGGGATTCCAGACTTACAAACTTGCCTTTGGTCATCGAGGAATAAACCAACCAGTTCTTGATAGAAAAACAGGCAAGGTGGAGGTTACCGCCCACAATCATGGCTTCGCTGTGAGAGTGGATGGCGGGGAGCAGGTTGAATCACCAGCTGGGTTCGGACAGGTTCGTGTCAGTCACATTTGCCTCAACGATGACGTTGTTGAGGGTCTCGAATGTCTAGACATCCCTGCCTACTCCGTGCAGTATCACCCAGAAGCTGCCGCCGGTCCACACGATGCGAACTACCTGTTCGATCGACTAATTGACATGATTCAAGCAAACAAAGCAAAGAAGGCCAACTAATGCCACGTAGAGAAGATATCAAAAGTGTTCTAGTTATTGGTTCTGGTCCCATTGTTATTGGTCAAGCATGTGAGTTTGACTACTCAGGTACTCAAGCCTGTCGAGTGCTTAGAGCCGAAGGCATTCGCGTAATCCTTGTCAACAGCAACCCTGCAACGATTATGACCGATCCTGATTTTGCAGATGCCACATACATTGAACCAATTACTCCTCAAGTTATTGAAGCAATCATCGCTAAAGAAAGACCCGACGCCATCTTGCCAACTCTGGGTGGTCAGACTGCTCTAAACGCAGCGATGTCACTTCACGAGTTGGGCATTCTAGACAAGTACAACGTAGAACTCATTGGTGCAAAAGTTGCTGCCATTAAGGCTGGTGAGGATAGATTCTCATTCAAAGAGCTAGTGCTTGCAGCGGGTGCCGATGTTGCTAAATCACACATCGCTCACAACATGGAAGACGTTCTGGCTGCAGCTAAGGACCTCGGTTATCCAATGGTTGTTAGACCTTCCTTCACCATGGGTGGACTTGGTTCAGGGTTTGCCTACAACGAAGAAGATCTAAGAAGAATCGCTGGTGCGGGTCTTCAAGCCAGCCCGACAACTGAAGTTCTGTTAGAAGAATCAATCATGGGTTGGAAAGAGTACGAACTCGAGCTGATGAGAGATACCGCAGATAACACAGTTGTGGTTTGTTCCATTGAGAACGTTGACCCGGTTGGTGTTCACACAGGAGATTCAATCACCGTTGCTCCGGCTCTCACACTTACAGACCGTGAGTACCAGCACATGAGAGACATCTCGATTGACATCATTAGGGCTGTAGGCGTTGATACAGGTGGCTGTAACATTCAGTTCGCTGTTGAGCCAAACACTGGTCGAATCATCGTTATTGAGATGAACCCTCGAGTGAGCCGATCTTCTGCTCTGGCTTCAAAGGCAACAGGATTCCCGATTGCCAAGATTGCTGCGAAATTAGCAATTGGTTATCGTCTAGACGAAATTCCTAACGACATCACTAAAGTAACTCCAGCCTCTTTCGAACCAGCCCTTGACTATGTGGTTGTGAAGGTGCCTCGTTTTGCCTTCGAGAAATTCCCTGCAGCGGATGCCACTTTGACAACAACCATGAAATCTGTTGGTGAGGCAATGGCTATCGGACGTAACTACGCCCAGGCACTACAGAAGGCACTGAGAAGCCTTGAAAGACGTGGTTCGTCATTCCACTGGGGAAGTCAGCCAAAGTCCAAGGAAGAGCTACTAGAACTTTCAAAGGTTCCAACCGATGGTCGAATTGTGACCGTGCAGCAGGCTCTTCGCCTAGGAGCGACCGCTGATGAAATCTTCCAGGCAACAAAGATTGACCCTTGGTTCATTGACCAAATTGTTCTTATCAACGAGATTGCTCTTGAAGTGGCACAAGCGGCAGATTTGAACGAAGAAGTCATGCAGTACGCCAAGTCATTTGGTTTCAGTGATGCACAAATTGCAGAGCTAAGAAATCTCACTGAGCACGAAGTTAGAACAATCCGCTATTCACAGAACATCAGACCTGTTTACAAGACAGTTGATACTTGTGCAGGAGAGTTCCCGGCCTTGACCCCTTATCACTACAGCACTTACGAACAAGAGACAGAAGTTCGAGCATCAACAGCTAAGAAAGTAGTAATTCTTGGTTCAGGCCCTAACCGCATCGGTCAAGGTGTTGAGTTCGATTATTCCTGCGTTCACGCATCTTTCGCATTGCATGACGCTGGGTACGAAACCATCATGATCAACTGCAACCCGGAAACAGTGTCAACGGATTACGACACAAGCGACAGACTCTATTTCGAACCACTAACTCTTGAAGATGTGCTGGAAGTTATTCATGCAGAATCTGCTAGCGGTGAATTAGTAGGAGTTGTCGTTCAGCTCGGTGGTCAGACTGCACTTGGCCTGGCTCAAGGATTGGCTTCTTACGGCATTCCTATTCTTGGTACCACTCCGGATGCTATCGACTTGGCTGAAGAGCGAGGGGCATTCTCGAAGATTCTTGATGAAGCAGGACTTATTTCTCCAGCAAATGGAACTGCAACAAGCCTTGACGAAGCAAAGGTTATCGCGGAGCGAATTGGATTCCCTGTTCTGGTGCGACCATCCTTCGTTCTTGGTGGAAGAGGTATGGAAATTGTTTACGATCAATTGTCTCTAGAAGGCTATTTCGAGAGAATCGCAGACCAAGCAATTGTCGGTCCTAAACACCCTCTTCTTGTAGACAGATTCTTAGATGACGCGATTGAGATCGACATTGATGCTCTATATGACGGCACAGAACTTTACGTCGGTGGCGTGATGGAACACATTGAGGAAGCCGGCATTCACTCTGGTGACTCATCTTGTACTCTTCCTCCAATCACATTGAGCAACGCTCAAATTGACCGAGTTAGAGTCGCGACAGAAAAGATAGCTAAGGGTATTGGTGTTAGGGGACTGCTGAACGTTCAGTTTGCCTTGGCTCACGACGTTCTCTACGTTCTTGAAGCTAACCCTCGTGCCTCAAGAACTGTTCCTTTCGTTTCTAAAGCTCTTGGTATCACTCTTGCTAAAGCAGCCGCCCTAGTAATGGTCGGCAAGAGCATCAGAGAACTAGTTTCTGGAAGTCATCTTCCTGCAACCGATGGAACTCACATTCCTGAAACCACCGCAATCTCTGTAAAGGAAGCTGTTCTGCCTTTCAAGAGATTTGCTACTAAAGAAGGTCGCTTCGTCGACTCTCTATTAGGTCCAGAGATGCGTTCTACAGGTGAGGTCATGGGAATTGATGTTGATTTCCCAACTGCTTTTGCCAAGAGTCAAGCTGCTGCTGGCAGTTCACTTCCAACTTCTGGAAAGATCTTCATCTCTGTTGCTGATAGAGATAAGCATCAGGTGATTCTTCCGGTGAGAAGGCTCTTCCAGTTGGGCTATGAAATTCTTGCTACTGCTGGAACAGCTTCAATCTTGAAGCGTCATGGTATCCCTGTTCGAATCGTTAGAAAACACTCTGGAGACGATCAAGCTCCTGCTGGCCCGACCATTGTTGATTTGATCCTGAATGGTGAAGTTGACGTTGTGGTAAACACTCCATCAGGTTCTTCAGCTCGTAAAGACGGCTATGAGATTCGTGCAGCAACCACAGCAGCTGATGCACCAATCTTCACAACAATCGCTCAGTTGTCCGCAGCTATTGGATCTTTCGAGACAGTGATTGCAGGCGATTTCAAAGTTCGATCACTTCAGGAACATGCAGAGGACAGGAGAGTAGCTCTTGCCTGATACATTTTCCAGAAAGCTGGAGCAAGCCTTTGACGCAAAGGGTCAGCTCTGCGTTGGAATCGATCCGCACGAAGAGATCCTGATTGAAAACGGATTTGAAGTCTCTGCTAAGGGTCTCCTAGATTTCAGCCTTGCAATGCTTGATCAACTTGAGGGTGTGGTTTCAATTGTGAAGCCGCAGGTTTCATTCTTTGAGAGATTCGGGTCAGCTGGTTTTCAAACGCTTGAGCAAGTGCTGGATTCCGCCAGTGAACGTGGCTTCTTGGTTATTGCTGATGCTAAACGAGGAGACATCGGTTCAACGATGGAGGCGTACGCTCAAGCTTGGCTGGGCAAGTCAGCACCTTTTGCCTGTGATGCGCTCACCGTGAATCCTTACCTAGGTGTTGGAGCGCTAGCTCCTGCATCAGCGATAGCAAGTGAAAGAGGTAAAGGACTCTTTGTTCTTGCGGCAACCTCAAACCCAGAAGGTGCCGATCTTCAGTCTTCAATCAATGATGTAACTGTTGCAGCTCAAGTTGCTAGAGAAGTCGAGATAGTGAATACCAGCACCGCGGCATCAAACTCGCGTTTCGGATCTCTTGGTCTTGTTATCGGTGCAACTGTTGATCTTGCCAAAGTTGGACTTTCTCAGGTGAATGCGAATAGGTCCACACTGCGAACCCCAATACTCGCGCCTGGATTCGGTTTCCAAGGAGCAAGGCTTGAAGACGCTAAGGCTATCTTTAAGGATCTATGTTCTGACGTGTTGTACTCAATCTCGAGATCAGCCCTACGAGACGGTATTCGTGGTGTTAGACAAGCGGTTGAACAGGATCAAAACTCACTTCACAGAGCATTGAGCCAATAGGCTTAAGGTATGACTCGTCTCACAGTAATAGCTGGACCAACTGCCGTTGGTAAGGGGACTGTCGTACGTGAACTACTCGCCAAGAACCCCGAAATACTTGTCTCAGTTTCAGCAACGACTAGAGCTCCTCGAGTTGGTGAGGTAGACGGAGTCGACTACTACTTTGTTACTAACGAAGCGTTTGATGACATGATTGCAAACGATGAATTGCTTGAATACGCAGTGGTTCACCTGAACAATCGATACGGAACCCCTAGAGAGCCAGTCGAAAAGGCCTTGGCTGCTGGCAAGCAAATCATTCTCGAGATTGACATTCAAGGTGCCGAGCAGGTCAAGGCTTCAATGCCAGAGGCAAACCTCATCTTTATTGCACCGCCAAGCCTCGAGGAACTGAAGAAGAGACTGATCGGAAGAGGCACGGAAACCCCAGAAGAGGTAGCAATTAGGCTAAAAACCGCTGAAATAGAGCTTGCGGCCCTGGGTTCTTTCGATCACGTAGTGGTTAATAATGAAGTGGCACAATGTGCCAAAGAGGTCTTAGACTTAATGCAGTCTTCGTGAACCCATCTGGTTCACATGTAATCAAAGGAAAAGTAGTTCAAAATGTCTGAAAAACTAGAGGGAATCGTATCTCCATCAATCGACGCACTTATGTCAAAGAGCGACTCAAAGTACGGTTTGGTTATCTTTGCAGCTAAGCGTGCCCGTCAGATCAACGACTACTACTCAGCTCTGCACGAGGGTTCATTGTTTGACAACGTAGGTCCACTTGTAGATGCAGCTGTTGACGACAAGCCACTTTCTATCGCCATGCGTGAAATTGTAGAGGGTGCAGTAGTCGCTTCAGAAGCCAAAAACTAATCTGAGCAACCTTGCGTATTCTCGTAGGGGTTACCGGAGGAATAGCTGCTTATAAGGCAGCTGGCGTCATTCGCGGCTTTACCGAGCTAGGCCACTCCGTAAAGGTACTGCCAACCCAGAATGCACTCAGATTCATTGGTGCAACTACATTAGAGGCTCTATCTCATAACTCTGTGGATCCAGATCTCTACACTGACGTCGAATCAGTGAAGCACATTGCACTTGCTCAAGAGGCCGACCTTATCGTTGTAGCTCCTGCAACTGCTGCTTTTGTTGCAAGATTCGCAGCTGGGATGGCTGATGACCTTCTTCTTAACGTGCTTCTAGCGACAAAAGCACAAGTCGTTATTGCTCCAGCCATGCACACTGAAATGTGGACTCATCCTGCAACCGTTTCCAACATCGAAACATTGAAAGCCAGGGGAGTTGTTGTAATAGAACCCGCCGTTGGAAGACTAACTGGTGAGGATTCTGGAGCAGGTCGACTACCAGAACCAGAACAAATCGTTTCTCAGTCTCTAGCCTCGATTACTAATCAGGATTTTGCAGGCAAGCACATAGTGATTGCTGCTGGTGGTACGCGTGAACCAATTGACGCTGTTCGCTTCATCGGAAACAGATCTTCAGGCAAGCAAGGTATTGCACTAGCTGACGCGGCAATGTCTAGAGGAGCCAAAGTTACTCTGATTGCTATAAATCTTGAGGCAGATTTATCTCGCTTCAATGACGTTGTGAAAGTTTCAAGCACAAAAGAATTGAATTCAAGCCTTCAAGAATTGGCAACCAAAGCTGATGTGGTTCTGATGCCTGCAGCGGTGAGTGATTTCCGCGTCAAAGAGCAATCTGATGGGAAGCTCAGCAGGTCGGACTCGGAGTCGCAAAGCATTGAACTTATTGCCAATCCAGACTTGCTTCTTGGGCTTTCAAAGCTCAGAAAAGACAAACAGTTGAAAACACTTCTAGTTGGTTTTGCTGCTGAAGTTCTTGAGGATGGCCAAGGGTCACAAGAACTCACAGCTAGAGCGCATGCAAAGCTTGAGAGGAAAGGCGTCGATCTCATTGTTGCCAACGACGTCTCTAACGGCAAAGTATTCGAATCCGACGAAAACAGCGTTGTAGTTGTTTCTAAATCCAGTTACCAGGAATTTGCTGGTAGCAAGATTGAAATCGCCAATAAGGTACTTGACACAGTCATCCACCTTTCGAAGTAGCGTCAGCCCAGTGTCGTGCCCGCAGGATAAACTGGGCAACATATGAACAACACACGCTTTTTCACCTCTGAGTCCGTAACTGAGGGCCACCCTGACAAGATTTGCGACCAGATTAGCGACGCAATCTTGGACAACTTGATTGCTCAAGACCCAGCATCTCGAGTTGCCGTCGAAACTCTCGTCACTACCGGACTGGTTCACGTAGCTGGTGAAATTACCACCGAGGGCTATGCAGAAATACCAGACATCGTTCGAGCAAAGTTGCTAGACATTGGCTACAACTCCTCAGACATCGGCTTCGATGGCAATTCTTGTGGTGTGAGCGTGTCAATTGGTAAGCAATCTGCGGACATCGCCTTGGGCGTTGACTCATCGCATGAAGCTTTCACCGGTGAGACTAGCGATGACTACGACAAGCAAGGTGCTGGAGATCAGGGAATCATGTTTGGCTTCGCTTGTAACGAAACCAAAGATTTGATGCCGCTACCTATCAAGATTGCTCATTCCTTGGCAGAGCAGCTTGCCAAGGTTAGACACGAGAATGTTGTTGACTTCCTCAGGCCAGATGGAAAGACTCAAGTAACAATTGGCTACGAAGGGGACCGTCCGGTTTCAGTCCAAACCGTTGTTGTTAGCACACAGCACAACCCAGGCGTTTCGCAGCATGACATAAGTCGTGCTGTTGAAGAACTCGTTGTGACACCTGTTTTAGCGTATTTCGGGTTCGACTCTTCTGAAAGCAAATTGCTAATCAACCCAACTGGCAACTTTGTCATCGGTGGTCCTCAGGGTGACGCCGGCCTTACTGGTAGAAAAATTATCATCGATACCTACGGTGGTTACAGCCGTCACGGCGGCGGTGCCTTCAGCGGCAAAGACCCTTCAAAGGTTGACCGTTCAGCGGCTTATGCCATGCGTTGGGTTGCTAAGAACTTAGTTGCAGCTGGATTCGCTTCAAAGGCTGAAGTTCAGATTGCTTATGCAATTGGAGTTGCCAGACCAGTCGGGCTTTATGTTGAGTGCTTCGGATCCAACACCATAGATGTAGCAAAGATCGAAAAAGCAGTCCTTGAAGTGTTTGATCTAAGACCGAGAGCAATCATTGATTCATTGGATCTGCTGCGCCCTATCTTTGGACAGACTTCTACCTATGGTCACTTCGGCCGTGAGCTCCCAGATTTCTCTTGGGAGAAGACCAACAAGATTGCTGATCTGCAAACTGCAGCGGGTATGTAATGCCACTCGTAGCTAAAGTGAGGTTTGCCTCGCCGCTTCCTCAGCTCGACAAAGAGTTTGACTATCTAGTGCCGCAGGATCTTGTTTCTACTTTGAAGTTTGGGCAGTTAGTTGAGGTCCCTTTCGGTTCAGGTTCTAAAGCAAAAACCGGTGTTGTTTGTGGAATCGCTGAAGAAGCGGCTCCTCGAGAGAAACTGCTAACAATAACTTCCTTGGTTTCGAGCTTCGCTGTTTTTACAAAAGATCAGTTCGATCTTTGCCTCGCTGTAGCTGAAAGGCAAGCCGGAACTGTGGGAGAGCTTTTGTCCGGAGCTATCCCGAAGAGGTTTGTGCGTTCTGAATCGAAACTAGAGCCAGTTTCAAGTCATCAAGAATTCAATATCAAAGACTCATCTTCAGAATTGGTTGAACACCTCAAGTCAAATCAGAGAATCTACTTTCAGCCCGCATTGCTAGGACATAGCACTGACGTTCCAGACTGGGCAATCAAGTTTGCCGAGGCAAGTGCCAGTCAATTGAACACAGGTCACAGCACTCTCGTTGTGCTTCCAGATTTCGCTGAGCTAGCAAAGTTCGAACGAGCCCTTGAAAAACTCGGGCTTTTGAGCGTTAGTTTGCGTCATTCAAGTTCGGATACGGGGTCTGTTAGGTACTCGAATCATCTGAAGTCGATTGAGTCCGCGGCTATCAACTATGGGCTGAGAGGCGCAGTGTTCGCTCCTTGCAAGAATCTAGGTTTGATTCTGCTTTGGGACGACGGAGATGAATCGCACATAGAGCAATCTTCTCCATACTGGAGCTCGAGAGAAGTTGTCCTGCAACGATCTGAACTTGAGAATGCTCAATTAGTTATTTCGTCGCATTCGCCAAGCACTGAAGTTGTTCGTTTGATCGAGCTTGGATATCTAACTCATAAGTCTGCAAGTCCAGTCACTGTATCGGTAGTAATCACAGAATTGTCAGACCGTTTAGACTCGCAAACCTTCGCATTGATTAGCACCACGCTTCGTGGTGGAAGTCCAGTTCTCGTGCAAATAGCAAATGCTGGTTGGGCTTCAGCATTAATCTGTGTTGGCTGCAGAGAGTTAAAACTTTGCCCTAGTTGCGAAGCATCGGTTTGGATAGACCCTTCGGGCAGCATGCGTTGCCGCTCATGCAGAGTTCATATTGATCCAACACCGTGTGTTTGTGGAAAAACAGGCACTCGCCCTACAAAGTTAGGGGCTTCGGCTTTCACTGAACAAATGCAAAGAAGTTTTCCAGACGCAACAGTGGTTCATTCAAACGGTGAAGACAGACTAGTAAGTGTGAAGAGTGGGCCTCTTCTTGTCGTTGCGACTCCAGGGGCTGAACCTGAAGTTGAGGGCGGTTATGCATGTGTGGTTATTGCTGACGCTCAAAGCATGGTGAGTTCTCCTCGGCTTAGAGCATTGGAGCAAAGTCTAGGTAAGTGGGCCAACGCAATTTCGCTATGTCGGTCTGACGCCACCGTTGTATTTGTGGGTCTCAAAGGAAACCTCTCAGATGACATGAGAAAACTCGACTTCTTTGGGTCTGTATCCGAGGACTTCTTGGACAGGAAGGATCTCGGACTTCCGCCGATTACGAGAATTGCATCAATTACTACCTCGAATGATGCTGATCATCAAAGGCTCGTTGACGCTGTGGAAGCAGATCTTCCGTCCGACAAGGTGCGAGCACTTGCAGTTGTTCAACCGAGGACTCTTGTCCTTGATTACAGTTATTCCTTTGGGGTTGAGCTTGCTCATTCACTCAAGGCGATCTGCCAGAAACTAACATCCTCAAGCAAGTCAAAGAAGCCTGGTGAACGCGTTTATCGCATCAACATGGATGATGGCAAAGTAATCTAAGAGACGATGAGAATACTATTTGCAGGCACACCAACAACCGCGGCTTCCGTGCTTGAAGGGCTCATCGCATCAGGACATGAGGTAGTAGCTGTTCTCACTAGAGAAGATTCTCTAGTTGGCAGAAAGAAAGTTCTTACCCCTTCACCTGTCGCTTTAGCAGCTGAGAAGCATTCTTTGCCAGTTATTAGATCAAGCAAATTGACACCAGAAGTTCTGCAGTCAATCTCTGAATTACAGGCGGAGTTAGCTGTCGTGGTGGCATATGGTGTGATCCTTAAGCAAGACGCACTTGATACAGTTGCCAACGGTTGGTTCAACCTACATTTCAGTCACCTGCCAAGATGGCGAGGTGCTGCACCAGTTCAAAGGGCTATTCAAGCAGGAGATACTGAGATAGGTGTTTCACTGTTCAGAATTGACACAGGACTAGACACAGGGCCAGTCTTAGCCGTTGCTGACACCATCATCGAACCCGACGAGTCTGCGGGTGATCTTCTAGGTCGTCTTGCAAAGATCGGGGTCAGTCTATTGAATCAAGAACTTCCTCGACTGTATTCAGACAGCTACGAGCTGACAGAACAGATGGGTGAAGTCTCTCTCGCTCCTAAGTTGAACAGAGATGATGCCCGTATCGATTTCTCAAAACGAGCCGTTGAGGTTTCGAATTTAGTAAGAGCGATGAATCCAGAACCAATTGCATGGTGCCAACTAGGTGGCGAGTCAATGCGAGTGCTTAGAGCTCGACCAGTTGAAAGTTCAATCGAATTATCACCTGGAGAAGTTGCGGTTGATGGAAACAGAGTTCTGGTTGGCTGCGGAGACCACTCTACTCTTGAACTTCTAGAAGTTCAGCCTGCTTCCAAGAATGTTATGTCTGCTCATAGTTGGATGAATGGGCAATCAGACAAAGTTGTTCTTGAATGAGAGTGCCAATTACATCCCGAAGTGTTGCACTCGACCTCCTAAACAAAGTCACCTTCGAAGACAGTTATGCCAACTTGGTTATGCCTAACCTGTTGGAAGAAGCCAAGCTAAACACTAGAGATTCTGCCTTGGCCCAGGAACTAGCTTTCTCAACAATTAGATGGCAACTCACTTACGACTTCATCCTTGGTCAAGTGAGCTCGCGTCCTGTGAATGAAATAGATGCCATCGTTCTAAACTGCCTTCGTCTTGGATGTCATCAACTGCTCAAGATGAGAATCCCTGCACATGCTGCAATCAACGAAACAGTCAATCTGATCAGAGCAGTAGTCGGGGAGAAGGCTGTCGGTTTTGCTAACGGTGTGCTGAGACGAGTAAGCGAAAAGTCCTTTGAGCAATGGATTGACATTGCTGAGGACAAAGCTAAGAGTAAGAACGAATTTCAATCCATTCAATACAGTCATCCAGAGTGGATTGTTAGAGCACTGACCCAGTCGCTAACGGTTGATGGACTAGCTGATCAGATTGAGGACTTGTTAGCTACTGACAACCATCCTGCTTTCGTAAACCTAGTAGCTCTGCCTGGTTTGTCTAAAGTGTCTGACTTTGAGTCGGAGAGTGTCAGAGCGAACACATTTAGCCCATTCGGTTTTTCAATAGAGTCCGGCAACCCTGGTGACATTCCGGAAGTCAGAACAGGTCTGGCTAGGGTGCAGGATGAAGGTTCTCAGATAGCAGCCATGGCGTTAGTTGCTTTCCGAGGTGTTAAAGAGAACGAGACCTGGTTGGACATGTGTGCAGGTCCTGGCGGCAAAGCAGCTCTATTGGCAGCTCTCGCAAATCAATCCTCAGCTCGACTGATAGCAAATGAGGTTCAAGAACATCGTGCAAAACTCGTTGAAAGTGCTCTGAGACCGTTCGACGGTGTTGAAGTTACTGTGACGGATGGTCGCACCATTGGTGAACTATCACCTGAAACATATGACCGAATAATCGTAGACGCACCTTGTAGCGGTTTAGGAGCCTTGAGAAGAAGGCCCGAATCTAGATGGCGAAAGTCTGCAGAGGATCTCAAGACCCTGACTCAACTTCAATTCGAATTGGTTGAAAGTGCCAGCAAGGCTTTGAAAAAGGGTGGGCTCCTGTTGTATGTAACCTGTTCGCCGCACCTGTCAGAGACGACCGCGGTCATTGATAAGGCCCAGCGAACCCTGGGCCTGAAGGTTCTTGATCTAACGACTAAGTTGAATAGCAAGTTGATGGATCAGACACTACCTAGTGGCAGGAAGACAGTTCAGCTCTACACCCATAGAGACAATACGGACTGTATGTTCATGGCCATGATGACCAAAGACTAGTTGAGCAATAGGCTTAACCCATGACCATGAGAATTCAACCGAGCATACTTAGTGCCGACTTCGTGAACTTTGAGAGCGAATTCAAGACAATCTCTGCAGCCGATGGCATTCACGTTGATGTAATGGACGGACACTTCGTTCCGAACCTTACCTTTGGGCTTGGAATGGTCAAGAGAATGCAGGAAATCACCACCTTGCCTCTGGATGTGCATCTAATGATTGAGAATCCAGACCAATTGGCTGCTCAATACGCCGAAGGCGGTGTGTTCTCAGTCACAGTGCACTTTGAAGCACTTACTGACCCGATTGCTACCGCGAAAGCAATCAAGTCAAAGGGAGCTCGGGCCGGTCTTTCTATCAAGCCCAACACTCCTGTTGCTGATATTGACGACTTGATTCAGCATTTCGACCAAATACTAGTCATGTCAGTTGAGCCAGGTTTTGGAGGACAGGCGTTTATGCCTTCTTCTATAGAAAAGATTTCAACCATACGCAACCTGATCGATTCAAGGGGGCTAGCTACTTGGTTGCAGGTGGATGGTGGCATCGACTTAGTCTCTATAGGTCAAGCCGCATCAGCCGGAGCTGACACATTTGTAGCAGGAAGCTCCGTATTTGGTAGCTCCGATAGAAACGAAATGATTCGTAAGCTTCGAGTCGCCGCTGAGTCTGCTGTTAGTTCTTCTTAGGTTCTTCGGTAAAATACATAAATGAAGACCTTCGAATCTCTCTACGCAGAGATACAGAGCAAATTGAGCTCAACTGCAGCAGAATCCAACACCAAAAACCTGCTTGAGCAGGGTGTGCATGCAATCGGCAAGAAAGTTGTCGAAGAAGCAGCCGAAGTCTGGATGGCAGCTGAGTACCAGAGCAATGAAGACCTTGCTCTGGAGATTAGCCAACTTATTTACCACCTACAGGTACTGATGGTTGCCAAGGGCATTTCAATATCTGATCTTGAGGAGCGTTTCTAATGGCAATGTTGAAAGTAGCCGTACCGAATAAAGGTATTCTTGCTGATTTTGCAACTGAGATGCTCGCTGAGGCAGGCTACGCCGTCCGTAAAGACAGCAAGACCCTGCGAGTTGTTGACTCTGCCAACAACATTGAGTTTTTCTATCTCAGACCAAGAGACATTGCTACCTATGTTGGCACTGGAGCACTCGATCTAGGTATCACTGGTTTAGATCTTCTAATGGACAGCAGATCAAAGGCGGTAAGGGTTGCGAACCTGAACTTCGGCCAGTCCACATTCACATTCGCAGGTGCAATCGGCGAATTCAAATCGATTGAGCAGATTTCAGGCAAGCGTGTAGCTACTGCTTATGGCAACATCGTGGAAGATTATCTAAAGGGTAAAGGTATCGACGCCACAGTAATTCGCCTAGATGGTGCTGTAGAAACTGCTGTTAGTTTAGGTGTTGCCGACCTCATCGCTGATGTGGTTTCCACTGGAAACACACTCAGACAAGCCGGTCTTGAACCTTTCGGAGAAGTGATTCTTGAATCTTCTGCCTATCTAATTGCTAACTCCTATAGCTCAGACCAGCACATCTCACTGCTACGCAGATTGAATGGAGTCGTTGTCGCCCGTGAGTATGTAATTTTTGATTACGACTGTCCAGCAAATTTGATCGAGCAAGCATCTGTTATCACTCCTGGAATCGAATCTCCAACTGTTTCACCAACCAAGGATGCAAACTGGCTAGCTGTTAGAGCGTTAGTGCTGAGAAGTGAAACGAACGCAAAGATGGATGAGCTTTACGATCTAGGTGCGAGAGCAATCCTTGTAAGCGCAATACACGCAGCAAGAATCTAACGTGGCACTGTCTATTCGAGTAATTCCTTGCCTCGACGTTAAAGATGGTCGAGTAGTAAAAGGAATTA
>JACCDN010714054.1_pt1 | contig 19930 bp, 32 predicted proteins | sample 7441691 | NCBI WGS metagenome assembly JACCDN01 (sample SAMN15323439, study PRJNA562643) | freshwater metagenome | isolation source: river surface water | place: USA:Blue River Watershed | collected 2017-08-16 | reverse complement strand
TCACTAAAAAACATGATTTTTGAATAAAAAAAGACTTATCTCATCTTTAATAATAAAACAAAAATCATCTTTTAAACTAAGTTAGGAAAGATTCAATCAGTAAATTATCTTAAATAATAGACCCATCATTAATAAGTGAGGAGTCTAAATGAAAAAAGGATTATTGATTGGTTTAATTATTTTATTAAATGTATCGCTGTCTTTTGCTGACGGGCAGGTTTTTTATCGAGTAGGTAAAAATAAGCTTAATGAAGCTCGAAGTGGGCAAATATTTACTGACATAAGTGGAATTAATTCTACTAAAAAAAATGATGATGACTCTAGCATTACTCTGGGTGCAGGATTAGACATTGGCTTAATGAACTGCCCACTTTTCCCAAGCAACATGCTACTTGGTGAAGTCTATGTAGATTATTCAAAGTTTTCGAATAAAGAAGTACCCAATGCTATTAAGGCCGTAGCTAGCCACACAACAACAGGTACAACTACTGTAACAAACGATAAAATTACAGTTTCTGAATTGGCCGTGGTTGTAGCGCCCAAATACCGTTTTGGTGGATTAGACAAATTTAGACCGTGGATTGTTCCAATCGGGCTTGCATTTATGGTAAACAGTCCACCTTCTAACACAACATCATATTTAGATTTTGGATGGCATTTCGGTGCGGGTGCAGAATATCAAGTTATAGAAAAACTATCTCTTGGATTAGATGTACGACATACAACTAGTAATGGTGATGCAGGTTTAAAAATGGCCTACACATCATACGCCGGATACATTGGAATTAATTTTTAAATAAAAAGGGAGCAATTGCGCTCCCCTTTTTATTAACAATAAATTTAGCAAAAAATTAAACTTATTTAACGGCTTCAACTTCCATCATCAGAACTCCCTGATCAAGGGCATCTCCTGCCTTCACGTGAATTGCTTTCACAACTCCATCAGTTCCACATTTAATTTCATTTTCCATTTTCATGGCCTCTAAAATTAAAAGGGTCTGACCTTTTTTCACTTTCTCGCCAACGGAAGCCATGATCTTAACAATTTTTCCTGGCATTTGGGTAAGAAGTCCACCTTCTCCACCTTGAGACAGCGAAGATGGTTTATAGCCGCGATAAAGTTTAAATACTTTTTCACAATTAAGCATGATTGTTGGTGAATCTTGGCGAGCTAATTTTCTCCAATGAACATTGTCATTTGAGGCAAAATACTGATCTGCTAGTTTTCGTACAAAAACTACTTCGCGATTTAGTTCTTTATTGTCTTTGCCAATAGTACGAAAGTGATACTCTACTAATTCTGCAGAATGAATTCTTGAATGAATAAGATCAACAATGAATTCATTTTTATCGTTATCGATTAAATATGTTCTCATGATTACAACCCCATTCTTCTGGCTTCAATACCTGCAATCTTTTTACAGATCTCATTAAAATCCATATCTGTATTCACTTTTTCTTGTGGCCTAACTGTGCTGATATAGTTCGTTGAATATTTTCCTGCAATAAAATTTTCTTCGTTCATAATAACTTTATGAAGAGGAATATTTGTTTTCAACCCCTCTACTAATAGACCATCAAGGGCAGCTCGCATTTTTCTAACCGCAACATCACGAATGATTCCTTTAGCAATTAGCTTTCCAACCATTGGATCGAAATCAGGAGTAACCTGTAAACCTTTATAGAGGCAGTTATCAAAACGAATTCCTTGTGGAAAATTCGTTTCACAACCAGTTACAAGGCCAGGTGCTGGGAGCATCGTAATTGGATCTTCAGCACAAATACGACATTCTATGGCGTGACCTGTTCTTTTAATCCATGATTGATCAGGAATTCCTAAGTCTTCACCAAATGCCGATTGAATCATACAAACAATTAAATCGATCCCCGTGATTTCTTCAGTGATAGGATGTTCAACTTGAATACGAGTATTCATCTCTAAGAAGTAGAACTCTTTATTCTCTCCCATGATTAACTCAACAGTTCCAGCTGAGTCGTAGTTGATGGCTTTAGCAAGCTTTACTGCTGAATTACAAACTCTTTGTCTTAAATCTTCATCATCACCGATAAAAGGAGACGGTGCTTCTTCAACGATTTTTTGGTGACGGCGCTGAATTGAACATTCTCTTTCAAAGAAATGAAAAACATTGCCTTTTTTATCAGCTAAAATTTGCACTTCAATATGGTGAGGATTCACGATGTATTTTTCAACTAAAAGATCGCCATTCTTAAATGCAGAAGCGGCTTCTCTTCCTACTGCTTCAAAATTCGCACGTACATCATCAGCATTCTGACAAACGCGCATTCCACGTCCACCACCGCCGGCTACGGCCTTAAGAAGAACTGGATACTTAATTTTATCAGCAATTTTTAATGCTTCTTCTACTGTTGGTACTGCACCTGTTGATCCGGGAACAACTGGAATACCAACTTTTTCTGCAAATTGTTTAGAAATTGCTTTATCACCCATTACGCGAACTGCTTCTGGGTGAGGGCCAATCCATGTGATTCCGTTTTGAACAAGTGTTTGTGAGAACTCTGTGTTCTCAGACAGGAACCCATAACCCGGGTGAACGCCATCAATTTTATATTTTTTACAAAGATCTAAAATTTTTGGAATATTTAAATATGTTTCTGCATTCGTTGATCCTGACAAGTGAATCCACTCATCACAAACCTCTAAATGCTTTGCCTGCATTTCATTGTCGGTATAAACACCTACTGCAAAACAGCCTAATTCACGACAAGCCTTTGCTACACGAAGTGCAATCTCTCCGCGGTTCATGATTAAAATTCTTTTTCCTTTCGTCGCTTTTGCCATGATAACCCTCTTCCTTACAGTTGAATGTTGCCATGCTTGCGCTTAGGCTTTTCTTGTTTTTTATTCTTAAGAGCTACGAGATATTCATAAACTCTTCTTCTCGTTTCTTCTGGAAGAATAACTGCGTCCATAAATCCAAGCTCTGCCGCTCGATAAGGATTGGCAAACTCTTGATCATATTTTGAAACAAGCTCTGTTTTCTTCTTATCAAAAGCTGCGCCAGTTAAACCTTCTAGTTCATGACGATAAATGATATTAATCGCACCCTCCGCTCCCATTACTGCAATTTCCGCTGTTGGGTAGGCAAGGTTCACATCAGTCCTAATATGTTTTGATGCCATAACAAGATAAGCACCGCCATACGATTTTCTTGTAATCACTGAAATTAACGGAACAGTTGCCTCAGAGTAAGCATAAAGAAGTTTTGATCCATGCTTAATAATACCGCCATACTCTTGAATTGTTCCTGGTAAAAATCCTGGAACATCTACTAAAGTTAAGATTGGAATATCAAAGGCATCACAAAAACGCACAAAGCGCGCGGCTTTTTCTGATGAAGCAATATCTAAAACCCCTGCTAAAACTGCTGGCTGATTTGCAACAATACCAAGTTTAATTCCACCAATTGAAGCAAAGCCAACGACAATATTTTTGGCGTAGTCCTTATGAACTTCTAAAAACTCTCCGTCATCTACGATATCAAAAATAACTTCTTTCATATCGTATGGTTTTTTAGGATTCGCAGGAACAGTTTCTTTGATTTTGTTATTATCTCTGTAAACTGGATCTGAGGTATATTTGGGAGGATTTTTTGTATAATTTGCAGCAGGGATGTAAGAAAGGAGTTCCCTGACTCTTTCAAAACATTCATCTTCATTTGCTACTTTAAATTGCGCTACACCTGATTTAGAAGCATGCGTATCGGCTCCGCCTAATTGATCTTTTGTTACATCTTCGTGAGTTACTGTCTTAATAACATCAGGGCCTGTAACAAACATGTATGAGGTTTTATCAACCATGAAAATGAAATCAGTTAATGCTGGTGAGTAAACTGCCCCCCCTGCACATGGTCCCATGATTAAAGAAATTTGTGGAATAACCCCAGAACACTTTACGTTTCTGTAGAAAATTTCTCCATATCCTGCCAGCGCCTCAACGCCTTCTTGGATACGGGCTCCGCCCGAATCATTCATCCCAATAATTGGAATTCTATTTTCCAGTGCGAAGTCCATAATCTTACAAATTTTCTTTGCATGAGCTGCACCAAGAGATCCACCAGTAATAGTAAAATCTTGCGAATAAAGTGCAATCTTTTGACCGTTAATTGAGGCAATACCAGTAACAACACCATCACCTAAAAAAGTTTCTTTTGAAAGCGCACTGCCTTTTGAAATAACAAAACGATCAAACTCTAAAAAAGTTCCAGGATCAACCAAACGATCAATTCTTTCTCTTGCTGTATATTTGCCTTGCTCATGTTGTTTTTTTATTCTTGTTTCGCCACCACCTAGTTCTGATTCTTTTCTAAGCTTAAGTAGTAGTTCACGCTTTTCAGCTAAAACCTGATCCATTAGTAAACCTCCGTAAGGCGTAAGGATATGAAAGGAAGCATTTTAGATTGGTTTTTTCGAGGAGGCTATTTACTTCGCGTCAATTTATTTTGCTGGGAATCTACGAGATGCATACAACAAAAGGGCCTCATTTGAGGCCCTGATGAAATAAGATGCTGAATAACAATTATGCTGCTTTATTTCGCTTATCTAATCCATATTTTTCAACTTTCATAATTAAGCTTGCACGCGAAACATCTAATTCCTTAGCAAGTTTCGACTTATTAAAATTGCAACGTTTTAGACCTTCTCTAATCATCATCATCTCAAGTTGCTCTACTGCCTCTTGCATTGTTCCCTGAGTGTTGATTCCTTTAAACGCAACTTCGTTTGAAGCTCCATGATCTAAAATTCTTTGCGATAAATGCTCTGGAGTAATCATTTTGTCATCACCGGCAAGAACAACTAATCGCTCAATTTCGTTTTCTAATTCACGAACGTTACCAGGCCATGGATAATCTAACATTTTTTCCATCGTTTTCTTCGCAAAAGTTTTCATTGGCTTTCCAGACTCATCACATCTTTTCTTCAGGAAATAATCCATTAGAAGAGGAATATCTTCGTGACGTTCTTTTAGGCCTGGAAGGTTAACGTTAATAACGTTAATTCTATAGAACAAATCTTCTCTAAACTCACCTTTTGCCATCATTTCTTTTAAGTTTTTGTTAGTTGCTGCGATAATTCTTACGTCTGCTTTTTTGGGAGAGCTCGCACCGACTGGTAAATAAGTTCCTTCCTGTAAAACACGCAGAAGTTTTACTTGCATTGATAAAGATGTATCCCCGATTTCATCCAGGAATAACGTTCCACCATCTGCAGTTTCAAAAAGGCCTTTCTTATCTTTTACGGCACCGGTAAATGCACCTTTTACATGTCCGAATAATTCCGAATCTAAAAGGTTATCGTTAAACGCTGAACAGTTTACTGCTAAAAACAATCTTTCCTTTCTTGGTGAATAGAAATGAATAGCTTTTGCAACTAATTCCTTACCTGTTCCGTTTTCCCCTTGAATCATTACTGATGATTCAGAGTTTGAAATCTTCTCTAGCAAAGCATAGATCTGTTGCATTCTTTTCGATTTACCAATCATTGTGTGGTAACGATATTTTTCACCAACTTCACTAGATAATGCGTGAATTTGATTTTCTCTTTTTACGATTTCGTCGTGGTAAGTTGAAACTTCTTCGGCAACCAGTCCTACTAGTTCTTTTGTATAGTCCATTTCCCGCGGCCACATACGTTTTACTTTTTCACAAGCGATTGCGGCATCTGCTCCTGTTGCACTACACTCGACCATTTGCTTTTTAAGCGCATCGAACTCCCCTGAAGTCATATTATCCATCACAAAGGGATAAACCACGACAGAGCCTGCATATTCACCTTCAATCACGACGGGAAAGCATGCGGCTTTTACATTTTTAAAATAGGTATCGCATATCCACATTTCTTTTGCATTTGGCATATGCTCATTAATTTTTTCTAAGTCTTGCTGTAAAAATTCATGACCGTATGGCATTTGCATTTGCACTTTCATAAAGTGGCTTCTAAATGGAAATGATTTTGAAGAATGCTCTGATTGGAGTTTTCCATATGAATCAATAAACAACATGTCGACTTCGAACCACTTACCAAGAATTCCTTCTAGCTTTGATACTACGTGAAGTTTTTTGATATCTTGCCAATTCATCATACAAATTCTCCTCAAATTTAATTCAACCCCAATCCATGGGATGTTTAACTTGACTAATTTTTCGGCAATTTTTTAAAAAAGCTTAAATTTTATTGAAAGTTTTTATACAGGAATTTTCTTAGTGCGTTTTAATTTGAATCATTTGGGTACTTATTGGGCCTAGCCAAATGCTTAATCTTGTTACATATGATTCTGCTTGCCAATCTTGAGGACCTACAAATTTGTTGACGTTTTTGCCCTGCTTATCGAATAAAAAAGTTTCGGGAACTTTAAAAGTACCGAAGGTTTCCATTACCCGATTGTCGCGATCAATTGCTATTTGAACATTTTTTGGAAGATCACCAAAGCGCTTCATAAACTTTGTAACGGCATCTGGGGTATCATTTACGGCCACCAAAAGAAAACGTACACCTTGATCTTCTAGCTTTCTTGCATAGCTTAGAAACTCCGGCATTTCTGCTTCACAAGGTCCACACCACGATCCCCAAATATGAAAAAATGTTCCGCGCACTTTTCCAACAAAATTTTCAGGCGTGATTTTTATGTCTGTTAAATGTTCTTCAACTGTAAAAGCCGGCATGGTTTTTAATACAGGAGCTCCTGTACTTTCTTCATCCATTTTTACAAATTTATTTTTTTCGTAAGTAGCATACAAATAAGTCAGGCTTAGTAGTGAAAAGATAAAAATGATTTTAGAAATAATTGATGAGTTCATATCAGTTAATAGAATTAAAAAGCAAAAAAAACCCCTCAAATGAGGGGTTTTTATTTCTTATACGAAAGCAATGTAACTCATTTTAGCGTTGTCACCAACACGTCCATCAGCTGACTTAATAACTCTTGTGTATCCACCTTTTCTATCTTTGTACTTCGGTGCTACATCTGCAAAAAGAACTTTTACAGCATTGTCATTATTAAGTTTAGAGAAAGCTAGTCTTCTGTTGTGAACAGTATCTTCTTTTGCAAGAGTTACTAATTTCTCAACGAAACCTTTGATTGCCATACATCTAGCATGAGTAGTCTTAATTTTCCCGTGCTCGATAACTTCGATCGCTAAGTTTCTTACTAGAGCTGCTCTATGAGCAGGATTTACGCCTAATTTATACTTGTGTTTTAAATGTCTCATAATCTCACCACTGTTATTAACTTTAGATTATTCTTTGTGATCTTGAAGATCTTTCATAATACTATCAACTTTCATTCCTAAACCTAAGCCCATCTGAGTTAAGATTTCTTTGATTTCGTTCAATGACTTACGACCAAAGTTCTTAGTTCTTAACATTTCACCTTCAGTTTTTGAAACTAATTCATAGATGTACTTAATGTTTGCATTCTGTAGGCAGTTAGCTGAACGAACCGAAAGCTCAAGCTCAGATACTGGTTTTAACAAGAATGAATTTGTTGAAGACACAGCTTGAACCGGTTTATTGGTCTCATGCTTAACAACTTGCTCTTCATCTTCGAAATTTAAGAATACCACTAATTGGTCTCTTAAAATTTTAGCCGAGTAAGCAATTGCATCTGCAGGATGAACTCCAGAGTTTGTCCAAACTTCGATTGTTAATTTATCGAAGTCAGTTCTCTTGCCAACACGTGTGTTTGTTACAGAGTAATTAACACGATAAACTGGAGAGAAAAGCGTATCTACATAGATCCATCCAACCGGAAGATCAAATTCTTCTTTATTATCTACTGCAGTAACATATCCCTTACCACGTGCGATTTTTAATTCAATTCTAAGAGATCCACCGGAAGAAACGTTTGCGATCACGTGTTCAGGGTTTAAAACCTCAACATGAGCGTGCGCAGAGATATCCTTAGCGCGAACAGGGCCTTCTCCTGATTTCTCAAGAACAAGAACTACGTCTTCTTTCTGTGATAATTTAAAGCGAACTTCTTTTAAATTAAGAATAATTTCTGAAACTTCTTCTTTAACGTTATTAATTGTACCGAACTCGTGCTCAACACCTTCAACTCTAATCGCTACGATCCCTGCACCTTGTAATGACCCAAGAAGAACTCTTCTCAAAGAGTTTCCTAAAGTCTGTCCGTATCCTCTTTCAAGAGGCTTTGCAACGAATTTACCGTAGTCGCTTCTAAGAGTTTCACTCTCAGCTTCAAGAGCTACTGGTCTAATCATGCTTGTCCAGTTTTTTGATGTAAATGTATCCATTATGGAGTTCTCCTAATTTAGTATTGTATGGGTAGTAATTATACTCTTCTTCTCTTCGGAGCTCTACATCCATTGTGAGGAATAGGGCTTCTATCAGAAACAGAAGTAATTCTTAAACCAGCGCCAAGAAGTGCTCTGATCGCGTTTTCTCTACCAGCTCCTGGACCACTTACTCTTACTTCTACTGAATTCATTCCATGCTCTACAGCTTTTTTAGCTGCTTCTAAAGATGCTGTTTGAGCAGCAAATGGAGTTGATTTTTTAGACCCTCTAAATCCTAATTGCCCAGCAGATGCCCATGCAATTGCGTTTCCAGCAGGATCAGTAAAAGTAACAATTGTATTATTGAATGAAGCTTGAATGTGACAAACTCCATGCGATACGTTTTTTTTGACTTTTTTCTTCGCAGCAATTTTTTTAACCATAACTTCCTACCTTAAATTACTTCAACGATTTAATAGATTTCTTACCAGCAATTGCAACCGCAGGACCTTTTCTCGTTCGTGCGTTTGTATGCGTTCTCTGGCCACGTACTGGTAAACTTCTTCTGTGACGAGCTCCTCTATAAGAACCCATATCTTTAAGGCGCTTAATATTAAGAGCAACTTCTCTTCTTAAGTCACCTTCTACAGTGAAACCATCTTCTAGAATTTTACGGATAAGACCCGCTTCTTCTTCTGTAAGATCATTTGAACTTTTTTCTAGATCAACACCAGCTTCTTTTAAAACTGTAGCAGCTACTTTTGGTCCAACACCATAAAGTGACTGTAATGCGATTCTCATTGCTTTGTTTCTAGGTATATCAACCCCAAGGATACGTGCCATAACTTTATCTCCCTACCTTATTAACCTTGTCTCTGCTTGTGTTTTGGGCTCGCTTTACAAACAACTCTCAAAACACCCTTTCTTTTAATAACTTTACAATCTTTACAGATTACTTTTACTGAAGCTCTAACCTTCATACCCACTCCAACAGTTTACTTACTTCTATATGTGATACGACCTTTCGTTAGATCGTACTTACTAATTTCTACTAAAACCTTGTCCCCTGGAAGAATCTTAATAAAATGCATTCTCATTTTTCCAGAAATATGAGCAATGATTGAATGCCCATTTGGGAGCTTTACCTTAAATTTCGTTCCTGGCAAAATCTCTTGGACTTCACCCTCAATCTCGATGATATCTTTATCAGTCATGTACCAACCTAATAATTCAAAATGAATCTATATATCAATTACGTATACTATAGCAAGCAGTTTAATGTTTAATTCAGAAGCTTTTTAAGCGCACCAAAAACCTCCACTTCCGGCATCGCTGCATCAAGTTCTTTCAAAACCCCAGCTCCAGAATAGTAAGTCAAAAGCGGCTCATTGTTTTCTTTAAAAACATCAAGTCTGTTCTTTACGACACCTTCGGTGTCGTCTTTCCTGTGGACTAACCCTTGAGCACCACACTTGTCGCAAGTGTCATCTTTCTTAGGTTTTTTACTCTGGAGATTATAAATCTCCCCACAAGAAGGGCATGAACGTCTGTTCACAATTCGCTGAAGTAATAAATCAAGATCTAACTTGAAATAAACTGCCAGCTTCTTAGTTCCCTTGAGAAGGTGATCTTCAAGCATTTTTGCTTGAACTGTATTCCTTGGAAAGCCATCAAAAATATAAGAATTTTTGACAACATCACAATTTTTTTTCAATAACTCTAGAACAATATCATCACTAACAAGGTCTCCCTTTGCAATAATATCTGAAACTTTTTTTCCTAAATCCGACCCCTGCTTAATCTCAGCACGAAGAAGGTCACCCGTCGAAACATGCCTATAACCCATCTGATCCACTAGCCTAGAAGCCTGCGTTCCTTTTCCTGAACCTGGAGCACCAAGAACTATCAGATGCGGATTCACCTAAAACCTTCTATTAGGGCCGTTGTACTTACCCTTACTCTTAAACGCATTCTCGTACTTATCAGAATACATAAACGTTTGGACGTTCATCATTACTCTCATTGCAACAGACACTAGAATTAGAAGTGAAGTTCCTTCAAGACGACTGTGTGAGCCAGTAATTAGCGATGGAAGAATACAAAGAACAACTAAAAATAAGGCCCCGAAAAAAGTTACTCTATTCAGAACGAAATCTAAATAATCTTGAGTATTTTGACCTGGTCTAATACCTGGAACAAAAGCATTATTTTTCTGCAGCATTTCTGCCACTTTTTTTGTTTTAAATTGAATTGGAGCATAAAAATAAGCCATATAAAAAATAAGTCCAGCAAAAACTAAATTAAACAGCATTTGGCCTGGCATCAAGCTTTGATGAATTGCATCCACGTATGGCTTAATTGGACTTGTTGCCGAAACAAAATTTGCTAAAGTTGTCGGAGCCGCAAGAAGTGAACTTGCTAGAATCGGAGGCATCACACCGCCCGTGTCAACTCTCAGTGGTAAGTTTTGCGAACCACCAAAAACTCTATTGTTTACAACACGTTTTGCATACTGAACTGGAATATTCCTATATGCTGACTCAACGAACGCAACAACATATAGTGCAACAAAGATCACTGCAATAGAAAGAAGGATACTTAAACCAGTCAACTCTCCATTCTTATAAAGAGTCATTTTATTCATAAACTCAGAAGGAAGCTCAACTGCAATACCAGTGAAGATAATTAAGGATACACCATTCTCTAAACCAAACTCAGTAATCCTTTCTCCAAGCCATAACAAGAACATTGTTCCAGCCGCAAGAGTAATCATTGTTGTTAATCTAAAGAGTATCCCTGGATCATTAATTACAGGAAGACCTGTTTTCGTTTTGAAAGTTTCAAAAACCGCAGCCATTCCATAACCCTGAATACAACAAAGAAGAACTGAAGCATAACGGGTCCATTTTTGGATTTTCTTATGGCCTTCACTATCTTCTTGCATTTCCTGAATTTGAGGAACGACTTCTCCCAAAAGGGAAAAAATGATCGACGTGGTTACATAGGGCATAATCCCTAATGCTAAAACAGAAAATCTTTTAAATGCTCCACCTGAGAATGTGTTAACTAAGTCAAAAATTCCACCACCTGACTCTGCAAAGTAAGACGAAATAGCAGAAGCATTTACGCCAGGAACTGGTATTTGTGCTGCCAATCGATACACTACTAAGAAAAGAAACGTGTAAAAAATCTTCTTTTTTAATTCCTCAATTTTTCCCTGAGATGCGAGCATTTAAAATCCTTTTTATTTGATCTCTGACCCACTCTTCTTAACTAGATCTTGAGCAGATGCAGTAAACTTAGCAATTCCTTCGAATGTTAATTTAGCTTTTAAATCAGCTTTACCAATAATCTTGATTGGAAGTTGCTTGTCCTGTCCAGAGATAAGTTTATTTGCAATAAGAGTATCTCTGCTTACAACACCATTTGTAAATTTTTTTGCTATACTCTCAAGGGTAACAACTGCAAAAGCTGCCTTGAACACTTCATTCGAAAAACCTCTTTTTGGAAGTCTCATATAAAGAGGAAGGTTATTCCCTTCAAATCCTGATCTAACATGGCCAGATTTTCTAGCCTTTTGCCCCTTATGCCCTTTACCGGCTTGAGTACCTTGACCAGAACCTTGCCCGCGACCGATTCTTTTCGTTGCTCTATTTGCGCCTTTTGGGCTGCTGATATTATTTAACGTCAACATGAATCACCTCAACCTTATTCTTTTACACTAAGAAGATGAATAACTTTCTTAATCATCCCTCTAACTGCTGGAGTATTTTCAAGCTCTACCGTATGGTTTAGCCTTCTTAGCCCCAATCCTCTAACGTTAGCTTTAACTTTTTCAGTCGTACTAATCGTGCTTTTTACAAGCGTAACTGTTATTTTACTTTTAGCCATAACAACCTCAACTAAGCTTTAATTCTAAGACCTTTTACATTTTTCTCACGAGTAGCTGCAACTTGATCAACAGACCTTAAGTTTTTAAGAGCTTTGAAAGTAGCTTTAACAACATTATGTGGATTGTTTCCTCTTAATGATTTCGTTAAAACGTTTCTAACTCCTGCAAGCTCTAGGATTGAGCGACAAGCACCTGCTGCCTTAACCCCTGTACCTTCAGCTGCTGGCTTGAAAAGAATTTTCCCTGCATCGAATTCTCCAAGAATTTCGTGCGGAATAGTTCCATTATCAAGAGGCACAGAAATCATATTTTTATATGCTTCTTGAGTTGCTTTTCTAATTGCTTCAGGAACTTCTTTCGCCTTCCCTAATCCGAAACCAACTTTTCCTTTTTTATCACCAACGATCATTAGAGCAGAGAAGGAAAATCTTCTACCACCCTTAACAACCTTTGCAACACGGTTAACCGCAACAACCCTTTCTTCTAATTCTGTTGCAGGAGCTGCTGATTTTTTCTTTGGAGCCGGAGCACCACGCTTGCCGCGTTTCTTGCCTTCACTAGCTTCGTTAGTATCATCTGTCATTTCTTCAATTACTGTAATTTCTTCTGACATATATCCCCTACCTAAACCTTAATTCCGTTTTCACGAACACTATCAACTAGAGCTGCAACTACACCTGTGTACTTGTATCCAGCTCTATCGAAAACTGCTGTTGAAATATTTTTTGACTTCATTGCTTCTGCCAATTTTTTTCCAACTGCTTTTGCGCCTTCTTTGTTGTTCCTAGCGCCTTTTAATCCATTTTTTCCAAATGTATTAACCGCTACCAGAGTAATTGATTTTGTATCGTCAATTAACTGAACACTTAGGTGTTTGTTCGATTTTACTGGACAGATTCTTGGTCTTTCAGATGTTCCAGAAATTGTTTTTCTGATAACAAGACGTCTTCTGTATCTTTGTAGATCACTTTTGTCTTGGATTTTTCTAAAATCTTTTCTCATAATTTTATCCTCTATACAGGACGGCGCCTATTACTACTTACCTTTACCGCCGGCTTTTCCTGCTTTTCTAATAATCTTTTCTTCAACATACTTCAAGCCTTTTCCTTTATACGGTTCTGGCTCTCTGAATGATCTAACAACTGCTGCAACCTGACCAACAAGCTCTTTATCACATCCTTCGATGTCGATTCTGTTCTTGTCTACTTTTGCAGAAATACCAGTTGGCATTTTATAATCGATCGGGTGCGAGTAACCTAAACTTAGGTTTAAAACAGAACCAGAAACTCCAGCCTTGTAACCTACTCCGTTAAACTCAAGAGACTTAACAAATCCCTTACTAACACCAGTAACCATATTATTTAAAAGTGTTCTAGCAGTTCCCCACTGAGATTTCGCTTCAACTGATTCATTCGCTGGTACAACCGTTAAAGTTTTTCCATCGAGTTTCAATGTTACAAGAGTATTAAACATTCTCTCCATTGTCCCTTTTGGCCCTTTAACTACAACTTTTTGTCCTTCAACTTTTACTTCTACTTTATCAGGTAGAGCAACAGGCACTTTTCCAATTCTTGACATATAAACTCCAAACTACCAAACGTTACAGATAACTTCACCGCCAACTTTAGATCTCATAGCTTCTCTAGAAGTCATAAGACCTTTTGACGTTGAAAGGATCGATAGACCAAGACCACTCATTACACGGCCTAAATCTGTATAAGCAGCATATCTTCTAAGACCTGGTCTTGAAATTCTTTGTAACCCAACAATTGCACCCTCTTTAAGCGCAACCTTAATTTTAATATCACTTGGCGACTTCGCGATGATTTTAAAAGATCTAATATAACCTTCGTCTTTCAAAACTTTGCAAAGAGCAGCTTTAATTTTACTTGCAGGAAACTCAACCTTATCATGGCCAGCTGCTGTACCATTTCTAATGATTGTTAACATGTCTGCAATAGGATCAGTCATCATTTTCTATTCTCCTAGAAACTGGAAATTTACCAGCTCGATTTTGTTACACCTGGAACCATGCCTTTCAAGGAAAGTGTTCTGAAGCAAATTCTGCATAATTTAAACTTTCCAATGAATGCTTTAGATCTTCCACAATTTTCACATCTATTTTTGTGACGAACTGCGAATTTTGGTTTTTTGTTATTTTTAATAATTTGAGCTAAACGTGCCATTATCTAATTCCTTTTTAATTATTTTCTGAAAGGCATACCAAGAAGAGTTAGTAGTTCTCTACCTTCTTCGTTAGTTTTAGCAGTTGTTACAATTGAAATTCCCATACCACGAATCTTATCGATTTTATCGTAGTTAATTTCAGGGAAAATAATTTGCTCTTTTAGTCCCATTGTATAGTTTCCTTTACCATCGAAACCTTTTGAAGACACTCCTCTGAAGTCTCTTACTCGAGGTAACGAAATTGAAATTAAACGATCAAGGAATTCATACATTTTCTCGCCTCTTAAAGTAACAGAAGCACCTAAAGGCATTCCTTGTCTAACTTTGAAAGATGCGATTGATTTTTTAGCTCTAGCTACAACTGGTTTTTGACCAGTAATTGAAGCCATGTCGGCCATAATTTGATCTACAACTTTTCCGTTAACAACTGCATCTTTTGAACAACAGTTAACAACAACTTTTTCGATCTTCGGGATAATGTGAACATTTGTATATCCAAATTTAGTTTTTAAACCTGGGATAACTTCTTTTTGATATAAATCTTTTAATCTGCTCATTTTTCCACCTAATTAAGCTAAAACAGTTCCGCAAGCCTTAAGCACGCGTACTGATTTGCCATTTTTTGTTTCAATTTTCACTCTTGATGGTTTTTTTGTTTTTGGACTTACAAGAGCTACGTTACTAATATGAACTGGCGCGAAATTTGTTGCGAATCCACCATCTGGGTTTTGCTGAGTTGGCTTCAATGCTTTTTTAACAGTATTGATACCATCAACAGTAATACGAGATGTTTTCTCGTTTACGTTTAAAACTTTTCCAGTTTTGCCCTTATCTTTGCCAGCGATAACTACTACTTCATCATTTACTTTAATTTTTTGCATAACAACCTCAATTAAAGAACTTCAGGAGCAAGTGAACAGATCTTAGTGAAATTTCTAGATCTTAGCTCTCTTGCTACTGGGCCAAAGATACGAGTTCCAACTGGCTCATTAGTATTGTTGATAATAACAACGCTATTCGTATCAAACTTAATATAAGATCCGTCTTCTCTTCTTACAGGGTAAACAGTTCTTACAATTACAGCTTTCTTAACGTCACCTTTTTTGATTTTTCCACCAGTAACAGCTTGCTGAACGGCAACAACAATAACGTCACCAAGTCCCGCAACCATTCTTTTAGATCCACCTAAAACTTTAATACATGTTACAATTTTTGCACCTGAGTTATCTGCAACTTCCAGGTTCGTCTGCATTTGGATCATATAAGCTCCATCAACCTATTTCTAATTAATTAACTTTTAACAGTTCCCACTTTTTCATTTTAGAACGTGGACGTGACTCAACGATAGTTACCGCGTCACCAACTTTTGCTGCATTTTTCTCATCGTGAGCATGGTACTTTTTAGATTGGCTTACAAATTTACTGTAAACACTGTCCTTAAAGCGACGAGTAACCTTTACTACGATAGTCTTGTCGTTTGCATCACTAACAACAACACCATCAAGCGTTCTCTTAAACTTTTTTGATTGTTCCATATTTTCCTCTTATTATTTAGCTGATTTAGCCGTAAGAAGTCTCGCGATGTCCTTTTTAAGGTCCATCAATCTGTGAGGCTTCTCGTAACCTGTTACAGCACCTTGCATCTTTAAACCAAAAAGTTCCTTCTTTAATTCAAGAACTTTTTTATCGATTTCTTTTACACTTAATGTCTTTAATTCACTAAACTTAGCCATACTAATACCCTATTTTTTGATGACATTGCTTCTTAGATTTTTGCTCTTATAGAACGTTTTACTTAATTTGCAAAGTCTTCTTTTTTAACAATTTTAGTTTTTACAGGTAATTTATGTCTTGCTAGCTCTAAAGCTTCTTTACTTACGTCTGCTTCAAGGCCTGCAACTTCAAATAAAATTCTTCCTGGACGAACTACCGCTACCCATGACTCTGGTGCACCTTTACCGCCACCCATACGCACTTCTGCTGGCTTTCTAGTTAAAGATTTATCAGGGAAAACCTTAATCCAAACGTTTCCGCCTCTTTTCATCTTTCTTGAAATAGCAATACGTGCAGCTTCAATTTGTCTATTTGTAATATATCCACAACATGTAGCAGCTAATCCGTACTCACCGAAAGTAAGAGTATTCCCTCTCAAGGCTCTTCCCTTCATTCTTCCTTTATGCTGCTTACGAAATCTAACTCTTTTAGGACTTAACATAGTAACCTACCTATTATTTATAAATTTCACCTTTATAGACCCATACTTTTACACCGATAATACCGTAAGTAGTAGCGGCTTCAGCTGTATTGTAATCAATATCAGCTCTTAAAGTATGAAGAGGAACCTTTCTTTCAGCGTATCCTTCTGTTCTTGCCATTTCAGCTCCGCCAAGACGGCCAGAAGTTCTAACCTTGATCCCTTTAACACCAGCTCTGAAGGCAGCTTGCATAACTTTTTTCATCGCTCTTCTGAAAGCAACACGCTTCTCTAATTGAGCAGCAATGTTTTCAGCGATAAGTTTGGCGTCTGCATCTGGTCTTTTTACTTCTGCAATGTTGAAAATAAGAGTTCCAGTTGTCATTTTTTTAAGATCATTTCTAATCTTTTCAATCCCAGCACCTTTTTTCCCAATAGCGATACCAGGCTTTGCTGTGTTTACTGTAACTTTAACTTGATCTGAAGTTCTTGAGATTTCAATAGATGAAACCGCAGCAGATTTCATGTTTTTTTCAATGTAGCTACGCATTTTAATGTCTTCATGAAGAAGTTCAGCGTATCTATCTTTTGCATACCAAGATGAATGCCAACCCTTAATGTAGCCTAATCTAAAACCGTATGGATGTACTTTTTGTCCCATTTTTTTATCCTTATTACGCTTCTTTTAATTCAAGTGTTACGTGACTTGTTCTTTTTCTGATTTTATAAGCACGCCCTTGAGCTCTTGGCATGATTCTCTTAAGCATTGGTCCTTCGTTTGAATAAAGAGTACCAACAACTAAATTATCGATGTCATACTTATTAGTCTCAGTTGCAATAGCTAAACCACTATTGATCAGCTTTGTTAAGATAATTGCAATTTCCTTTTTATCAGAAAATCTCAAAATCTTTAATGCTTCAGAAGCTTTTTTGTTTCTGATTAGATCACAAACTTGTTTAACTTTTCTTGGAGCAATTCCCACATTGTTAGAATGAACTTTAATAGCCATATTTAACTCCTACCTACTACTTCTTAGCAACTTTTTTGTCTGCGCCATGACCATGAAATGTTCTAGTCATTGCGAATTCGCCAAGTTTGTGTCCAATCATGTTATCTGTAACATAAACTGGGATAAATTTCTTTCCGTTATGGACTGCAAAGGTTAATCCGATAAATTCAGGAAGAACTGTCGATCTTCTTGACCATGTCTTGATTACTTTTCCAGCTTTATTATTATCACCTTGAAGACCCATTACTTTTTTTAATAAATGGTTATCAACAAAAGGTCCTTTCTTTAATGAACGAGCCATATTTAACTCCTACCTACTTTCTTCTCTTAACGATAAACTTAGTTGTTCTCTTATTTTTTCTTGTCTTGAATCCTCTAGTTGGCTGACCCCACGGAGATACCGGATGTCTACCACCAGAAGTTCTACCTTCACCACCACCAAGTGGGTGATCTACCGGGTTCATTGAAACCCCGCGAACAGTTGGTCTGATGCCAAGCTTTCTTGAAATACCAGCTTTACCAAGGTTGCGCTTTTCGTGATCAAGGTTACCAACTTGTCCAATTGAAGCCATACAGTTCGCTTTTACTTTTCTAAGCTCTCCAGATGGCATTCTTAGAAGAACTGAATCTCCTTCTTTTGCCATTACCTGAACATATGCGCCTGCTGAACGAGCGATTTGACCACCTGCACCTGGGTTTAGCTCAACATTGTGAACAAGAGTACCGATAGGAATTTCGCTTAATGGTTTTGCATTTCCAACTTTGATATCCGCTGTTGGAGATGAAATTACTACGTCACCAACTTGAAGTCCAACTGGAGCCAAGATAAATGACTTTGATCCGTCTTTGTAAGCAACAAGAGCTAAGTTACATGTTCTGTTTGGATCGTAACAAATAGCTTGTACAGTTGCAGGAATTTCAACTTTATTTCTTTTAAAGTCTACGATTCTGTACTTTTGCTTTACTCCACCACCATGATGTCTAGTAGTGATACGGCCTAAATTGTTTCTTCCTGCTTTTGATTTCTTAGTAGCTAAAAGATTCTTTGAAATCTTTACGTCCTTTGTAAGGTCCGCACTACTCAACACTTGCATCTTTCTAAGGGATGGTGTTGTCGGTTTAAATCTTTTGATTCCCATAATTAATCCCTATTATTAAAAATTATTAAACACCCTTAAAGAACTCAATCTTCTGACCTTTAGCCAACTCAACTAAAGCTTTCTTATAAGAAGGAGTTTTTCTAATCGACTTCGCTGTTCTCTTTACTTTTCCAGGAACTACTGCAGTTCTTACTGCAACAACCTTTACTCCGTAAAATGTTTCAATCGCTTGCTTGATTTGATTTTTGTTAGATTTTACGGTCACTAAAAATCCATAACGATTGAATTGCTCAGTCCCTAATGATGTTTTTTCTGTGATAAGCGGTCTAACGATAACTGTACTTAAATTTGCCATACTACACCAACTTTTTAGTCAATTTTTCAAAAGCAGCTTTCTCGATTACAAGATTTTCAAACTTAATTGCTTCGTAAACTGAGAATGAATCAACTGGAACACCTTTTGATCTTTCTAGGTTTCTAGCCGCTCTTAATGCAAGTGAATCAACAGACTCAGTTACAATTAAAGCGTTTGTTAAGTTTTTGCCACTTAATAGTTTATATAAATCTTTTGTCTTTCCAGTTGCTGGAATTGAATCAACAACGTGAAGTTTTCCAGATTGGAATTTGTCAGCAAGAATTGAGTGAATTGCTTTAAGCATTACTTTCTTGTTAACCTTTTGCTCATAACATCTTGGCTTTGGTCCAAATACTGTACCACCACCTGGCATTAAAGGAGAGCGTGTAGACCCTTGACGAGCATTACCTGTTCCTTTTTGCTTGAATGGCTTCTTACCACCACCTGATACTTCAGCTTTTGTTTTTGTGCTTGCATTTCCTTGTCTTCTAGAAGCAAGAAGTGCGTTTACTACTTGATGAACAACTGGAACGTGGATATCTTCAACGTTTAAAGTTACCGCTGATTTTACCTTTCCTGTTGCCTCTAATTTGTTGTTTAATAATGTTACTTCAGCCATGGTCTACCTCAATTAGTTTTTCTTGAGTGCTTTTGCAATTCTTACAAAGCCCTCTTTTCCACCAGGAATAGATCCCTTGATTAACAAGTAACCTTTCTCAGTATTAACTTCGACAATTTTTAAATTTTGAACTGTCTGAGTATCAACACCCATATGGCCTGGCATTTTTTTGTTTTTAAAGATACGTCCTGGAGTTGCTCTGTTACCCATAGAACCTGGACGTCTGTGGAAATGCGATCCATGTGAACCTGGACCACCTCGGAAATTGTAGCGCTTCATAACTCCGGCAAAACCCTT
>JACCDN010291763.1_pt1 | contig 19943 bp, 16 predicted proteins | sample 7441691 | NCBI WGS metagenome assembly JACCDN01 (sample SAMN15323439, study PRJNA562643) | freshwater metagenome | isolation source: river surface water | place: USA:Blue River Watershed | collected 2017-08-16 | reverse complement strand
TCTTCACGTCGTTCTCGACCCTCGCGCACCCGCTTTTCCTGTTCGGTCAGTGCGTGCAGCCGCACGAGTGCAGCCGCCATCTCTTCTACGGTGACTACCCCCCGCTTTGTGGCGCTTTTGCCAATCACTTTCAGCAGTGCGCGCGCGACATCGTCAAACATCAACAGATTGGCTGTCGCCTGAGAAGAAAACCGAACCAGCATAGTGTCTCCTTAGATTAACCAACAGGGTATAAACCCGTTTTTTGCTCTCCTTTATAATACGCCATACCCCGATAATGAATAGAAAAACAGAGAGCTATCGTCATGCATGTACTTGAACCCCTGTTTGAACAGAACCGGATCTGGTCTGAAAAAACTCAAACCGAGAACCCCGAGTTTTTTAGTGACCTCGCCAAATTACAAAAACCGGAATACCTCTGGATCGTCTGTTCCGATTCACGCGTACCCGCCAACCAGATCATGGGTCTGAAGCCGGGCGAGGTGTTTGTACATCGTAATATTGCCAATGTGGTGGTGCACAGTGATCTGAACTGCCTCTCTGTTGTGCAGTACGCTGTGCAAGTACTACGCGTGAAACATATTCTCGTTGTCGGCCACTATGGCTGCGGTGGCGTAAAAGCAGCACTGGATGGCTTGCGTGTCGGCCTTGCCGATAATTGGCTGCGCCACATTCATGACGTCAAACAAAAACACCAGCGCATTATCGATGCCTCACCAGAAGCCGAACGTCATGACCGGCTCTGCGAACTCAATGTGATCGAACAAGTGCTTAACCTGGCTCAATCAACCGTTGTTTACGATGCCTGGGCACGTGGCCAGGAACTATCTGTGCATGGCCTTATCTATGGTCTGAATGATGGCATCGTGACCAACCTCAATATCTCGATCCACAGCGTCAACGCCATCTGCCCAGCCTACAATCATGCGCTGAGCGGCTTTAAAACCGAAGCTTAATCACATGACGCGTCCAGCCGGTATGCAACGCACCCTGCTGGCTGGTGCCGTGGGTAATGCGATCGAGTTTTACGACTTTATCGTTTACGCCTATCTGGCCGGTTATTTTGCCGCCCACTTTTTTCCGACACATGACCCTGTTGCCGCCATGCTGGCCAGCTATGGCGCATTCGCTACTGGCATGATCATGCGCCCGATAGGCGGCATCCTCTTCGGTAACATCGGTGATCGCATCGGACGCAAAGCAGCACTGCAACTCTCTGTCCTGCTGATTGCCATACCCACCTTGCTCATCGGGTTGATGCCTACCTACACCACCATAGGATTATGGGCGCCGATTCTATTGATTCTACTGCGCATGCTACAGGGGCTTTCCGTCGGCGGCGAATACTCTTCTTCAATTGTTTTTCTCATTGAACATGCGCCACCTAAGCAACGCGGCTTCGTTGGTGGATTCAGCCCCATGGGTGCCTTTGGTGGTTTACTCCTAGGCACGCTCGTCAGCTTCCTGTGCACCACGGCACTGGGCAAAGCCGTTATGGCAGACTGGGGCTGGCGCGTCCCGTTCATTGCCAGCATCTTCTTAACGGGGATCGGCGTTGCAGCGCGTAAAGCACTGGCTCAGGACATTCTGAACCAGGAAGAGGTGTTGAAATCTCCGGTGCGCGAAGCTTTTCGACACTACTGGCAGCCTATGGCGGCAATTGCCCTGGCCAACACAGCAACGGGTATCGTCTCCTTCGTGGGTTTCATGTATTGCGTCCCTTGGATGGTTAAGGCCACCGGCATTAGCACTACGACCGCATTGGCCATCAACATGTTCGCACTACTCATGGTCAGCCTGTTGTCGGTTGCCGGCGGGCTGCTCGGTGATCGATTCGGTCGTCTGCGTATCAGCCGTATCGGCGTCTTGATCCTCCTGCTGGGCGCCTGGCCCGCTTTCAGTTTATTCCGATCCGGCAACATACCACTCATGATGGCCGGCGGCCTATTACTCGCCATTGGCCAGGGGCTATTTCTCGGTCCTTTGTCAGCCAGCATGGCAACGCTGCTACCCAAAAAGGTTCGGGTGACCGGGCTCTCGTTCGGCTACAGTCTGGCCGTGGGTGTCTTTGGCGGGCTAGCCCCTATGCTTACCGAGTATCTGATTGCCGAATTCGCACTACCCATGGCGCCCGCTATTGTCATCATGCTGGGTGCATCCGTCTCACTCGCGACAGTGTGTCTGCATCCCCTCTGGCGACACAACACCGGCCATCTGCCCGAAGACGATTTGCCGGGCATCACTGCCAATGTCTAGCATGCATCTCGGTATCGACCTAGGCGGCACCAAGATCGAAGCAGCTGTTCTGGATGCCACTGGCAATTTCAAATTCCGGGAGCGCATACCTACGCCGCAAAATGATTATCAAGCAACCCTCAACGGTATTGAATCGTTAGTGATGCTTGCCGAATCGGCACTGAATGAAACTGTGACTGCTATCGGTATTGGCCACCCCGGATCGATTCATCCACGCGATGGTCGTATCAGAAACGCCAATTCAACATGCCTTAACGGCAAGCCGCTCCAGGCCGATTTACAGTCTCTTTTAACACGCCCCATAACACTGGCTAACGATGCTGACTGTCTCGTACTGTCAGAGGCTACGGATGGTGCTGCCCGAGACTATCGTTCTGTATTCGGAGTCATACTAGGCACGGGCGTTGGCGGTGGCTGGGTGATCGATGGCCGTTTATTACAAGGGCTTAACGGGCTTAGCGGCGAATGGGGACATAACCCATTACCGATCGCCCACTCAGACGAACTACCGGGATCCGCTTGTTACTGTGGCAAGTACGGCTGCATCGAAGCCTGGCTCTCCGGCCCGGGGCTGGTTGCCGACTATCAACGCCATTCTGCCGATGACACGATCAAGGGGGTGCCCGCTCTCGTTAACGCCGCTGCGCAGCGCAACTTACATGCCCAACAGGCACTAGATCGACACACGCAACGCCTAGCACGTGCCTTGGCAGTGATTATTAATGCGGTTGATCCTGAGGCCGTTGTTCTGGGGGGTGGCGTTTCTCAGCGACCGGGGCTCATCAATGATCTGTACGCAGCGTTACCAGCTCATATCTTCTTACCGTTTGGCACACCCTTGCAGACCAAGATTCTATTACCCGCTTTCGGTGATAGCTCTGGCGTACGTGGCGCCGCACGGCTGACTTAACACTCTAGCGGATCGACTTCCACGCCCCAGCGCACACCCCCGGGCGCATGGCCGCGCGTCATGCCCCGTCCGGCACTGATCATCGGCAACCATTGATTCAGGAAGTTTTGTAACGCAATCCGGCTCGGCGACTCCAGCAACAGTTGCGCACGTTCACGTCCGGCCAGTCGCACCATGCGCATGGGCACCGGATCGTAAATAAATACTTCCGGATGCTGTTCCTGCGGTACGAGTGTGCGAATACGCTTCAGAAACTCAAGTACGTTATCAATCTGTTTGGCTTCTGCCCGCACAATCGCTTGCGCCGCATAAGGTGGAAAGCCGGCTTGCTGGCGCGCCGTTAATTCCAGATCCAGAAACGCCGGTGTGTCATGACGTAACAGACATTGGTAGAGCGGATGCTCTGGATGTTCGGTTTGTACAATCACCCGACCCGGCTTTTCTGCACGGCCTGCTCGGCCAGCCACCTGCATCAACTGCGCAAACAGACGCTCCGGTGCACGCCAATCGGCTGCAAACAATCCGGCATCGGCACCCACAACACAAACACGTGTGAGTGCCGGGAAGTCATGACCCTTGGCCAGCATCTGGGTACCCACCAGAATATCGACATCTTGCGACCGGATCTGCGCTTCGAGCGCCTCCCACTGCTTGCGTGTCGTCGCAACATCGCGATCGACCCGCAGAATGCGCGCTGTCGGAAAATGTTTGCGTAGCACTTCTTCAATACGTTGCGTACCGCGCCCTAAGGGTCTTAAATCGGCATTACCGCAATCCGGACACTGACGCGGAATCGGCGAAGTATCACCGCAATGGTGACAGCGTAACGTGCGATCGAGGCTATGCACCACGCGGTGCGCAGCACATCGACGACAATTCGAGACCCAACCGCAGGCGGTACAGGTCAGCACCGGGGCATAACCGCGCCGGTTAATAAATAGCAGACTTTGTTCTTTAGCCTCAAGCCCCTGAGCCAGCGCTTCAAGCAGTTGCGTCGACAACCCTTCGTCCAGCGTTAAGCGTCGCGTATCCAGCAGGGTAATGTCAGGCAACACGGCATCCGCATGGGCACGCTCCGGCAAATCGAGTCGTTGATAACGACCGCTCTGCACATTGGCCCAGCTCTCCGGTGAGGGCGTTGCCGAACCAAGCACAACCGGCACGCCTGCCTGATGCGCCCGCCAGACGGCAAGATCACGTGCGTGATAGCGCATGCCTTCCAGCTGCTTGTAGGCCGGGTCATGTTCTTCATCAATGATGATGAGGCCCAGCTTGGGCATCGGTGTAAAAACTGCAAGCCGTGTGCCGATAACGATTTGTGCCTCACCGGTCAGTGCCGCCGCAAAATGCCGGGCCCGCGCAGCCTCGGTGACTTCACTATGCAGACTCACCACGGGCACGCTTGGAAAGCGCTGCGCAACACGCGCTTCAAGCAAGGGGGTCAGATTGATCTCTGGCACCAACAGTAAGACCTGTTTACCTTGATCCAGCACCGTCTTAATCAAGCGCAGATACACTTCGGTTTTACCGGAACCGGTGATCCCGAATAAAAGATTGGCCGAGTAACCATCCAGTCGCGGCAACAGATAGCTCAGCACTTTCGATTGACCGGCGGTGAGTGTCGGGCTGAGATCGGTCGTCGGTTCAGACGTGTCATCCACTTTAGCCGGAGCCAATTTACGGCGCTTCACTGGGTCTGGCTTACGCAAACCGGTTGGAATTGCCTGCAGCAACGCCTCACCGGGCGCCGCCTGATAATAGCTCGCCGCAAACAGGCACAGGTTGATCCAGTCGGCAGGCAGCGGCGGCAAATCACGCAAAATGCTTTCCGCGGCTTTGAGCTGGGTGGCATCGGGTGCATCTGCCGCTATCTCTGAACCCTGTAAGGGCAAAACAGCCAGAATCACCCCAACACGACGCCCGGTGCCAAATGGAACAACCACCCGCAGACCCACATCGGCTGGCGTGGCATCGGCCGGAGCGAGGTAATCAAAATTGACCGCCAGCGGCGCATCAATCGCCACACGCAAACGCCACAAAATCGCCTGATTTTCAAGGGGTTTTTGCATGTCCGACCGTTATCCCCGCGTTAGCGGATATTTCTTAACGGAGTTCTCTGCCAACTCGTTCAAAACACTGATATACATAAGAAAATCGGTGTTTTCACATTGTGGATAACTTTGTGGGTAAAAGACCCGAAGCAGCCGTCTTGACAGGTTGAAACCAGCCACAGCAGCGCCCTGCACTCGGGTCTTCCCATCCATCCGAATTACCGACCTGCGCGCATTGCACGACCGACCGAATGGACCGTATCTACCAGCACCGATACGTTCTCTGGCGGCGTAAATTGATTGATGCCATGACCCAGATTAAAGACATGGCCGGTATTCGCGGCACCAAAGCTCCGCAGCACCTTTTCTGCCTCACGCGCCACCGCTTCGGGACCCGTACGGAGAATGGTGGGGTCGAGGTTACCCTGAAGAGCAACACGATCGCCGACGCGCGCACGCGCCTTGCCGATATCAATCGTCCAGTCCAGACCCAGGCCGTCGGCGCCGGTATCGGCCAGTGCCTCGAGCCAGAGGCCGCCGCCCTTGGTAAAGACGATGGATGGAATACGCTCACCATCCCAGGTTTTATGCAATGCGGCCACAATGCGCTTCATATAGTTCAATGAAAATTCATGGAAGGCTGCTTCCGCCAGCGTGCCACCCCACGAATCAAAAATCATCACGGCCTGGGCGCCCGCTTCGATCTGGGCATTGAGATACTGAATGACCGATTCGGTGGTGACTTCCAAAATCTTGTGCATCAGATCCGGGCGATCATAAAGCATCGACTTGATTCGGGCGTAATCATCCGAGGCGCCACCTTCAACCATGTAACAGGCCAGTGTCCATGGGCTGCCTGAAAAACCGATCAGCGGCACGCTGTTATCCAGTGCTTTGCGAATCTCGGCGACGGCATCGATCACATAACGCAATTGATCATGCGGGTCGGGCACACACAGGTTACGAATTTCCCATTCGTCGCGCAATGGTCGCTCAAACTTCGGACCTTCACCTTCAGAAAAATATAAACCCAGACCCATGGCATCAGGCACGGTGAGAATGTCGGAGAAAAGAATCGCGGCATCCAGGTCGTAACGCGCCAAGGGTTGCAGGGTCACTTCGCAGGCGTAAGCCGGGTTTTTACACAGCCCCAGAAAGCTACCAGCGCGCTTACGCGTCTCGCGATATTCCGGTAGATAACGGCCAGCCTGTCGCATCAGCCATACAGGCGTGGTTTCGGTAGGTTCCTTAAGTAAGGCGCGCAAGAAAAGGTCATTACGAGGACGGGACACAATAACTCCAGACGATCTTATCAATGGTAAAAAATAAGTAGCGAATTAACTGCCGGAAACGTTATCTCGACGTTCCAGCGTAATACCCAGTTGTTTGAACTTACGATACAAATGCGTGCGCTCCAAGCCACTCTGCTCGGCCACACGCGTCATGTTGCCACTGCTTCGTGAAATATGATGCGTCAGATAAAGACGCTCAAAGGCATCGCGCGCTTCTTTGAGCGGCATCGCATAAAACTCGGTGAGCGATCCATCCGATTCATCATCCGATCTCTCTGCCATCGGTTCAGCGACAGACAGCAATAGACCATCGACATCCTGACGGCTGATCGTTTCATCGAGTGCATTCAACGCAAGATTCTTCAAAGCACCGAGTAACGAACTCCAGCCACCATCTGCGCCGCTCCAGTTTTTCTGGCGCAGCACATTCAGTGCATCGGGCGCCATGTTGCGATGGGGCACATTGCCCTGTTCGCAGAGTAGCGTCAGCAATGCCGGCAATAGCTCAGGCAAATCATTGGCAGATTCCGAGATCGCCGGCAGACCGACCCAGACATCACTGAGTCGATTAACCAATGCGGCATCAACACCGCTCTCGACAATCGCCTCTGCTGAAACACTGCTGGCCACCACCAGCGTCAGACGGTACTTGGTCAGACGATCGAGCACGAAACTCAGATTCATCTGAGCCATACGCCCGGCGCCATGCAGCTCAGGAAGAAACAATACGCCACCCGCATGCTGTTCCAGCATTTCCTGGGTAATCGCCCGACTTTCCTGCGAGAGATTCAGCCAGGGTGCATGCGGTGTGAGCAGGCTGCGGGCACCCACCTCGGCGATCAGCCCCTGGGCACCCCGCAAAAATAGAATCGGGGAATGCTTCGCAGACTGAGCAATGCGTTGCCCGAACTTTTTTAGCAATCCGATCTGTAAAAGAGAATCGACTGCGTAATGTTGGCGTGCCGCAGATGCATCGGGCTTCAAACATTTCTTTACCGTCGCGAGCAGCTTTTGCAGCGCAATCGGTTTTTCGAGAAAGTCAACGGCACCAATGCGGGTTGCTTCAACGGCAGTATCGATCGTGCCATGACCCGACATCATCACTACCGGCATGGTAAGCAAACCATTCGCTGACCATTCCTTTAGCAACGAAATGCCATCCGCATCCGGCATCCAGATGTCGAGCAGCACCAGATCAGGTCGTCGGCTGGCGCGAAGCTCACGGGCCCGCGTAGCGTTTTCGGCCAGCATAATGCTGTGCCCCTCATCCGCCAGAATTTCCGAAAGCAACTCCCGGATACCAACCTCGTCATCAACTACCAGTATTTCTGCCATATCAGGCTCCTACCGACTTCTGTGGTTCTTGATTAATGGATTCGGTGTCGTTAGCCACCTGCAAGGTAATACGCACTTCTGCACCACCCATCTCTCGATTAGAGAGAAAAATTTTGCCGCCGTGCTCCTCGATAATTTTCTTAACGATGGGCAAACCCAAACCTGTGCCCTTAGGCTTGGTCGTTACATAAGGCTCAAACGCGTTCGCCATAATTTCTGGCGGGAAGCCCGCACCGTTATCTGCAATCACCAGCGTCACCTGTTTGCCAGCCACATTTGTTGCAACCTCAATCCTGGCATCTGCCAGACCCTCTGTTGCATCTTGCGCATTACGAATCAGGTTATGAATGATCTGCCGCAACTGCGTCGGATCCCCTTTGACCTTAGGGAGCGCAGCCGCAAGCTCAGCATTGATCGGCGTTCTGGAGCTTTCATAAAGCACCAGCATATCGCGCAACAATTCGTTGAGATCGATGGCCATCAAATTAGCTGGCGGCAGACGCGCGTAATCGCGGAAGCTATCCACCATGTGTTTCATAGCCTGAACCTGATTGACGATGGTGCGTGTCGAACGTTGCAACATATCGGCATCGGCGTCCGCCAACTGTTTCGCCAATTTGTGCTCTAGCCGCTCTGCTGCCAACTGGATGGGCGTTAGTGGATTCTTGATTTCATGCGCCAGGCGTCGCGCCACTTCACCCCAGGCCGTTGCCCGCTGTGCTGCAATCAGCTCGGTAATGTCATCAAACACGACCACGTAACCGCCGCCGGATTGTTCCGGTAATTCCGAGCCATGCACCATCAACTGCTGTTTACGTCCATCCGGCAAGACACGCTCTACCTCGATCTGCCAGGAAGCATCGCCATGTTTGGCAAAGCCATCTCGAATCGTCCGCGCCAGGTGCTCCTGTCGTGGCCAGGCTTCGAGCGGTTCTGAAATCAAACCGACCCAGTCTTCTGCCAGCAATGTTTTAGCCGCGCCATTAACCGCTTTTAAAACAAAGCGCCGATCAAACGCCAGCACCCCGGCAGATAGGTTATCCAGCACTTCCTGCAGATAGGCACGCGCCCGTTCCAGATCCCCCCGATGTCGTTCGGTTTCAGTGTGCGCCTCGCGCAACTGGAACGTCATGCGGTTGAACGATTGCGTCAGAATGCCCAGCTCATCGTTGCTCACCACCGTCTGCTTGGGAGAGAAGTCACCAGCAGCGACCGCCTGCGTACCCTCAGCCAGAATGGTCAACGGAGCCGTAAACCGGCGGGCCAGAATGAACGCTGCAGAAAAAGCAGCCGCTAGCGCCAACATCAGGGTAAGCGTTAAGGTAATGGCATAAAGACGCGTCAACCCATCGCGCGCCAATTCCAACTCTCGATATTCACGGTAAACCGACTGCACCGCCTCTGAATCGGCTGCAAGCTTCGCTGGCACCGGCACCACCACTTCCAACAAACGATTAGCCACATGTTGCGGTGAAGCGGTCGGCAGCAGCACAATGGCCCGAAGAATGGGCAACCCGGTACTATCAGCCTCGATAACGCTAAAAGCCCCATTTTTACGGGCTTCAGTCACCTGGGCCGGCAGTGGCAGGACGGGTGTTTCGCCGCGCGTCAACGTGCTGCCAATTACCTCGATGCGGCTACCTGAAATTTGTAACAACGCCGTTGATTGGGCGCCAGTTACCTGTTTGAGCTTGGTGAGAACAGCGGGTGCTTGCGCAGCATCACGCTGAGCGATTGCAGTTGCCGCATCACGCGTTGTGCTCACCAACCCAATCGTCACACCTTCTAGTGCATCACGACCCAGGTTCAAACCTGCTTCTAGGGCTTGTTCAACGCGCACATCAAACCAACTCTCGATACTGCGCGTTACAAACTGTACCGATACCGCATAAATCAGGGCACCGGGTACCAACGCCATAATGGCCAGCATGAGCATTAAACGGAACTTGAGTCGTGCGCCAAAAATCTGCTGCCGGTGATCTCGCCACAAGCGGAAAAGCTGAACGCCAATCACCAACACCATCGCCGCGCCCAGCAGAATATTCAGGCCCACCAACCAGGAATAATGGCGCGCGAAGAAATCCGTGTTTGCTGAAGCCTGTGTCAGCAAAAACAATAATGCCACCGACACTAGGGTCATGATGAACATGGCCAGGCGCATTATTTGCCTCCTATGACGGCGGGAACCGTCAAACGGAAACTGCGCCAATCACTATCCAGACGCCAATCGCGATCACCAAACGAAACCACTTGAAAGGGTTTTGGCAAAAACGCCGGATCCAGGCGGAAGCGCACCTGCACATCAACCACCTCACCGGCACGAATCCGCCCGCCGGTGATAGGCCAAATCACGGGACGCGCCACATAATTCAACGCATCCGAGAGATTCATGAAGTTGCGGCCTTCCTGCCCTTCCGTCACCCGGTAATTCCGTACCAGGGCGTTATAAGTCAAACGTCGATCTGTATGAGCCGCATACAATGCTTCATCAACCCAGTACCAGCGTGGGCGGCGCACCTGCGCCTGAATCTGAAACACCAGCGGAATTCCATGGTTGACCGCATCCGTCAGGGAAGGCGAAAGTTGCAGCGCAAAGCTGCCGTTCAAATTCACCGCCTCTTCACTTTGCGTCAGCGTCACCTCTCGCACTTCTGCACCCGCATGCGCTTGCAACGCCTGCGCACTGAATAAAAACACAGCGACAAGCAACCACCATTTCAAATAGAAACGGTCGTTCAATGTCATGCCGGCACCTTACTCAAGAGGGCGTAAAAAAATCCATCGTGCCGGGCATTGGGTAACAACGACGTTTGTGATTCAAGCACTGCATCAGCGTGCTGCGCCATAAAATTGGCGATCTGCGTCTGGTTTTCCAACGCAAATACCGAGCAAGTGCCATACAACAAGCGGCCACCCGGTTTGAGCAAAGGCCACAAGGCCTTCAGCAAACGCTTCTGCGCTCGCGCCAGAGCGTACACATCGTCATTTCGACGCAGCCACTTGGCATCCGGATGGCGACCCGCTACACCAGACCCCGAACAGGGCGCATCCAGCAGAATGGCATCGAAGGGCCGCTTGGCCCAGGGCGCCGCTGTGTCAGCCGCGTCAGCACAAATAACCTGGACGTGTCGATCCGCCGGAAAGCGTGATGCTGCCAGCGCACGCGTCAACGCGGCACAACGATCCTTGTCTGATTCAACAGCGGTTAGTTCAATCGCGGCCGATTCGAGCAAGTGCGCCGCTTTACCGCCCGGCGCCGCACAGGCATCGAGCACGCGCATCCCGGGTTGTACGTCTAACAGACGGGCAGCCTGTTGCGCACCGATATCCTGTACCGCGACTAAGTGCTGCGCAAAGCCAGGCAAGCTTTCAGCGGCAACGGGTTGTGCCAGCAACAACGCATCCGGGCCATCTTCCGGAACGCGGGGCTGAATTTCTATGCCTGCAACGGCCAATTGCTGCTGGTAGGCATCGACGCTGGTGGCCTGGCGGTTTACGCGTAGCCCCATCGGCGGCTTGCGATTCCCGCCCGCGGCAATGGCTTCCCAGTCATCGGGCCAATCTGCCTGCAGGCGTTCTAACCACCACTGCGGACACTGCCAATCGGCTTCCTGATTATTGGCAATCGTTTGATCCAGCACGGCACGCTCGCGTAATGCACGGCGCAATATGGCGTTAGCAAAGCCGCGGTAACGCCCGGCTGATAATGTGGCCGCAGCCTCCACCGCCTGGTCGACACCCACGTGGGCGCGTTCCGGATGCATCTCCAGCCAGCACAAGGCAACACGTAAAAGGCTTCGCAGTTCGTCTTCGGCCGTAGGTCGATCAAGCAGTACCGAGAGTTCTATATCTCCCCGGCAATAACGACGTAATGTGGCATAGGTCAGATCAATTGCCTGTGACCGCACGGCGTTTTCCGGCAACGACCGTTGACGCAAATTGGCGAGCACTGCCGTCAAACTCCGCCCATAGGCCACTACCTCTGTCACACAAGCTGCCGCAGTTTGCATTGCCCAGGCGAGCGAATCAGGCGCCAATGCAGCGGGCGGCGGCGCGGGCTTACGAGGCCTGCTGGGCGCGGCCGTTCGCTGTGAACGAGAGCGTGACTGTGCGTTATTCATTATTGCTTTGAGTGTAGCATGTTTACAACACTATCTAGAGGCATAATCTGCCCATGCCGCCCTCAACACAGCGCCTCATTACCCACGCCCATCGAATCCGCAAGTTCGTCGCCGGTTTGCTCTGTCTGGTGAGTCTCCAGTCATGGGCATGGAACGCAACGGGGCACCGTGACGTGGTCATCATCGCCTGGTCGAACCTACCGACGGCTTCACAAAAGACCATTGGATCCCTACTCAAAACCCAGACCCTTATTCCGACACTGCAAAACCTGTCTGCAGAAGACGCCTGGATGGCTGCAGCACTCTGGCCAGATGAACTGCGTGATCAAGCCGAACCTAAAGGCACCCGCGTGCCCGCACCACGCTCGACACAACAATGGTTAGCGCGGGCACGCACCGGCGAGGGGACACGCCGTTGGCATTTTGCCGACCGCAATATTGCCAAACCCTTCAGTCACCAGAGCGCACATGGCTTGCTGGAAGAAGCCCTGACCGAGCAGATTCGCTTGCTGAATGACCCCACGCTATCGCACCAGGATCGTGCCGTGGCGCTGGCCTGGGTGAGCCATCTGGTGGCCGATGCCCACCAGCCTTTGCATACTGCCAGCCGCCTTGATCCACTCAACCCGGGTCAGCTCGATGCCGGCGGCAATACAGTGATCGTGTTTGATGCCGGTCGCCGCCCGCCCGAGCCGCTCAGTCTGCATCGCTGGTGGGATGAACTGCCGGGCCATGCGCGACCGGGTACGCCGCGCTTCGAAAAAGAAACCGCTCGGCTATTACACCAAGCGCAGCAAATAAGCGGCCCGGAGATTGAAACACCACCACTGCGCTGGATTGAAGAGTCTTTCAACATTGCCCGCGACCAGGTTTACCCGGACCTTGTGCCTGATCCGGATAAGCCGGGCGCTTTCCTCATCCGGCAGGATTACTGGCTAGCAGGTCGTGACATCACCCGCGCCCGCATCACGCTTGCCGGTCGGCGGCTCGCTGATATTGTGACCCGGGCACTCAAAGACTTGAATTAACGCGCCATCGCTTCCAGCCTTGCAATACGCTCGGCCGTTTTAGGGTGCGTTGAGAAGAGGGTGTCGATGCCACCGCCCGCCAGCGGATTCATGATCATCATCTGGGCGGTTGCCGGATGCGCCTCGGCCGTGGGGAAGGGAATGCCGCGTGCGTAAGCATCAATCTTGCCCAGTGCACTGGCTAGGGCCAATGGATCCCCACTGATTTCAGCACCCCCACGGTCTGCTTCGAATTCACGCGCCCGCGAAATCGCCATCTGAATCAACATGGCCGCAATCGGTGCAATGATCGCAACAATAATGCTCACGACGGCATTGGCCGGGCGACCTTCTTCATCGCGTCCGCCGAAGAACATGGCAAAGTTGGCGAGGGCAGAAATGGCGCCAGCCAGCGTCGCCGCAATGGTCGACGTGAGAATGTCCCGATGTTTGACGTGTGCCAGTTCGTGCGCCATCACGCCGCGCAATTCGCGCTCACTTAACAGGCTCACAATACCCGTCGTTGCAGCAACCGCCGCGTTGTCCGGATTGCGGCCGGTAGCAAAGGCATTCGGTTGCGCTTCATCAATCAGGTAAACCTTGGGCATCGGCAGCTCGGCACGTGCCGCCAGGTCACGCACCATGTTGTACAAATACGGTGACGACGTCTCGTCAACAGGCTGCGCGTTGTACATACGCAGCACCATCTTGTCCGAGAACCAGTAGGCAAAGAAATTCATACCGCCACCGAGCAGCAGCGCCATCATCATGCCTTCACGGCCGCCGATCAAGCCGCCAATCATCATGAAGAGCGCCAGAATGGCCGCAAACAGAACGGTTGTTTTAAACCAGTTACCCATGTCATCACCTCTATCGAGAATCGTTATGACCCATGGCACCTATTAGAACCGCACACGCCTTAATAAATCCTTAGCAACTCACTCTGTAATTGGCGCTATGCCATCAATTTTCAAGTGAGTAGAGTACCCACAGGAATCGGATGGCCACGCAAGAAATCTGCCGCGGGCAAACGCTTTCCGCCGGGCGCCTGCAATACCTCCAGGCACAAGGCACCTTCGCCACAGGCCACCACCACACCGTCTTCACCCGATGCCAACACCGTACCGGGCTGCCCAACCGCATCCACCAGACGCGCCCCCCAGATCTTGATCGCTTTGTCACCCGAATGCAGTACCGCCCCAGGGAAAGGGTTATACGCACGGATCTTTCGGTCTAACGCTGCGGCAGTGTCCTGCAGGCTCAGCAAGGACTCCTGTTTTTCCAGCTTGTGGGCATAGGTCACACCGGCTTCAGGTTGCGGCACGGCAGCCAATGTCTCGCCAGCGGCTAACTTTTTCAAGACGGCCACAATGCGTGCCGCACCCAAAGCCGCCAAACGGTCATGCAACAATGCTGTGGTATCGGTTACTTGGATCGCCAGGCGTGCCTCATCAACCACACCGCCGGTATCCAGGCCGGCATCCATCTGCATAATGCAAACACCGGTTTCCGTGTCGCCCGCTTCAATCGCACGGTGAATCGGGGCCGCACCCCGCCAGCGCGGCAAAATCGAACCGTGAATATTCAGACAACCGTAGCGTGGTATATCCAGAACCACTTGCGGCAGGATCAGGCCATAGGCAACGACGACTAATACGTCGAGGTTGTAACTGCGCACCAGCGCCTGAGCTTCTTCATGACGCAGTGATACCGGCTGCTCAACCGGTATGCCACGGCTCACGGCGAGTTGCTTCACCGGCGAAGGCGTGAGCTGCATGCCGCGACCCGATGGCCGATCCGGTTGCGTCAATGCCACCACCACATCGAAGCCTGCATCGAGAATGGCCTGCAGCGCGCATTCTGCAAACACCGGTGTACCGGCAAATCCTATACGCAGGGTCATACGTTCTGCCGTGCCAGCTTGGCCAGTTTATTCTTGATACGGGTCTGCTTGAGCTGCGACAGATGGTCGACAAAAACCTTGCCATTCAGATGGTCGATTTCGTGCTGAATACAGATGGCCAGTAGCTCGCCGGTTTCCAGCACATGCTCTTTGCCATCGAGATCCTGGTAACGCACGCGCACATCCGATGGCCGATCCACCTTGTCATAAACGCCCGGTACCGATAGACAGCCTTCTTCATAGGTCTGCATACCGCTGAGTGATTCAATTACCGGGTTAACAAATGCCTGCAAACCTTTCTGGTCTTCAGAGACATCAATCACCACCACACGCTGATGCACATTCACCTGAGTCGCCGCCAGGCCAATACCCGGCGCTTCGTACATGGTCTCTGCCATATCCGCGACCAGCTTACGCAGGGCGGCATCAAATACCGTCACCGGCTTGGCCACTGTTCGTAGCCGTTCATCAGGAAATCTCAGTATCGGTAAAAGGGCCATGCGTGTACTCGTTATGGGCGCACCCGCGTTGCGGATGTGTAAAATGATTTATGCTTATCTCGGGCTGCCACAGAGTGGCGCCGCTTTCGGATCAATATTATAGCGATGCGTCCTAAATTCAATCGTACTGTTTTGCTGGCCATCGTCTGCATGGGGTTGTCGTCGGCTGCCGCTTTGGCCGAGCCGCTGCCTCTGGTGGTGCCGGAAGCAGCTTTTGGCGCTCTGCCGCGCATTACGGGTGATACGCTCAATCAGCGTTTGATGGATCAATACAGCACCATCCGGATACAGCTGTCTGAATCCGACGAACGCCTGCCACCTGATACACCACTCCTGGTGTTTCGGCAGGGCTTGCGCCTGAGCACGCCCGAAGGGCAAGTACTGGGCGTGCTTGCTGTGCCCGTTGGCAGCGGACACACGTTGAGCCAAAAAGCGGAATCAGCAGAAATTGCCAACCCGGATCAAGCAGGTGTGGCATGGATTCGCCTGCAATCGCTACAACAGGAAGTGATGCGGGGTGATAGCGTCATGACCCGTGCTGAAGCCAAAACATACGCACCCCCCATCTGCAAACCCTTACCCCTTGCTGCACGCCCCATGTCCAGCCCACAGGTGATGGCCATCGTCAGCCAATCCAATAGACTCGCCTCTGGCGGAGACCTCCTGGCCGTATCGGGCGGGTGCGCCGCTGGACTCACCCAGCGCAGCACCGTGACACTCTGGCGCCCCGCGGTAGCCACCTATGGTCGCAAACTGGATCAACCGGTAGACGACACCCGCCATGACTCTGACAGCGTTTTCGATGACAACCCCGCCATTAGCCGCAGCCAGACACCGGGTCATCGTGTCGGTAGCGCCGTAGTGGTGGTTTCCTACCCGAACACCGCTATCATCCGAATTCAACAAATCATAGAAGCGGTTCAACCCGGCGACCTCGTGCGCCTCAGCCCTACAAAGACTCAACCATGATGCCATCCAGTGCAGCGCAAAACCAAGATGAGCTATGCGGCTGGCTAAACCTCACGCTGCCCGCCGGCATCGGCCCACGCAAGCAGCAGGAACTCCTGCGCGCCTTTGGCCACCCAGCTGCCATCTTTGATGCCGGCCTGAGCGCAGTGGCCAGCGTCATCGGCATCAAACTCGCGCAATCACTATTTGATGGCCGGACCAATGAGGCACAGCAAGCACTTATTGCCACCACGCTAGCCTGGCTGAATGAACCAGACCACCACATCGTGACCCTGGCAGATCGCGACTATCCGCAGCGGCTACTGGAATCGACCGACCCGCCCAGCCTGCTCTATATCAACGGCGATCCGGGCTATCTCAACCGCGCCGCCATCGGCGTGGTCGGTAGCCGCAACGCCACCCCGCAGGGCATCGAAAACGCACTGGCCTTCTCCCGGGTGCTGGCCGATGCCGGCTTCACCATCATCAGCGGCCTGGCACTCGGCATTGATGCGGCCGCCCATGAAGGCGCGCTACGTAGCGAGGCGCCGAGCGGCACCATTGCCATCATCGGCACTGGCATCGACCGGGTCTACCCAGCCAGCAATAAGAAACTCGCACATATCATCACCAGCAAAGGCTGCATCATCTCCGAGTTTCCGCTCGGTACCGCGGCCACGGCGAGCAACTTCCCGCGCCGCAACCGGCTGATTGCCGGTTTATCGCAGGCCTGCCTAGTGGTGGAAGCCGCGCCGGCCTCCGGTTCTTTAATTACGGCCCGCCTGGCCGGCGAGCTAGGGCGTGATCTCTTTGCCATTCCGGGGTCAATCCACGCGCCGCAATATAAAGGCTGTCATGCGCTCATCAAACAGGGTGCCAAACTGGTGGAGTGCGCCCAGGACATTCTCGAAGAACTGCGCCCACAGGGCAGCAGCGCGCCAGACAGCACCCCTGATACGCCCTCCGGCAACCCGGCGCACGCGCCACTCATTAATGCACTGGGGCACGACCCCAGTACGCTGGATCAATTAATCAGCCGTTCCGGGTTGACGGCAGACGTAGTTCTTGCGATGCTGACCGAACTCAGTCTGGAAGGTGTTGTGACAAACCTGCCGGGCGGGCGTTATCAACGCCTCATCCGCAGCTAACCGGCATCTTTAGGCTATCTGACTGACCCAACGCGATAGGTTGCCCCATGCTCGACATCCTTGTTTATCTATTCGAACACTTCGAAGAACTCGGCGCCGGTGACCAACAAACCACTTTTGAAGAGTCTCCGTTATCCGAGACCCTGATCGAGGCCGGTTTCGAACGGGAAGAGATCGACGAGGCCTTTGGCTGGCTCGCCGGCCTGAGCGGCGAACGGCACCGCGCCATCTGCGCCCCTTCCGCCGAATCGGTGCGCATCTTTACCGATCGCGAATATGAACATCTCGGGCACGACTGCCTGAACTATCTATTTGCGCTGGAAAAGCAAAACGCCGTACCTGCCGGCCTGCGCGAACTGATCATCGACCGCGCCATGGCGATGGAAGACCTGACCCTGGATCACTTCAAAATCATCGTACTCATGGTGCTCTGGAGCCGCAACCAGGCGGTCGACGGATTGCTGGTCGAGACGCTGCTCGACGACATGAGCGCCCCCTATAATTAATAGCGCCGAATCACGGATTGCTTGCCAATCCCGGCGCGGCCTCCTATGATGCGGCGGTCACTTACGAGAAGCACCCCATGGGAAAAAAGTTAATCATTGCCGAAAAACCATCCGTCGCTCTGGATATTTCCAAAGCGCTCGGCGGCTTTACCAAGCATGATGACTACTATGAAAGCGACGATTACGTCCTTTCTTCGGCCGTGGGCCACCTGCTGGCACTGATCTGCCCGGAAGAATTTGAAGTCAAACGCGGCAAATGGACCTTTGCCCATTTGCCCGTGATTCCACCGCACTTTGATCTACAACCCATCGAGAAATCGGCACCACGCCTGAAAGTGCTGCAAAAGCTGCTGCGTCGCAAAGACGTCGATGGCCTAATCAACGCATGCGATGCGGGACGCGAAGGCGAGCTCATCTTCAATTACATCGCCCAGTACGCCAAGGCCAAACTGCCGGTGCAGCGTCTGTGGCTGCAGTCCATGACCAAGGACGCCATCCAGAACGGATTCGCCCACCTGCGTGACGGCAACGAAATGCAAGGTCTGGGCGATGCCGCCGTCTGCCGTTCGGAATCAGACTGGCTCGTCGGTATTAACGGCACCCGTGCCATGACGGCGTTCAACTCCAAAACCGGTGGCTTTCACCTCACCACCGTCGGTCGTGTGCAAACACCGACGCTGTCTCTGGTTGTTGAACGCGAAAAAGAAATTCGCGCCTTTATTCCCCGTAACTACTGGGAAGTCGAAGGCGAATTCCAGGCCGCCGGTGGCAACTACACCGGTCGCTGGTTTGATGAAGCCTTCAAAAAGGGAGAGGACGAACACGCCCGCGCCGAACGCCTGTGGCAAGAACAACAAGCAGAAGCCATTCGCGGCGATTGTCTGGGAAAACCCGGTGTTGTTACCGATACCGCCAAACCGGAAAATCGGCTATCTCCCCTGCTATTTGACCTAACCAGCCTGCAACGTGAAGCGAACACACGTTTTGGATTTTCTGCCAAAACTACGCTATCGATCGCCCAGGCACTCTATGAACGCCACAAGGTTTTAACCTATCCGCGTACCGATTCGCGCGCACTGCCCGAAGATTATTTACCGACCGTCCATAATGTATTGGCCGGCCTGCCGGATATTTATGCACCCTTCGCCAACGAGATCGTTAAAGAAGGTTGGGTTAAACCGAATAAGCGCATTTTCAACAACACCAAGATCTCGGATCACTTCGCCATCATCCCGACCGGCACCGTACCCAAGAGTCTGTCGGAAGTTGAAGCCAAGCTCTACGATTTCGTAGTGCGCCGCTTCCTCTCGGTTTTCTATCCCGCCGCCGAATACTTGGTCACCACCCGTATCACACGCGTGGGCAACCACCCGTTCAAAACCGAAGGCAAAGTCCTTGTTAAAAAGGGCTGGCTCACCGTTTACGGCAAAGAAGAAAGCGACGAAGAAACCAATCTGCCTGCCGTGACCGATGGTGAAGCCGTACAGACTGAAGATGTGCGCGTAAAAGCCTCGGCAACACGTCCGCCGGCACGCTACTCTGAAGCCACGCTGCTTTCCGCCATGGAAAGCGCCGGTAAACGTATTGATGACGATGAACTGCGTGCCGCCATGGCGGGTCGCGGTTTAGGCACACCAGCCACCCGCGCCCAGATCATCGAAGGACTACTGGCAGAACAATATTTACTGCGCGAAGGCCGCGAACTCATCCCGATGGCCAAGGCATTCAACCTCATGACGCTACTGGAAGGCCTGGGCGTTACGGCGCTCACCTCACCAGAACTCACGGGCGAGTGGGAGTCCAAGCTCGGCAGCATGGAACGCGGCGAACTCTCCCGCAAGCAATTCATGGCAGAAATCGCCCAGATGACCGAAGACATGGTCGCCAAGGCCAAGAACTTCGAACATGACACCATCCCCGGCGACTTCGGCACGCTGACCACGCCATGCCCCAAGTGCGGCGGCGT
>JACCDN010506795.1_pt1 | contig 19945 bp, 13 predicted proteins | sample 7441691 | NCBI WGS metagenome assembly JACCDN01 (sample SAMN15323439, study PRJNA562643) | freshwater metagenome | isolation source: river surface water | place: USA:Blue River Watershed | collected 2017-08-16 | reverse complement strand
TTTGCGCGCCTAGGTTGTAAATTTCGTCAGGCTGCACCTGCTGAATGATGCGGGTGAGGTTGCTGGTGTCAGACAAGTCGCCATAGTGCAAATGCAAGTTTTTGTTGTTTGCATGTGGGTCTTGGTAAATGTGGTCAATGCGGTCCGTGTTGAACAACGACGCACGGCGTTTGATACCGTGGACGATGTAGCCTTTTTCTAAAAGAAATTCGGCTAGGTAGGAGCCGTCTTGGCCGGTGATACCAGTGATGAGCGCTATTTTTTGATTTTTAGACACAGACATTACCATTCAAGAAAATAAATTTAATCAATTTAGTGAAATCTTAACTCTGAATTGACGTAAAACCCAATTGAAATCGTCACCTTTGCTTCGAGCCGAACGGCTGGGTTATTCGCCCAATGCAGTGAAAAACTTGACCCAAAAATAAATCATGGCTGACAGCATACCGCCCAAGAAGACTAACTTTCGGGCATTTGACACTGAACCAAAAGGCTTGCGACGCGTCACTTGCCAAAGCCCCACTAACGCCAACCCAGTTAGAAACACGGCAGCTAACAATTCAATGACTTTGAACACATCCATATTCACGAGATTATCATCGTCAGATGCATTCATCATCGCAGGGCTTTAATCTCATTGGCTACGCCACTTCGCCCATGGGCTTGGGTGAGGATTTGCGCTCTTTTGCTGCGATGCTCGACTATCTGGAAATCCCATTTTCTGTGATTGACATTCCCACCGATGTGCAAGGCAAGGTCACGGTTGCTTGGAAAAACATGACAACGCTTGACTATGAAACAAGCGTGTTTTTCATGTCTGCCATGGAATGTCAAACCCTTGCAGGGGTTCATCCCCAGCTGTTTAGTCAACCCAAACGCAAAATTGGCTATTTTTTGTGGGAGCTGCCCGACTTTCCAAGCCAACATGTTGCCGCTTTGAAACTGGTCGATCACATTTGGTGCCCCACGCGCTTTGTGCAGCAAGCCTTTTTTGCCAAGTCTCGCCAGCTGACCCTGTCGTTGCCACTGCCCGTGGTGCAACATGCCGCCACAGGACGGAACTTTCGCAAAGAGCTCAAAGTGCCCGCCAAAGCCTTTGTGTCGCTGTACATGTTTGATCTGCACTCCACCCTTACACGTAAAAACCCACATGCTGTGGTGCGCGTTTTTTTAGAGTTTGCCAACACCCACCCAGATGCCTACCTGTTTTTGAAAGTCAGTCGATGGCAAAACATGGGCGCTAATGCGCTGGGCTGGATTCCCAAGCACCCGCGCATCAAGCTCATCAAAGACACCTTGAGCCCTGGGGAACTGACCGACCTTTACAAAAGCGCCAACTGCTACCTCTCGCTTCACCGCAGCGAAGGCTTTGGCCGTACCCTGGTCGAAGCACTGCAAAACGGACTTCATGTGGTCAGTACTGATTTTTCAGGGCCACATGATTACCTCACCCCAGAAAATGCACTGCTGGTTGATTGGCAGCGTGTAGAAGTTGCACCCAGCGATTACCCGAACCTAAGCGAGCCCAGCTCATGGGCAAATCCCGACGAACTCAACGCCATGCAACAACTGCAAAAGGCCTTCGAGCGCGCAAAAAAAGGGCCTAATATTCAGGGCCAAAGCGACGGTGCACAGTTTATGCACGAAGCCTTGGCCTCCAAATACAGGCCCATTTTGAAAACGTATCTGCGCTAATTAAAACTTACAAGTCAGCTGTCAACAAGATGCTTGAGAAAGCGTTTTTTAATTTAAGAACATCTAAAATTTGTTAAGCAGACGGTTGGCTCTGAACTGGTGGGGCTATCTCAGCGGATGCTGATACCGATGCAGGTACAGTTGCATCAGCGCCTGGCACTGAACTCTCGTTGGCCGCTACCTTCTTGCGTTCATCCAAAATCTTTTTCGCCACTGCTAACACCAGTTGCGCTTTAGGAGCTTGGTCTAAAAATTCCTTGGACGCCAAAAAGTCCACCAACAAAGCGGCGGGCGCTACGCCTACGCGCTGATCAACCACAACCATCGATTCGGGCAAACGACCTAGAAAAATTTTGTAAGCGGCAATCACGTCTTCGCGGGTCGCCTTGATCGTGTCCATCTGCCCCAACACCTCAGGCTGCTCTGGAGCTGAAGCCTCTTTGCTGACTGGCTCATTATCGATACCTGCCTCAGATGGCGGTTGCTTTGAAGTATCAACTGTTGTGACTGACTGCTCCGCAGCTGCGGCCACCACCGGTTCAGTTGACGTTGTATTTTCCTCCGCAACAGGCGCAGGTTCATGCGCGGATTCAGGTGCAGGCTTGGTCGCAGAAATGGGCTGTTGGTTTTCCATGCCTTCATTGACAGGCTTCTTTTTAAATAATCCAAAAACCATACAAGCCCCTCTCAGTCTTTAACCATTAAACCTCAGTCGACAGCTCTAACACTTGAAACGCGAGCTTACGCTTGTCGGCTGATTTTTTGTCATGCCTAGCCGGTACAAAACCTGTGGTGGCTTCTACCATCCAAACCATGCACCCGCTTTGCTCGGTTTCTGGCACTTCAAAGCGCAGGACAAAGTCGTCTGGCACTTCCACAACGCTGTGTTGCAACTTTCCGCTAGGGGTAAGCACCTTCAAGCGCAGCTTGCCGGCCACTGGCCAAGGGGCGTTGCACCGCACCAACACAGCACTTGCCGGCTTGCCTTGCCAGCGGTACTTAACAGCCAGCTGTTTTGGTGCCCAAGCATCAGGCTGAACAGTAGCAAATAGCTCGGGCGTCGCTAAGCGCACACGCCAATCACTTTTGAGCTGTTCTATCAATGCCTTGAGCACCTCGGGCTTGAAGAAAGCAGAGGCCTCTTTTAAAAAGCCCTCAAGCTGCTTAACCAGTGGCTGTGCATCTGGCCCCAGGGGGTAGCTGGCGCATATTTCGTCCACATGCGTCCAAAACCAGTGATCAGGAACATTACCTAATTCTTTAGAGACCACGCGCATGCCGTCGAGAGCCACTTGTCGGCGCATGCGCTGCGTCATACAACCGGGATGCAAGCGCGAGTAAGCCTGCACACTGCGAACCATACCTATTTGTTTTGGATAGCGCTTGAAAAAGCGTACAAACAAATCAAAGTCAAACGCGGTACGAATGCTTTCTTCAAACTCGCCCACTTGCGCTAAAGCCTCACGGCGCATAAATACGGTGGGCTGACAAATAAAGCTGCCATCGAGAAATTCATTCAGCGAAGTTGATGGCGTTTTGGTAGGGTAGTTACCGAGCAAATGACCAGTCCCATTGATATGCTGACCAACACCATACACCATTTGGTGGTCGGGGTGCTTTGCGAGGTGCGCTATGGCCCGATGCACTGCGCCTTGGGTGTACATGTCGTCAGAGTTGAGCCAACCAACCACATCACCATGGGCTTGAGCTATCGCGCGGTTAAGAGCTTCTGCAGCACCACCGTCTTGCTGGCTATTCCAGCGCAAGCGTTCGCCATATTCTGCCCGGCGTTGCACAAGTAGCTCAATCGAACCATCAGTAGACAAGCCATCAGCCACTATCAGTTCAATGTGTGGGTAATCCTGCTCTAAAACACTGCGAACTGCAGCATCTAAGTACTGCGCTTGGTTAAGGGAGGGCATCAACACCGACACGAATGGCCGAGCAGATTTTTTCTTTATCATTGCTAACAAGCTATTCTTTGCAAATCTTCAAATCGAACAACATCGACCTAGCCCAACTATTTGCCAATTGCTCGTCTTTAAATAACAGGCAACTAGCTCGAGTTTTATAGGAAATACATTACTTCCGAGGGAATAATCGCACTTGTTTTGCTTCTCAAAGTTTACATCAACGCTATTTTGGATAGAACTTGTCCGCGACGACACCAGTACCTCAGTATTTTTTCAGGTGATGTCGAATTTTCAGCGGCTGATTGGCAACAGGCCCAACGTTGACAAGCTTGGAATGAAAGCTACTATCGAAAGCCCTTTACAAGCGTGATGCTAAGGTGGGATTTCATCAAATTCAAAAATATAAGCATCAAAAAATGAAATAGGCTTGCTTATTTTAGAATAAGCATGTTTGCAGCATACTTAATTGAATAAGAAAGGTTAATTACGTGAACAATTAACCAAACGATTTTGCAATTTATCTAAAGCACTTAGCAATGGCGACATGTCAAATCTTTTGAATGCATTTTGAAAACCATGTTTTTGAGAAAAATCGACGACATCAACACCATTGTGACACCATGAAAATGGACGATCCAAACTGGAAGCAAAATCAATATACTTAAAGGGGATATCGATCATGCCCATATTATAAAAACAAAAGGGAATATCATAAATTGTACAAATTATTCCCGCATGCAAGGAGTCGGCCACAACAAATTGAGCCGATGTTATTTTGTCTATAATTAACCTTAACGCATCAGTATTGGGATCAATCAAGGGAGAAATTATTTCATAATCAGTATTTGCAAAAAAAGCTTCTGCAATTTTGACATTAGCCATGTGAGGCACAACAATAGTTTTACAATTTAGTTCAGCAACATTGTTTGGCTTATAAAACTTTTTAAGTAAAAAAGCCGAGTCGCCAAGTGGAAGATTGGGCATTTCCAGAAGAAGTGAAGACAAAAGACCCCGCACAGCAAAGATTTCCGCCTTATCCGCCTTGCTAATCCGCCTTGCCTCCCTAAGTCCAGTTCCAAAAAAAATCGGCTTACGCATTTTAGCTAATGAATTGGTAATAGTTGTAGGAGTTAACATGCTACCAACGAGAAATAGATCAATACCGCAATCTTGATTATTAATTGGCAACTGCATAGCTTCATAAATTAACAATGCTATTGCATCACCAAAATTAAACTTATTATAGGTTTGTGAGTAAAAATTAAGCATTCCAGTCAACCTTTCAGCAGCCTTTTCCAATCATATTTATCAATCATATTAATACCTTGATCTGAAAGTGATAGGCTCCCGTTCCGTATACTAAACGGGCTAAGCTCTTCTAAATTAAGGATAGTTTCAGGAAGCCCCCCCCAATTATTAGAATCAAAAGAGACAAATGCATCATTACATTTCCTAACATAGTCATCAACAAGTCTAAATACATCACAATGCCCTAACTTGAACTTTAAAAAATGCCCCAATGATTTCTCAAATAAACCTAAAGCCTTCTGTCGTCGGTATTCATGAATAAAAGGCCTCACTGCTAATCTTATCGGATTTTTAATATCAACATGATAAAACCAACTTTTGTTAAGGTAATTGAGATATCGACATCTTCGATCTCGCAAATATACTCTACTATCGACATAGGAACTAACCTCAAAACTCATAAATCCTTTTCTTACGATCTGTGTATCACCAGTACTTCCATGCAATGGTCGCCCACTGATATCAAACCCAATACACGGACCTACATTCACTCCTGTAAACAAAACTTGATTGAATTTTTTGGAATTGATTCTCACATCCTCGATTAATTCAGAAAAAGACCTGCTATTTTCATTACAACCTTCAGACGCTATAAAATCAGCATCCCACCAAACCAACCATTCAGTCGAAACAAGTGACTCAACCTTGTTCCTAATTGCCGCCAAGGAAATATTTTCATCTTGGTTTAAGAATTTAACTGGCACACCTAAACCATTCGAAATCATTGAATTGATTGCTTCAACTGTATTATCACAGGATCCGTTTTCAAATATAATAATTTCATCTACATGCTTGGCTATAGATTTTAGAGATGCTTCAATAGTGAACTCCTCATCCTGAGCGACCACACAAGCAGTTATTTTTTCCATAATTAAAAATTAGTAGATTTAAATACAAATGATCTTGATTCATCAAGAGAGTCGACAGGCTCAACTTTGAAGTTGACATTTTGACGTATTAAAAAATTATTCAAAACCTTAAAATGGTTATCTTTTTGTTTTTTCAATTTTTTAATGGAAGTGTTTTCACCGTGTAAAACTCGATTATAAGCAATCTTATTTATATGCTTAAAATCACCAAACTCACTTAACTTTAAGTAAATATCAAAATCAACTGCATTTTCAATGCTCTCATCAAACCCGCCCGTCAAACTCCAAGCACGAATTGAGAACATCCTAAAATGATGAATTATCATAGCTGTGTAAAATTTTTCGCGCGAGTAAATAGGCCAGTTATATCCTTTTGAAATTAATTCACCATTTGGTTTAATATTTTTATTAGTTGTATAAACACAAACTAATGTTCGATCTTTTAAAAACTCATTAAGACATAGTTCAACCGCATTCGGCTCAAGGTAATCATCTGAATCTAGCTGCCCAATGTAAAATCCGTTACACATCTTAACAGCACTGTTTGATGCAGCACCGATACCTTTATTCTTCTGCTTTATAAATCTAACTCGAGGGTGATCCTTGTAAAGTTTAATCAATAACTCACTCGTGCCATCCGTAGACCCGTCATCGCAAATGCACACCTCCAAATCATTGATAGTTTGATTCAATGCACTATCAACACACTTTTGAATTGAGTTTCTGCAATTGTATGCAGGTATGTATATCGAGACCAATGGCACTTTCTTAATTTTAGAAACCTCTATTGACTCCAATTTTCTATAAAAGTATGGCACCTTATCTTTTACAATTTCAATTGTTATTTTCTTTCCAGCATCCCTATCTGTTTCATTTTCCTTTCCTGGTGGTTCTTGATGATAAGCCATTGCACCAGAAACATATTTAAAAAAACATCCTGCTCTAAACAATCGGTATCCGAACTCATTATCCTCCCCACCCCAGTTAGTAAACTCCTCGTCGAACCAACCAATACGCTCAACCCATTTTTTTGAAAAAGCAACATTACCACCACTAAAGTAACGAAACGGCGAATCACACAATCTTAATCCGTCCGTTTTTTCAAAATGGTCAAGGCGCCAATCTTTAGTTACTTCTTGAGCTTGTGTCGCACTAGTCTTATTGGATGAAAGCACCTCTGGCAAACTTGTTAAAAATTTTGGATCTGCTAGAAACTGCAATGCATTATATTTCAATGTATCCACATATTTTCTCGGCCCAATCAATGCACAATCGTCATCGACCAGTAGCTCTGTGACATATGACTCAACCCAATCAACAAGAGGCGCCATGTCACAATCTAGTATTGCGACATAGGAATATTTTGCAGTTCTGATCCCTAAGTTCCTAACTGCACAGAGTTGATATCCATAGTCCTTCTGCCTAACATACTTAATATCTAACTTTGACTCATATGATCGAACTACATCTACAATCTGCTCTTTACTACCATCATCAGCAACTATAACCTCAAATTTATACTTGGTTGCCTGATTACACAAGCAGGCCAATGTAATATTTAATATATTAGATCTATTAAATGTTGGTATTACAATAGATAATCCAATATACTCAAAAGAAGGGTCGCCTACCGACTTTTTATTCTTATATTCAAGCCACCATTGATAATCATTAGGGCCTTTCGGCAGTGGTATAAGTTCTAGATCTTTCGGCCATTCTTTAGGTATGGGATTTACATCTTTAACCTCTGCGTCTTCAGACTTCTTCGCGGCAATCTGCCTACACGCTTGCAAATATTCTGCATACTCAACTTCAGAAAGCTTTATGAATCCAGAATTGTGTAGTAGCAATTGAGTTGTTGGATCGTAATCTTTTCTAGACCTTCGACTCAACGATTCAATTTGCTTTTTACACAATTCAATATTTAAATTAAAAGAATTCGACTTTGAAACCTTTTTCAAATAAAGATAAATATCAAGTGCTTTATCATATTCTCCTTTTTTATAGAATCCGTTTGCTTCATTGATTTTTTTCTTAAGATCCACCGAATACCTCACCGCGAAATAAATTCCCTAGAAAATAGGTCTTGCGTTATATTCGCAAGAAAATCATCTGGAGACTCAAAAAAACTACAGTTAAGATCATAACTATTAGACTCAATTTTATTAATTGCCTCTAACAAGCTACTCTCGCTCGTCTTGTAAAATCCGCGGCTTGCCAAATGAGTTGGGAGTTCCATCTTATCTGACAAGATCAGGGGGAAACTACCCATTGCCAGAGCCTCCCATAAGCGAATTGTATTTGGACCAGCACCCGCAGGGCACAAACTCACTACACTTTCTATCATGGTATCTATGTACTGCATCAAATGTGTTTTTGAATTCTCAATCTCTGCATCTTGAAGTTCGATACCATTAATTTGAGCGCCATAAACAGCTCCTTCAAAATGCCATGCGTCTCTTCTTACTATAAGTGAGCGACTTGACTTTGGCAAATTAAATATAGATTCTCGTATCGATGAAATATATCCTAGTTGATCGTATGCGCCTATAAAGCTATACAAATATTTTCTTTCGCTTAATGGTTTTATATTCACAGAAGCCGCTTCAAAATATGCTACAGGATAGAGCGCCATGGGATGGAGTCGTATACCACCCAATGAATTTTGAAACTCAATTTTATGAGACCAAAATAAATCAGTTATTTTTAACTGATTTAACAAATCCTCGATCACTCGAGGATTAATATGTTGACAAGCTGTAGCTCGTATTAGGGTCTTCTTGGGGGGCAATTCAGATAACACAGAAATTAACTTTTTCGCTCTGTGATTCTTGCCACGCTGAATCAAGTCAATCAGGGTCGCCCACGGGAATGCAATAAACTCAACGAACATTGAGTTAACTTGTTTCTCAATAAGAGTTTCATATACCCATTCCTCAGTTTTTGCTGGTCTTTGCCATTCTTGTGGAAAGGCAATCACACTGCCCTGCTTGATCCATCCGCCCTTTAGCACTTCCACTTGCATGTAGTTAATTGGTAAGAGCGGCTGTCATTAGCCCTGCAACAGAGTTGACAGAAAATTGCGGTATCAGACGTTGCTTAGCTTTTGCCTTGGCATTTGATCTGTGTGTCATTTGCAGTTGTGCAGCAGCGCTTATATTTATACAATCGGACCATTGCGCTTTATCAGCTTCAGTTATCCACTGATAGGCACTGTTATCTAAATCAATCAATTCAAAGTCAACAGGATGAGCCAATTCATTCTGCATAAAGTCAACATTTCCCGAGTAGTTGGTAGCCACCACAGGCTTGCCCAATAACATGGCCTCTGCTAATGTCCGCCCAAATCCCTCCGCCCTGTGCAACGACACGTAGGCATCGCAGGTATTGATCAGACCCAGCACTTCTGGCCGATCTAGGGTTTTGGTTATCAGCTGTATGCGCTTATCGGCTTGGCATTCTTTTAAGAAAGCCTTCCATTCAGGGTTGTTTGGCTTGGTGTTCATGGTTTTCAGCACCAAGCCCACGGTGTTGTCACTCGGTTTAAAAGCCTGTTTAAACGCCTGCACAGCAGCCATCGGGTTTTTGCGAGCCACTGATGAGTTGAAATCAAAAATATAAAGAAACAAAAACTTCTTTTCTGGCAATCCGTAGTGTTTACGCGGGTATGGCTTCATACGATCCACGCTGACAGCCAAGGGCACCAACTTCACAGGCTTGTCTGTAGCCCGTTTGTACATATCTTCTAAAAAGGTGCTGCTAGCCCACACCTCGTCTATCAATTCAAATGCATAGGGTTTCCAAGCTTTAGGAAAAACCGACAGCTCCCACGGCCACCAACCGATGTTGCGATAGCCCTCAAACACCACCGCCCCTTTTTGCATGAAAACACGGCTGACGGTGTCAAACGCGGGCAGGCAAAACAAGTTGGTGTTGTAAGGTGGGGGCTCTGCCCCTTCGCTGACCTTGCCCTTGAGATGCATGTCAGCTTGGCGAGTATCGCCAGCGTCAATGTTTACCACATGGTATGGAATATTGGCCACCTCGCAACACTCTACAGCCATGCGCAGGTCTTCACCTATGCCTAGCTCACCATAGGCAAAGCCATAAATGTTGAGACCGAATGGTTTGTTTTCAAACGCCGTAATATTTCTGAGCACTGGTCTAGGCGCCAACCAAGTGAGTTTGCTTGATATGGTTTCTTGCGTAGCAAGTGCTGCCGCACCTTCGGGGCTTTGTACCCAAGCCTTCCACCGGCCTGCCACCAAGGGGGCTATGCCCAAAGTGTCCACCACATTGAAAAACCATCCTAAGAAAAGCAGTCGGGACTGCGAACTGTATATGTTGAGGGCTTGCTGGGTTTTGTCGTCCATCAAGCGCCACAACAAATACATCAGCAGTGTGGTGGCAGGTACCGCCAGTTCGCCATCTTTACTGTGAGTCCCGGGCACAGGCTGATCTAACGCGGCCAAAAGGCCACGAGGAACGTAATCGGCCAGTTTGTGCTCGGGCAGGCCACGCACCACCACCCATGCAAAAAACAATTCGTTTTGAAGTTTGCCGTCTTTGGCAAATTCTTTCACGGCATCGGGCCTGTATTTGACAAATAAGTCAGCCACTTTGGGGACATCCAACGTCACACCTGCGATGGTGGCACCACCCTTTGATGCAAACAAGGCCTCTAGCTGATCATGTGTGAGACTATCAGCCCATCCTGGAAACTCTTGACGCCCCTTGATCAACCACCACTTTTGAAAACCTGGGTCATCTTTGTTAGCAAAGGTCTCTCTCAGGTCTTTGCGCAACAACCAGGCAAACTGTTTGGCCAGCTCTACTGTCAGCCGAGTTCCTTCAGCAGGCTTGTTGGTAGCGACTTGCATAAGCACAAGAAACCCGCAGAAATTTATTTTTTTTGAATCAAAAAACTGTTGGAGAGCATTTTTTGCTCGTCGCCTACCATACTGTCTTCACGCACCTCAAGGCATTGGCTGCTCGAGGCTTCTATGATTTTGAAAACATCAGATTGAGGCAAAAAGTGCATCTCTAGGGTGTTTGGCGGCGTGCTGTGCAGGTAGCGCTCTGCTTCAAAAATGTAGCCATTACGATATGTTGGTATCTGTATGTAAGCCACACCTCCTGAACGCAAATGGCCTAGTAAGGTGCTAAGCATCCAGGCCATCACCGGTGGGGGATTGTGCTGCAAGGTGATGACAGAGAAGATGGCATCAACTTGTGGCAACTGCAGAATTTGTTGCACAGTGCGCCAGTGCACCAGTTCTACGTTTTGCACACCCTTACTTTGCAGATGCTGGTGCGCTAGGTCAATGTGCGGTTTTGAGATATCGCATGCCAGCACCTTGCTGAATGCCCCAGCTAAAAATCCTGTGACCCGACCAACACCACAACCTACTTCCAAGCAGGTATTCAGGTCTGCAGGGTTGACACCGCTGCGTCGCAAAGCCGCTAAAAAAACTTGACAGCTATGGTTGCCAGATTTGAAAAACTGTTCGCGATGCGCTTCAAACTCAGATTGGTAATACTGCGGTTGCGTAACGACCGACCAATAGGGTTCTGTGGTGCCTAAGTGATCCCACTCTTTGTGGATACGCTCAAACATTTGATCTAAAGCTTCGCCAGAAACTTCGGTTTCTACCGGAATTTTCGGCAGAGTGAAGGGGTGGCGATGCCGCACGGCCTGCGGTTGCTTAAGAAGCTCGCTCATGCGCTGCTGAAACTCGGGCGACTTTAGAAATACATCTCGCAGTGCGTGACTATTCTGGGTGTTTTGACAAAGACTGTTCACAACATCTTCGCTCTCGGGGTCACGCCCCAACATCAGGCGATAGGCCAAAACAATATCTTCTTTGGTAATCACGCTTTGGCTTTTCGCAATGTTTTAGCTAACGGCTTTGCAGCCACTTTGGCTTTGGTCGGTTTAGATTTCGGCTTGGTCACCGTTTTTGCTGATGGCTTGGTTGAAATGCTAATGACCTTGCTTGCCTTAGCACCTGAATTGCTCAGCTTGGTCGGAGCGGTAGATTTGGTTTGCGCCTCTTTAGCTGGCAGAGTTTTTGGCGCCACGACTTCACTTTCAGCTTGAGCCGTTGATGTACCGTCAGCCAATTTTGCAGCGGCTTTATTGACTTCGAGCACATTAACGGCTGCAGTGGCGAAGTCAATCCAAGTGTCCCATGGTCGATGTATAGATGTTTTTTGTTTTTCAAGTCGCTTTAAGGCATCGGGCATCGCGTAGATGACACGCATGACCAAGGCTTTGTCAGCATCCGTGAGCTTAGACCAAACAGCGACATCAAACACATTTTTGTCGAGCGCGAAGCGCAGTTCTAGCTTAGGGCCACTGTCGTCTTGGCTCTCAGCATACCAACTGTCAAAGGGCTTTGTTTTGCCGTCGATGAGTGGAATTTCAAACTTTGGGTATTGAGAAAAACCATCAGCCTGCACCAAGGCGGCACCCAGTCGGACTTCAAACTTCTTCCAATAAGTGGCACCTAAACTAAGTCCATGGAGCTCTAGCCACAGGTGTTCATAGTCTGTGTTGATCAACTCACGCTTCAAGCGCACATCATCAAAGCGAAGCAATGCGGGCAATTGCTTGAGCTGTGCAATGAGCGTTTGGAGGGAAGGCCTCCAAAAGCTCAGATCGAATTGAGCCGGGAATTCAAAACCCTTCCACTGCCCGACTTCGAGCTGCCCCAAAATGCTTATAGCAGCTGTTAGTTGCTTGAACTCTGTCGTGCCGAGTCCAAGGAAAATTGCAAGTTGGTCTTTGTTAGCACTCAAAAGTTTTGGCACAAAAGCTTGTGGTTGACCGTCCTTTACCAAACCAATGCCTGGGTGACCATTTTGTATAACAGTCACAAAGCTGAATTCGCTCAACGCGATACCCGCTTGGGCAAATTCTTTGATATGCCATGTGATCGATGGCACATCTGATAATCCATCGACAGCAGTGATTTCAATGGCACCGTAGTCTAAATAGTTGGGAATGCGTTTTTCCAAACGCTCCCAACGGGCTTTGTAGTATTGGTAGAGTTTTTCAAACTCACCTTTTTGCTCGTAGTACTCAACAAGCTCTTCTTGTGCTTGCATGAGTTGCAATAGCAACAACTCGTTTTCTTGGGCGCTGTCTTGATACTTAGCTTCGGTTTGTTGTACAAGTTTGGCTTGCGTGTCGCGCTCGGCTTTGATTGCGGCTATTTCTTTGGTTAAAGCATCAAACTTAGATTTCGCTTCAGCTGTAGCTTTGTTGGCCAAATCAGCCTCTTGCTTTAATTTGGCAGCTTGAGATTGGGCTGCACTTACAACCGCATCGCTGTCTTGTTTGGCTTTCGATATTGCGGTTTGCGCAGATACGAGCTCTTTGTTTTTAGCCTCTAGCTCTTTGGCTTTGGTATTTAGCTGAGCTTTGGCTTCATTCAGTGATTTATTGGCTGCATCAAGCTGAGTTTTGGCTGCATTTACAGCAGCTTCACCCTCTTGCTTGGCTTTGGATGCAGCAGTTTTCGAGGCCGTAAGCTCTTTATTTTGGACTTCAAGCTCCTTAGCTTTAACATCCAGTTGAGCTTGTGTATCAGTGAGCGTTTTGTTGGCAACGTCGAGTTGATTTTTTATCTTTGCTGCAGTAGCTTCGCCCTCTTGCTTGGCTTTGACAGTTGCAGACTGCGCTGCCAAGAGTTCTTTGTGCTTAACCTCTAACGCTTTATTTTGGGCGGCCAAGTCAGCGTGAGTTTCAGCCAAAATTTTTTCAGCTGCAACTTGTGCTTTGGTTGCATCAGCTTGCACTTTTGCTGCAGCAAGTTCTAGCTTTTTTTGGTCCGCTTTGGCTTGAGTCAATAGTCCCTCAAGCTCTGCCACCCTTTTTTGAAGGGTCTCTATTTGCAGGTCTATTTTTTTTTGCTCAGCTTTACCGATGATCTTCAAAATACAAACCCCAAATTAGCGTGCAAACAAAAACCTGTAGGCTGTGCTCAAACCCTCATTCACATCTAGCGAAGATTGGTTGAGTAAAGAGAGAACAGCCTCAGCTTGCGCGGTGACGCTGGTAACATAGTCACTCTTTACCTGAAAAACGGTTTGCGTAGCATTCAATATATCCACCGCACTTCTGACGCCCCCCTCATAGCTTTTGGTGTTGGCCTCTAGGCTCAGCTCAGCGGCAGCAATCGCATCACGTTGCACGGCCAGCATTTCTAAGCCAGTTTCAACTTGCTCACGAAGTTTTTCAACCTCAACACGCGTTTTTTCTTCCGTATCACGGGTGGCTTCTTTGGCTTTTTGCCAGTTAGCTTGCACAGCTAATCGAGCATAAAAACTACCAGGCTGAAGCGGCATATTCACAACAACACCACTGTAGCTGTTGGTGGTAGTACCAGACTTACTGTTAGTGAAAGTTGCTGAGAGCGTGGGCAAGAATGCGCCAGTCGACTTTTCAACATCTAACTCCGCAACACGCTCACTAAAACGCACCGCTTGTAAAGCAGGGTTTGATTGCATAGCTGCGTCAACATATTGCGTCACAGGCTTGAGAGCCAACTTACGGTCTTTTTGCTGTAAGACAAAATCTTTGACATTCGGACGCTCACCAGTGATGGCAGCGTATTGTTTTACAGCCACAGCCAATGCGGTTTTAAAACCAAGTTGCTGACCCTTGGCTTGGGCGGCTTTGACTTCGATATCTCGCAAATCAGTGACCGTACCCTGACCAAGCTCTAGCTTGCGCTTGGCGGCCAGGGCCTGTTGGTCTAGCGCAGCCATTTTGGCCTCGTTAAGGGCAATACTTTCGTTCGCCAAAATGATGGCATTGGCTGCCTTGATCAACCTGAGGGCTAAGTCTTGGGTTTTCACCAAAAAAGTGGCCTCAGCAAAACCTTCACGAGGCGAGGCTTGCCTAAATGTTGCAAAGCGACCCGCGTCAATCAAGGGCATGGTAATACGTGCAGTCTGACGGTTCATGGCGTCACTGTCAAGGCGCTGGTTACTAAGCGAGGCCTCCGGCAAATATGACACCCTAGCCTGCGTGGCGCTTGCTTGGTTAGCCTGCCGCTCGGCAATGGCTGTTTGGAATGTAGGGTCATAAGCCATGGCTTTTTGGAAGTCGGCCATTAAATCAGCGGCCCGAACTGGGCACGCCCACGCTACCGCGACAAGCACACCTAATGTGGCTTGTTTTAAGTGGTTTATAAGCATTCCTATGATTCCTAAATTGGCTAAGTACTTCCCGAATTTATCAGGTTTTAGCAAGGAAAAAATGGTTTTGACAATTTTGACGACTATTTTGTCCAAAACACAAAAGCCACGGCATTTTGAGCCGCGGCTTCAGATATTTGTTGTTTTGATACAAATCCCAGAAAGACGATTAATCCTTGAAGGCGCGGGCAGTCTTATCAGTCAAAGGTTTGAGTAAATAGCTCATAAAGGTTCGCTCACCAGACTTGATGATCACATCAACCGGCATACCGGGTTGAACCTTAAGAGCTCCAAGCAGTTGCAAACCCTCTTTGGTGGTCTCAACCTGCCCAAGGTAAAACTCACCTTCATTTGGGTTGGTGGCGGGCTCTTTGTCAGCCCCGACCACTGTTACCACCCCGGGAATAATTGGCGTTGTGGATTGATTGAACGCAACAAAACGCATGTCAGTAGGCATGCCCACGCGAACCTTGTCAATGATGGTAGAGGGTATCTTGGCTTGCACAATCAACGTCTCGTCTTTTGGCACAACCTCCATGAGCACTTGAGCTGAGGTGATAACGCCCCCGACTGTAAAAACTTTTAAGCCAACGATACTGCCACTCACGGGCGCCTTCACTTCAACCAAATCACGATCAAACTTGGCGGAGTCAAGTCGAGAAGCCATGGCATCTCGGTTCTTTTGAATTTCTTGCAGTTGGTTGTCAACATCTTTCAGCAAAGCACTACGCAACTGGCTAATTTGCAAACGAGCACGCGCAATTTCGGCCTGTGTGTTGGCGATACTGCTGTCGATATCGCTTTTTTGACGCTCTGCTTGGTTGGCCTGATTCATGGGTACAAAGCCGTCTTTTGCGAGCTTGCTGGTATTGGCCATTTCCTCGTTCAAGCTGCGCTGCTGTATTTTTCTAGAATTGAGCACAACACTGAGACCATTGATTTGCTCATTGAGGCTAGAAACTTGGCTGTTGTATTCTGCACGCCTTGAATTAAAAAGTTGGACCTGTAGCGACTTCGCCTCAGCTACTCGGCTGTCATTCTCTTTGAACTGTTTTTTAAGTTCGTCTGACCAGGTGATGGTTGCAGCATTGTCACGCTCTGCCTTGAGTCTTGATTCGCTGGCTAGCAAGTTGATGTATTGAAGCTCAACACCCGTCATTTCTGCTTCACTTTTGAGGGGGTTAATGCGCAGTAGCACTTGCCCCTCTTCAACCTCAGCACCTTCCTTGACCATGATTTCTTGCACTACACCCCCAGTAGGGTGTTGAATGGCTTTGCGGTTACCTAAAACCGAGACGTTGCCCTGCACTGTTACCCCAGCGTCAATGGGTGCTAATGTCGCCCAGAGTAAAAACACAGCAAAGAACCCCAAAAACCAACGCGCTGCACCCCTTCGAATATCTGACTCCTCAACCTCAACTGGCTTGAGTCCTTTATCTGCCAACTTTTCTGGCTTATAAGGGTTCCAACTGTCTATCCAACCGCTAAGTTTTTGATCTACCTCTTTGGCTTTGGCGATGGCTTGAGAGGTTTTTGAGGGGTTGATTGCCTCGCTCATGTGCTGCCTCCCGCAGTCGCAGATACAGGCATTGCGCCCTGAGAGTCTGACGCTTGAGAATCTTGTGATTGAGCATCGCCGTCATTGGGCACAGCTTGTAAGCGGCGCACAGCTTCGAACATGTCTTTGGCAGTTCCAAAAGCAACTTGTCTCCCAGATTTGAGTACCAACATCATGTCAACTATGCTGATCAAACGAGGGCGATGTGTGGTGATGATGATAGTTCCACCATTGTCTTTGAGTGCCTTAACAGCGGCAATCAGTGCGTTTTCACCTAGTTCATCAAGATTGGAGTTGGGTTCATCCATCACTACATACTTAGGCATGCCATAGATGGCTCTTGCAATGGCTATACGTTGTCTCTGACCGCCAGAAAGTGCAAAGCCAGTCTCTCCCAAGGGCGTGTCATAGCCTTTTGGGAATGTCAAGATGGTGTCATGCATGTCAATCAACTGAGCCGCATGCACCACTTTGTTAGGGTCAATTTCTCCCAATCGAGCTATATTTTCCGCAACAGTGCCCTCGAAAAAATCGATTTCTTGCGGCACATAGCCTACCAAAGGGCCAACCTCGTCATGGCTCCAGTCTGAAATCTCAACACCGTCGAGTCGCACACTTCCTTGTGCAGGCTTCCACACGCCTAAAAGCAACTTGACCAAAGAAGATTTTCCAGCAGCACTTGGCCCCACAACAGCCAAAACTTGGCCAGGTGTTAGCGCAAAGTTCATGTCTGACAACACTGCCTTGTTGTGACCTGGAGGCACAGCAGTTGCACCTTGTACGTCAAGTCGACCTTGGGGGGGTGGCAACTTCATGGTTTGCCCACGTAGTTGATCATCGGCCAACAACTCGTTCAACCGATCGTAGGCTTGACGGGCGGCAACAATATCCTTCCAGTTGGCAATGAGCTTTTGAATGGGCGAGACTGCCTTGCTAATAAGCATGGAGGCAACCAAGATCATTCCACCAGTGATCAAGTTTTCCATTGCCAAAAAAACACCCAAAGCCATTTGCAAAGATGGCATAGCCTTTTGCAAAAATCCAGACATTCCGCCCATCAGGCCAGTCGCCTCGCTGGCATTGACTTGGTTGGTTAAAAAATGTCTGTGCTGGGCGTACCATCTGTTGCGCACTGCACCCAGCATACCCATAGCCAAAGTAGATTCAGCGTGACGCAAGCTATTTGCCGCGACCCGCGAAGCTTCAGTATTGGCATCTTGCGCTTCTTTCAAAATAGGGCTTGTTATTTTGATGGTGAAATAAGACACAACCAAGATCAAAGCAGAGGCAACTGTTGCAAATATTGCCAACAATGGATGAAACATTGCACCTATGCCAATGAAAACAATCGCAAATGGGGCATCCATAAGGGAAAGGGCTGGCTGCCCAGTAAAAAACTGCCGCAAAGCCAGCAAATCAGCTAATAACTGATGAACATTAACGTTCTTACGCCCTACATATCTGCGAAAAGAGGCATCAAATACATCGGCAGCCAAATCCCAGTCGATGCGCAAAGAAAGACGAACCATTAGACGTGAGCGAATCCACTCAAGGGCAGACCAAAACACATAAAAACCAATGACAACGGCAGTCAGGGAAACCAAAGTAACGCCGCTACGACTAGATAAAACCCTGTCATAGGCACTCATCATGTAAAGCATCGGTGTTACGCTCAGTAAATCGATGACAAAAGTAAGCCCAAACGCAAACCAAAAGGCATTGCGGCATTCCATGAGTATTTTTCTAACAGGTGCCTCAGAGGCAGCTAGGCCTGTTGGCTGAGGGCTCATCGCATCAAGCATTTGCTAATGTTACTTGATGGGCTTGAGCAAAATGTCTGGATCAAAGACATGGGCCAAGTCCGTGTTAACTGCACCCAATACCTGAACATCAGTCACTACAGGTGTTTGGGGCGTGATGTGAACGACCTGTTCGACTGCAGTGTCACCTAAGACATCAATCTCCGTGAAACCAAGCTTGGCAAGTTCAGCAACCAATTCTTGTACGGCTTTTTGATCCAAACTGTTGAAAGTAGTGTGATCTACAACCAAGCCTGCATCTTTTCCGCCAAACAGGTTAGAGGAGCCGTCAGAATCTTGACCAAAAGCCGCAAACAATCCCTTTAGGTCGACAAGCAATTGTGCATCTTGTTGAGCAAGGCCGAGTTCGACATATAGCTTGCCTTGAGTGGATGTAACCCCATCGACACCCAAATCAGCCATGGCTTTCAAACTGGTATTGAGCAACTTGTTGGCACCAGCGTCAATCAAAATGTTAGCGTCTGGCAAGGCTTGCAACATTCCAGATTCGTAAAGTGCCGCTGACAAATCATCACCAATGGTCACACTGGCATTTTGCTCAATAGCAACACCACCTAGACCAGAGTCATGCAGTGTTTGGATGAGGTCGCCCCAAGTGGATCCATGGGATAAGCCTTTGCCACTTAATAAATCAAGGCCGCCATCTACGAAATCAATGATGTTAGATAAGTTATTGGCGGGTTGGTGTTCGTTAACACGCAGGCTTACATCCAAACTACCAGCCGTCAAACTGAGTAAAGCAGAAAGATCTCCTGAACCTAAATCATTACTAAAAATACCAAGATTATCGACACCAGCATTCGCTAAAGATTGGGCTATTTCACCTATTTCGTTAAATTGACTTTGGAGGATATTCAACGTGACATCATCAGCTTTATCAAAAACAGGAAGCTTTATGTCGCCAAAATCTATATTTCCGCCTAAGCCGAGATCAATATTGACTGCTTGACCACCCATCACGTGAACAGTGTCAACTCCCAGCTTACTAAGGTCCTTCAAACTGTTTGTCAGTTGCCTACCTTTGGCTGCATCCACGTTAAGAGCGATGTCATCATTACTGGCAAAGTCCAATCCAGCATTGATCAAAGCGTTCGCCTCAACTTGATCAATGCTCACTGACAGATCTTGCTTCTCACCAACCAAATCTATGTGGTCAATGCCCATGTCGCGAAGCTCTTGCGCCATGTGTGCAATCCCCGCTACGTCTGTGATGTCGGCGTTGAGTGTCACTTCCAAGTCGTCTGCAAACAACCCTTTTACACCGAAGTTCGCACCTCCGCTCCACACACGATCTGGACCCGCTGCACCAAACGCACCTGCGCCCAAATCCACACTCACTGCATGCGCACCGCTAACATGGACTGCATCTACGCCCAACATTGTTAGAGATTTGAGGCTATTGCTGAGATGTGCACCTTGTGCAGAGTGAACCGTGTCTACATTCAAACCAATCGTGTCATTGCTCGCAAAGTTCAATCCAGCATTGATCAAGGCGTTCGCCTCAACTTGATCAATGCTCACTGACATCAAGCTCTCCGAACCACCCAAATCAATGTGGTCTATACCCATATCTGC
>JACCDN010764419.1_pt1 | contig 19952 bp, 24 predicted proteins | sample 7441691 | NCBI WGS metagenome assembly JACCDN01 (sample SAMN15323439, study PRJNA562643) | freshwater metagenome | isolation source: river surface water | place: USA:Blue River Watershed | collected 2017-08-16 | reverse complement strand
CACCTCGGCTACGAATATTGCCTGGGATTCGACACTAATCTTGTCGGCCGACATTACATTGTCGGGCAGCGTTGCTGTCAAATTTTTGGAATTTGGTGGCAATTCGTCGGTCTATAATTTTGCCATTGGGACATCGGCCAATCATCCTACATGTTTGGCTGTGACGCACGGAGGCACTTATACCGTGCCATTAATGGCAACACGGGGAGTTTATGTTTTTAGAATATCGCAATCAAGTGCGTTTATTAGTTATTTAGATGTCTTTTTTAATGGTGCCAACATCTATTCACGACCAATTACTTTAACAGCCAAGAGTTTGGGTTTGGCTGGTCTGTTACGTCTTGGCGATTCCACTAATGTGGCCCATCAATTTGACGTTCATCATTTGTCCTGGTACGATTATGCGCTCAGCGATGCCGATTGTTTTCAACACAGCCAATACGTTGCTACCACTTGTGGTCTCACCACTGTGTCAATCGCCTCCGACGCATATCTCCTGTCCGATACGCTCGTTTCCTACACCTCGGCCAGCGGGACGAACGCCCTCTTCGGCACTCAGATAAACAAGACGAGTGCCACATTTGCTCTAAGCCAAGGCGTGAGTGGTAATCGGCCCGTATTTAATAATTATGCCACTTTTAACTATCGGTTTGTAAATTCGATTGCATTTCTCGAAACGGGCAGTCTAGGCATGACTCTTTCGGGCAAGTATTCAATAAACTTTCTCTTTGCGCCGGGCGCCGTATGTAGTGTCTTGAACACGATTCTGAACTTGACGCTCGACAATTTAGATATTATATCGGTTATTGGATCGTATAGTAGTAATCAACTAGTTTTGGGACTCAAAAACGGAGCTACTCAAAAAACTTTTACACTAAACCACGTAACGGGCACCAATGATGAATTACTTGTCCTCTTAAATTGTAGCCAATCTGTGTACTCAATTTCAGCCATTCGTTTCGACACAAAAGAATGCGCAAGTTGTTCGTTATCCTACTCAGGAGCGGGCCAATATCCATTAAAATACTCAGTGGGACGTACATCAGCACCAGCAACTGCTTTTACGTATAATATCGGAGATATAAGTATTTATTCTCGGCAATTGAATGCTACTGATGCCTTTAAACTTGCGGATCAATATATTTCAAGCTATTCATTGCCCATGTCAAGCACACCTCTATTAGTTTAATTATTTTAAAAGTTTTGAGCTTTAATTTTAAAAAATGAAAGAAAATAAAAATAAAAATTTAAATAATATAAAATTTTATTCAATTAATTATATTTGACCGAATATCACAAAATTGGTTTTAAAAAGTCTCCATTATTAAAGGTAATAGTTTTAACTTGTGTATAATCTGGATAATCACAAGTTGTATTTTCCATTAAATATAAACACCTTAATAGTCCTTTTTCACATTTTGTTAATGGCTTAGATAAAAGGCACATTTTCCCCTGGCACTCAACATAAGTGTCGCCATTATGATAGGCATTTTGATTTGACCGACGAATTATATATCCCATTCGCGGAACATTTGGCACAGATCTACACAAAAAAAATTAATTTTATATATAAAAATAGTAACGATATAGAAGAATATATGAATTTGAACATAAAAAACAAATAAATACCTAATTTCATGCGTATAAAATCGATTTGTAGTCATAGGAATGAGGAAAAGAGCATTCGGTTCCAGTGCGATTTCAAATGATGGCGGATACTCAAAATGTGACTGAAAAGAATCCGACCTTTTGAAGATTAATCTGGTCAGCTTCTCTACGCCTAAATTTCCAGGTTGACTTTGATCATAAAAATTACAAAATGCCATGACAATCCGATCGGTCCTGGCCGTATTACTTTCGCTCAATGCCCGACAGACTTCATTAATATTCTTGTCTTGTTCCGCCAAAGAAAATTCACCAGTATAAACATGTTCTTGAATGTCTTTAGTTTTATCCGAATGAGGCTTAATAGCGGCTCCTTTCCCTTCAGCACGATTCTTGTTATAGATTTGTGCTAATACGTGATTTAGCGGCGGCGGATCATCAAAAAAATTTTTGCAACATTTATTAACCAAATCAATAATGTCCTGGTCTATGGAACCAAAATTTTCAGTTGGGCCAGTTATATTACTAGAGCACCGAAGTAGGCCAAATTTAAGGCCCTTTTCGGTCTTCTGAACTGGCGCAATATAGAGGCCCACTCGTTTCGCATCACTATCTAGCTTGTCGGATTCGTGGAGAGAATAAAATGTATGTGCCTTCTTAATTTCAGCAAAAATGTTTTCTTTTTGCATTTGGTCAAAAAATCCGGGGATATAAACGCCCAAATTGAACATGTTAATCGGGACTTGGCTTAGTTCGACATATTCAAATTTAAATGCATTCGTGTCAAAATCGTCAAATGCCTTTTCGCTCAAACAAAATTTTTTTACAATTTTAAAACTATTGGCAGTCGAAAATTTGAAAAACTCTTCGGGACTATCAAACAATTTTTTGAATTGATCAATAATTTTTTTTATATTGCCGCAAAGATACAACGCTACGTATTTTTTTTGCTTATCAACAAAGAGTTCTTCCAAATTGTGGATATGCTTGCCAAAAATTCTAATCCTTCGTAAAATGTCAACGTCACTCCAAACCACTAGGGTATCGGCATCTTTAAATGCCGAATGATTTTTTGTGGGCTCGACATACCAATCTGGCTTAAGCAAGTCACCACTATTTAGCGTAATTGAAATAGGGGGCCACTTTAGCGGGCCGCATTTTGAATTTTCTGCGTTTCGCAAGTCAAAAAATTGTTTTAACTCGGTGTTTATTACACCACTAAATTTGGAAAGAAACTTCAAATCGCACGATCCTTTAAAATAAAATCTATTAGGTTTCCCTTCATTTTCGAGTTATTTAAAATAAAAGAAAAAAAAAAGAAACATACTTGCGAATCCGTCTCCATAAGTAAATAACCTTGTGCTATTGTTTGTCTTATCGAACCAAGTAAAGGTCTTGGCAACTCGAAAAGTAATTCCGAACCATTTATTATTATCATTATCATTATCATTTTTTATGCCAGGCACATTTTTTTGCGCATCGGAATCTTTTCCCGCCAAGTGTTCGTCAGTTTCGTCTCCCGCCCGAACATCAATCTTGTGTAAAAATTTTGAATTGGTCTCTACAGAAAAAGCAACAATTGAATTGTGCTCAAGTGGTATTTCCTCGACAGCATTTGTTTGCTTGTCTTTAACAAACAGAAATCTTTTTCGCGCATTTGAATTTTCATAAAACGTGTATACACAAATAACAGATTCCTCGTCCAAATCTAGAGCTTGGTCGGAATGCCAGTTCATGTGATGGTTCTTGTTAATTCTTTCAACTAGTGCGTTATTAAACATGATATTCAAGCCCCGGAATGTACTGCCAATTTTATCCCTTATAATTTGAGCCAGTTTAACGTGTTCTGGTTCAAAAAGAGTGGATTGCTTTAAAAAAGTATTAGTCATGCGAACCAAAGGAACAAAATTGTTTCTGGTTTGGACAATAATTTTTGAAACAGTCGAGTATTTGCCCTGAAGGCCATGCGTCTCTAAGTTGGCAAACAAGCTTTCTTTATCAAAATTAACATCATCAAGCAAAAACTTGTGAAAATATTTTGTTTCGTTTAACATCTTGTTAAAAATCTAAATTTTTTCCTAAACTTTAACCACAAATTCGTAATTAAATTAAAACGAAAAGAAAAATTTAAAAATGAAAATATTTTTTCTATTATTCGATTTATTAAAAAATATTCGATTTATAATATATTTTTAATAATATAATAAATAGTCAAAAATCAACAAAATCTATCCTATTTGATATTTTTGCCTGGGTATTCCAGAACAATATATATATACAAATAAATAAAAAGACAAATAAATAAAAAGTCAAACTATAAGCTCTAGTTCTTTTTAAGTAATTCAAAAAAATATATAGCCCCGATAATTTTATGAGACAAAGAGGCGATTGGAAAGCCAAATAGAACCCAATGTTCTACAATATGCTTCAATTGTGGATATATTACACATTCCTGTAAGCGCGCATACAAAAAATTGCTCAATATATTTTGATGCCAAAATCGAGCCATAACAATTTTGTAGTGTTCCATAGTCTCTTGAAAATTTGAGTCCAATGTTTCGTTATAGCAAATCGCACGAATATGGCCCAAATCCAATACTGTAAAAAAATTGAGGCCTACAAGTGTGCGAAAAAATTTGTAGGTTACGGCACTTACAAAACTAACACCACATTTATCATGATACAATTTTGAACCATGCATTTGAACAAGTTTGCCTACGAATATATAAAATTTTGTTTATATATAATAAAAGATATTATAATAATACACATATTTGTATACCCAATGAATTTACACGGCTTTGAAGAATCAAATTCATTATAGTGCACGCATCCTTGTTAACTATTCCAATAGATAAAAGTGCTTCAAAAATTTTAATGTGGCGTTTAAAAGAAAGCATTGTGATATTTCAAAAAAGAATTTAAGAATTTAAAGAATTTCAAAATTTTCGAGAGTATGTATATAAAAACATTATTCGTTAATGTTTTGTCATTCATATTCATTAATGTATTTTAACTCTCATATTCATTAATGTAATTTTTAGTTATATATATATTTGTGATTATTAAAATTATCGATACTAAAATCCAACTCGTTTTAAAATATAAAATCTTTTTCGCCAAGTTTCGTTATTTTAGGCAAATGGAAGATTTGGAATTTCCTTATTCTTGGTGCCCAACACTAGCTACGAGCAACGATGACTACAAAATGGGCTATTTTTCAAAGCAAGAATTTTTTGAGCTTGTAAACAACGGCTATCGCATGCTCGAGGATAAGGAATCGCGGTGGCAGGTGTGCCATATATATAAGGATAAGACTACATTGTATATTGCATTAAAATTGGACGAAAACCGCATAAAGCAATTAAAAAGGGATGCTTTTTTGAAAATTTTTTTGGATCCGTTTGAGACTGCCGTGATTGTGAATCCTACAATTGATTTTATGGACAAGTTGAAAGAGCACGAAATTAGTTATGAATTAAAAACGGGGAAATTTTGTCTTTCACAAATCGATTCAAATAAGAGTTCAGAAGAGCACATTGGCGAACTACCAACGGGTCCGAAAATATTGGCTTTGCCGAATAATGGATGCATTTTTAATGAAGACGAAATTATTAATTTAACTAGGCAAAATTTGCCTGCCGTTAGTTTTAAATGGCTGCCCAGAGATATTGCGCATTTGCACATGTGTCCACAAAAAACAATATTGAAGCCAAAAATTCGTCGATCTTCACGATTACTTAAAAAGATTGGGAAAAACTCAAATTAAATAAAAACTTTTTATGATTTTATATTTAAATATAATAAAATTTTAACAAAATTTGTTCTTTTTGTTCTTTTTTTAAAATATTCTTATAAATTTAAAGAAAATACGAGTCAAATAAGAAAAAAAGAAAAAATAAGTAAAAAGTGACAAACTAAAGAGATGAAGAAAATATGTAGAAGAAGAAAACAGCACAAAAAGCTTAAAAAAATGAAAAGGCTTAAACAACCTTGTGATTATAGTATTGGTAAATTCAATTTTTTTTTAAAGCTATTTTAAGAATTAGTCTTCATTATCTCATCTTATTTTTATTTTAACAAATGGATTAACGATTAACAGTACAAATTAATTGCGCCATTTCGAAGCTGCCCAAAAAAGGCCCGGCTTATTTGGCATTCAATTTGACCGATTATGAAACTTCAGAAAATTTTGTTGCGTACCTTTTTGAAGATAATCCCGATTTTAAACAGTTTTATGCCAAAGGTATTTGGCTTATTCCGTTATTTAAAATATTCAAAACATTTCATTAATTTTCTTGTTCTTTGTTTTTAAGAATTTTTTTTTTGGGGTAAGAACTTTTGTTTCTGCTTTTTTTTCTTTTCTGCTTTTTTTCTAGAGAAAACATTGTTTTGGATTTAGAGAAGCGCCCATTTACACTGTTGGAGGCAGCGCTCTTTGAAAATCGAGTGGACCAAGTAAAAAATATAGATCACGAAATTGCAGACATAACAGAGATGACAAAACGAAGTTATGCGCTAGAAAAGATATTTCCGGTTTTTGCCAAATTATCACAACAATATGACAAAGCCAAAGAGTCGCAGGCTAAACTACTCGCTGAAATTGAGGCGATAAATCAATCAATAAAATTGACTTGTTCAGGAGTAAGTCAATATAATCAATTACTCAAAATTTTTGATCAAAAGACCATGGAATGTGAAATTAAACGAGGCCCGCTTGAAAAAAATAAGATACAAAAAATTATGAAAATCTATTCACGTAATGATTTAGTATTGAAATCCCATTGAACCCCTAAAATGTAAAAACATAAACGCTTTATATTTATGAATATTTTTTAATAAAAAATTGTCATTTTTAATATTTTTTTATTTTATATAATTTATACAATTTTTCTATACAAATCTCCGCCCAAACAACTCTTAAAATGAATATTAGCAGATATATACTTTTTTTTGTTTACTTTATATTGGCAATCTTGAATGTTAATGCTCACCAACAACATAGACGCACAAAAATAAGGAAGTTATCAGATATGAAACATTTTAATAAAGGGCAATATACTATTGAACGAATAGGATGAACTCAAAGACTATTTGGCTTTTTTATAATTTTATTTAAATATTTAGGTTCTATACAAAAGCTTAAATATTATAAAAAATATCAAAATAATACAATGGAAAAAAATTTATATATGCCAATTGATAATCTTATAGAAAATGTTCAATACGGGTCACGATATTATCAATTTACACCAAAAAACACGGGCTTATGTATAGATTCATATACATATGGACCTGAATGTTGTAGCTGTTTTACTCCTCTTTTTCAAACATGGGTGCCTCAAACATGTTCTTGTTTTATGGGACGAAAAATAAATGCCTATTGTCACTCTTGTTGGTTTAATAGAGTCATTAAAAGCTGCCCTAATTGTTCTAAGCCATATGATGTAAAAAAAGCAAGATTAGGCCCTTGCTGGATTGTAGATGATTATCTGATTTTTAAAAAGTGACAAAAATAGTTTTTAAAATATAAAAATTCTTTTTTTAATTTTATATATATATTTTATTATATATTATATATAAGTTTAATTTTTATATATATTTTATTTATATTATTTATAAGTTGACTAAAAAAATTTGTAATAGATAAATTTTCAAAGTATAGCTCTTTTAAATCTCTTTTGAATTTTTTTATCCCACTCATTGTTTCTCTTCCTGACCACATCTCTCACATTTGGTGGCAGGCTTGCTATTAGCCAAGACTTGAATATTGTTCCGGGATACAATGACTTTAAATCGCCAACATTCGTGTATATCGTAACGTGGATCGCATCATGCAATATATGTGTAAAGCTGGGATTATCCGTTCGGCGATATGGAAGGACACAATTGTTCGCCTCTTTTATACTATCGTCTTCTGAGTTTGACATGTTAAAATATCTTCTCTTTCTTATTTTAAAAATTTATATTTTGCTGTGCATATGAAAATAAAAAAACTTTACATTTATATCTGTCTCCTTAATGAATAATAAATTATAATCTCGAAATATCTTTTAATAAATATTCATGTTTAAATAAAACGAAAACTGAATAAATTATAATATATTAAAAAATAAAAAAACGACGTTAACGATACATTTTCTTATATAAAATCTATCGCAAAAAGACTGGCCAATTTTAATTTAAATAAATGGACAAGTGTTCAGCCGAATTTTAATAAAAACTTCAAAATGGATGAGCTATTAGCAGGTCTTCAAGAAAATTGCCGAAAACGACATGAGTGGGCCGTTGACTTTTTTGAACGTGTTAGTATATAATATTTTTAACAATATTCTCTAATAATGTATTAACTTTTTCCCTTAAACATCTTAGTACGAAAACTGCTCGGACGAAGGAAAAATTTTTGAAATTGGCAACGACGCAGATTTTGAAGAGGAAACGGGTGGTGCTGGTGATGGTGGATACGATTCGGACATGGAGACCGATTGTGATGATTTGGTCGATTGCAACAATTTGGGTATGTCACTATACAGTTTCGTTTAAATTATGTTTCTAATGCATTTAAAAGATAAAAATGTATTATTCTTAAAAGCGGGCCCGATTGATACTGACGAATTGCCAAATATGGTTCAGGTTTTTAGAATGGCTGCCGAAACTGCTAAGAATGAGATCATTTTTAATTCAACAGAAGATGCGACTAATTTGACAGCGAATAATGACGGGACCGATTCGGCGAGTATAAAAGACAGGACCGATTCGGCGGCCAAAAACAACGGGACCGATACTGGCAATAAAGACAAGGGCAAGCAAACACGTGCCTGTGAGATTTGTGGCGACGAATCTGCGTATCGCAATCACTATACAGTGTGGAGTTGCGAGGGATGTAAGAAGAAATTTCAGAAAATGGTTCATTCTGAAGCAATTAAATTTGAATGTACAAGAGGGGATTTTTTGTGTCCCATTACAAAGACGACCCGATTATCATGCCCAGCCTGCCATTTTATTAAATGTGTAAACACTGGCATGAAGATAGGTATAATATGGGACTATTTAACTAGGATGTTTTTAATATTAATATAATATTTTTATAGTTTTAAGAGGACAAGCAAAACAATGTGTGGTTTGTGAAGCTAGTGCCAAGTGTAAAAATTTTGGAGTTGTCACATGTTTTGCGTGTAAAGAATTTTTTGGTCGCAATTACAACAAAACTGGTAGTTTTATAGTTTTACTTCTATATAATATATATGTGATGATTAAATCAAAAAATAAATATTAAGATTTGGTATGTATAAACAAAAACGATGAATGCATAATTACAGAATCGTCCCGATCTTTTTGTAGTGCTTGTAGACTAAAAAAATGTGTAAAATGTGGTATGATTAATAATTTATAATTTCAAAATTTTTTTGACAATATTATAGGCTTTCTTATTTTTTCCTTCAATTTTATTGGATCTTTAATATATGATTAATGTGTATATAAATAAACGGATCTTTTGATAATTTTTCTATTTTTCTCAAATTTATTCAATTTATATTTGGATGTTATAAATCCACTAAGTAACATAAATAAAATATTCTTTTTAACCACTTTTTACATTATTCAAAATATATATATTTTTATAGAACCTTAGAAATTTGACAAGACAATATGGTTGAACGAAAGTTTTCTATTCTGTATGCGGACGAAGGCCTTTTCGTTTTTTGTGCCGCGGCCTTTCAATTGATGTAATTATTATTTTAAATATTTTTATATTGCTTCTTTCTTCTATTATTCTTTTGTTTCAAGTTATACAGTATGCTCTAGTGCAAAAAAATGCCAGAAGGACCACAACGTGAAACGAGCATTGGCCAACCACATCATTAATTTTACTAGAGATCGGCAGCAATTTTTGAACAGCTCAAAAGTCATTCCAACTTGCTTTCGAATGATGGTTGAGTATATGTGTGAATCCTTTCCTTGTTTGGTGGAAGACGAGCAATCCATTAAGCAGCACGATCTTGAGGTTCTTATAAAATAATAGCGAGGCCGATTTGCGCCTTATTAAACCGCCTGATAATGCCTGATTTTTTTTCCTAGAATGTACTTCTGCATTATCCAATGCTTCAAAAGGTTCGCGATGCAAAGAATCCAACACCGCCGCCTTTGACACAGGATGAGTTACAAGCCATTTACACGTCTTTTTGTAATAAAATGTGGAGCTTTTTTTACAATAGACTTTACATACCTGATGGACTAGCAAAAACTTCAAAGCAACAAATACGACCATTGTTTGAGCAATTACTTAATCGCACACTTGTCGGGACTGCGTTGGCAAGCATTGAAGATTACACGGCCTCGTATAGCAATTTTTTGAGCAATTTAAAAGCCATTCATCCAAGCTTGAAGCCTTTTTATACTCGCTGTCAATTGGCGGACCATGATGTCTTTGATAAATTTGACTTGGTTTGTCTTTACTTTTTTAATAGACTTTTTAATTTTGAGACTTTTTAATTTTGAGACTTTTAATTTTTATAGATTCGTGGTCATTTAATTAGAGCCTCGGAAAATGCTAGATTGGTCGATTCGAAGAAGAGGCCACAAAAAAGAGCTGCTACCAATGCTGCTACCTCGTTGTCAGCATCAGATACGGTTTTGGCTGCACCGCCAGCTAAGAAAGCTAACGTACCTAAAAAAGTTGTAATTCATACGCCAAATATGGACGAAGTTGTGGATAATTTGAGAGCTGAATGCGCGGAAAATACCAACATAACTGATACTGCATATTTAGTTAATATAGTATCATTAGCAAAACTTTTAATATTACAATTAGAATCTATTATAAAAACAAAATAAAACAATAAACAAGAATAAGATTTAACACTTTTTATTTTAATAAATAATTTTAATTATTTAGTCTTTAGTCATTGTCTAGATTTTGAACATTTCAGAACATTTTAAAAACCAAATTTATATTTGTTTTTAATCTCCAAATTAGGCCACACTTGCACACTTTCAATATTTAAATTTGTTGAACGATGTTGCTGGCAGATCCATTCGTTTTTAATTAATTTGTAACCGCCAACCTTAAAAAAATGTTAAATTTTAGGAAATGTACTACTAGGAATAAAAACGCAAAAAGAGATTTTACCCGTGATGTCAAAGATTTTTTTGGTTCACACAAGATATTTGTGCAATTTGGATATTTGCACAATTTAAAGCAATGACCTTGAATAAAATCATTGTAATTGACTTTTTTGTCTGTATTGATTATTATTGGCTGTATAAAAGCTGTAAAGCAACTAGAACAATAGCCGTATTTTTTGTGAACAATTTTTTGGCAGCAAATTTGGCACGGGCTTATCCTATCGGCGTAATAGCATGCTAAGCAATAATATTTGAACAAATCATTGTTTGTGATGTACGAGCAGGACAAGAAATGTGAAATGTCGTTCAAAAAGACTTCGGTACTCGGAGATACTTCGAACGTTAGGCCACAAAAATCTGGGCGAGGGCAAATTAAAGGGTGTCGACAATGCAAACATTCCGTTTTTTTTGCAGCGTTAAACGCTATCATATTGGTGATATCAATAATCCCACAACTTTTTTGCATGTCTTTCGAAGCTTGTGCAATAATTTCTTCAAAAATTTTCCTTCTGAGCATAATGCTTGGTACGTCTGAAAAGCAAGTAACAAGCGAGCACAATGGGCATTGAACACTTGGATCAAGAACAAAAGACTCGATACAAATATTACAAACAATATGACTACATTGTAGTTGACAAGCATTTTGACAGTGGCATAATACACAATTCATTTTATGTTTATGTTTTATTATATTTTAAAAATCAAATATTAAAAATAAAGTATTATTATAAATAACGTTATATTTAAAAAATCATTTATATACGTTATATTAATAAAATAAAAAAACATTAATGATATAAAACATAATATATATATGATTTATTAGAGGAATAAGAAAATATAAGAAAATAAGTAAAGAACCACAAGTGCTTTATCATGAATAATAATACGGCTACACTTGAAGATCCAATATTCTTAGCGCCTGAGCTCAGTTCTCTAAAATCATTTAGAGAATTTTTAACCATTGATAGCCTTACATTTAGACTATTCGATTCGAGCCCCTCTCTTGAGCAAAAGAACTTTACTTGGTACCAACGAATCAAACATCTGCCGCCGATCGACGATCACAAATGTCACAAATCTCTGCAACAGTTGCTTCTTGACGAAATCGTTCACAAGCCAATGACCGAAGCTCTAACATATTTTTTGCCACCTAGGACAACTACAAGAATTTTTAAGAGAAATATTAATTTTCTTCTGAAGCATTATAATTGCTATATTTTTGGAGGCTTTTTAAGCCAAGATGAACCAGTTAGTGTAAAGCCCCCGCTTAGCTATTTGGTGTGCAATTTTTATGTGCAATTTTTTTACAATTTTGGGTCGAATAGTATTTCGATTAGCAAAAAATTTAATTTATCAAACAAGCGCGATATACAAAATTTATCAATTGTCGCGTTTAGGGTTGCATTAATTTTGGTCAAATATTTGGAAATAAAATTGAAAAGTAATTGAATAGTTAATGTAGTTAATGTATGTAAGAATATGTAATATAATATAAATTTTTAAATTTTCATTCTGTTCTAGCCTATGAATTGGAATCTATAACTCCTAGTATTACGGAGCTAATATTCGAATGGCAATTTAGCCGTGCATTTGATCAAAATTTTGACGATGTTATTTTGGCATGGCAAATTATTACATATTCACACGTTGATTCGAATAGTCCTATTGATTTTTCATTTTGCTCATTTGCTAATCATTTTCATGTCCGAAACATTAATAAGGCATACAAAATAAATACTATGCCAAGGCGTAGGCAAGAGTTTCTTGCTGCTATGAGAGATATTGCGGCAAATCTTTTGTGTCTACAAAAGGCAGGACTATTTTATTTATATTTATCATGGTCTTCAATATTGTTTAGTCCGATTTCAAAACGTTATTATTTAGCTGTTAGCTCAGCAAACATTTCAAGAGAAAAACAAGTATTATTTATTTTAAAATTTTATTTACATATATATTTACATAATAATATTTACAATTTTTTGTTTACTTTTTAATATATACATTTTTTTTAATATATACATTTTTTTTAATATTTACATTTTTTAATATTTACATTTTTTAATATTTACATTTTTTAATATTTACATTTTTTAATATTTACATTTTTAATTTTTATTCGTTTTTATTTTCATTTTCAGGAAAACTACTGGACCCAATATGCTAATCTTGTAAAGAACGATATTAAAATTAAACGTGCGATGGCCACATTAATTAGATATAATGGAGCTAATAGTGGTATAATTTTAAAACTTATATATTATCTTTTGATATTTTATTTTTTTCACATATATTTTTTACAAGGTCCAAAAATTTTCAACTTTTTTAATAATCGAATAAAACACTAAAATCAAATATAATCAAATATTATTTTTTTTAATTTAATTTTATAAATGAAAAAGAATGGTCTTGAAAAACTATTCTACTCATTTCTATTCCTACCTTTCCTATTTTTATACCTTTTTATTTTTTATAAGCTTCTATCGTTGGTATGACAGCATAACTTGCAATTCCACACATATTTCTCCCACGTTCAATCCTAAAATAACCAGCTTCCCCCCAATCTGGTCCCCAACTATTTTTTATTGTCCAATATTTTAGGCCCGTTTTTTTGTCCATTCCATAACCTACTAATAATACTGCATGATTTAAGCCCGCTTTGGAACATGTTGTATCTTGGAAAACACCCGTATCATACATGTATAAATTTGGAGTAACATGTATGGCCACAGGTATCGGCCCAGACAACACTAGAGCATCCAATAGTGCCTCCTCGTCGTCAGTTGGGAGAGGTTTTGAACCAAGACATCGTAGTTGATAAGGGCCTGTGCGGGGAATACAATAGTTTTTATTATTTATATTACATACATTTTGTGTGTCTTGATACGAATAAGTGTCTTCATCGGTTAGCCATTGATCTGCTTTGTTAGATATATAGCTAAAGGCAGTCTCAAACCAACCACCATTGCATCCATTGTCTTCTTTAGAGCAATCGACTAGCTCTTGTGGAGACAAGGGTATATTTTCATTATTATACCATAAATTTTGTGCTTCTAGAGCACCAGATACTGTGATAGCCCAACAAGATCCACACTCGCCTTGATTTCGAACCGGTGTCGAGAAATTGAAATTTCGCCAATCAAATTCTTGCGGCATTGCATTACCCAACTTTTCGGATAGACCAAATTTGCTAGCTTTCAAAATGGGTTCGCGCACTTTTTTGTGCATGAGTTTACTTTTGATTAAACGATCATCATCAGCGAATTTATTTATGGTCATGTTATATGTTGTTTGATTCTTTTCATATTGTAGATTGTGTTCAAGTATTTGATTTATTGTTAGGAAAAAATTTTTGGACTTCACTAATTCTACATGTTGATTATCAAAACTTCTATTAAACATAAATTTGAATTCGGCCCATAATTTGTCGGGCTTTAACAACTGTAATCTCTGGGACGATGTTATTAAAAACAAGTAGGTAAAAAAGAAGAGCGAAATTATTTTCATCTTTTTAGTTGTGGACGTGTTCTAAAACTTTCTAAAACTATTGTTTATTTATAAACTGGTCAATTATATTTTTGTAATTGGGCAGAATTTACCTGAAAAAATTGCACCAAAAAATGCGTTTTTTATTGCGTTAATAATTTTTATTAAAAAAAATGTATTATATAATTTTATAAATAAAAGAAGAATGGGATCTTTTACTACAAGAGAATTTGTAGTAAAAAATGATAAATTATTCAAGGATGAGAATTTTAACATGGCCTTACCAGCCAAATATAAAGGAGTTAGTTGGTCACGACCACATGCAATCTCTCAAGATCCGATCTTCTTTTTTAATAAGCCATGTGTTTGCGATCTTAAACAAGGAAATTTAGGAAATTGTTATTTTATTTCAGCTCTACATTCGATTATTGCGTATTACACTATTCAACATCCAAACCTATTGTGCAATTTGTTGTATCAACTAGGGCCGTGGCAATCATTTCAAGTAGGATATTCGGGTTCTTTCACATTTTTGCTGTGGAACGGTTTTGGTTGGCAAGCCGTTGTAATCGATGATTTGTTGCCGACATGCAACAACAAATTGTTATTTACTTATAATACACATGGTGAATATTGGCCACAATTAATGGAAAAGGCAGTGTTATCATTTTTAAATATGAGTTATGAAGATTCGGACAAGGGCGGCGTTCCCGCGACTATTTTTAAACTATTTTATCCTTCATTATTGAGCATGCAATTTATAATGAATCCAAGCATCCACGATTTTGAACAATGTCTTGAAGACAAAAATCTATTGTGCACAATTGCATACATTCCAAATTTTGGTTGGCGGCGGCGTAGTACGTGGCTGAATATTAACAATTTAAATTTACATTTAAAAAGACGTCAAGAAGAATTGCTCGAATGTGGCCTTTACACATATCATGCATATGGCCTTGTTTCGCACAAATCAAAAAATTCCACCCGTTCTCATATTGGTTTAGTTATAAATCCGTGGCAAAAAAATGACGATATTAGCTATAGTAGAGATATAATAGATTCGTCCCAATTAGTTAATTTTTCTTGCGAACTATGTGCATGTGCACACGACGAATCCGACGGTAGATGGCTGATGACTAAGGAACAATTGAGCAATCACTTTAATTTATTATATATTTGTTCTATAACAACACCATACATTTATTTTGATGATGCAGTAAAAGTTTCTACTAGTTTTACATTAAGTAACATTTTAAACAGACCAGTCGTAGTCTACTTTTTTTTCCCATATTTTAACAAACAAGATAGATATTATGTAAATATTTTTTTTGATGATGAATCAAATCCTTTACAAACAATTGTTATTAAAAATGAATCATACACACTTTATATTAAGAATTATATATATAATTCATTTCATTTTCAAAGTTCGCATGAAGCTATAATTTTTTCGCGAGAATACTATTTTTGATTTTTTTAGTTTCTACATATTTCTTATTTTTAGAACTTAACAAAACAAAAAATGTCGTGTAAACAAATTCTATCAGAAGCTATGAAGAAATATTTAACTCAAAAAAATGTCTCTGAAGAATTTTTGACAACTTTTTGGTCACTTAATACCGCGTCATTTTTAAATATTACATTTGAGGTTCGTTTTTAATTATTATTTTTTTAATTTTTGGCACATTAAATACATAAAAATATTTTTCTGTTTTAGTGTATAATAGATTATGCCCATTATCCACGCTTATTGGAACAACAAGACAATTTAAAGGAATCTTACAAAGATTTTGAGGCCATTTTAAACAAGTATATTATTACTAGTCAACTCAAAGATTTGATAAAAATTTGTTTTGTCAATTTGGTAGACCATGTCCTTAATAAAGGACCCGAAATAGCGATTGTTAATGAACAACAAAAATGTGTCTTGAGATGTATTAAAGGCCATTTTTATACCAATACATCGCTAGTTGCCACTTTTTTATCATCGCACGATGTGTCTTCACAACCGTTTATAGACGCTTTGACTCCAAAAATTTGTTCACAAGAATTTCCACCAATTTCAAAGGGAAGTGGCGATGAGCCTGATCAAAGGACCACACATTTTGAACCTTTAACACCAAAATATTTTGATTAAAATCTATTTTTGAAAATAAAATAAATAATTTTCACACATATTTTGTTGTTATTTAAAAATTTCTTTCCATATATTTCCTAAGTTCTAATATTTAAAAAATAATGGCTGGCACCAAAGGTAAGAGTAAAAGCAAGAGTCAATATCCTAGATGTAAAAAAGGCACCCGCCGTGATAAAAAAACAAAAAAATGCCGTAAAGTTGCACCAAAAAAGGCACCAAAAATGAAACCGTTGCTTGGTTTTGGTGATAATGATCTTAGTTATTACGACTCTATTTTTGAATAAAAAATTCCACTCGATGGACTAAGCCCAATCTATAAAATTGTAGGCTTTATAGGCTTTATAAAAGTTTGATTTTGATTTTTATCTAAAGTTCGGAAAAAGATATTACAACAGGCGGAAAAGTTTAAGATTCACATTTTAGAATTTTGGGTCTTAACAATGTAGATATGATAATAAAAGAAGAAAATAGTTATACTATATTATTGTTTATTTTTTAAATAGTATAAATTGTGAAAAATCTTTAGCCATCGAATAAGCTTGATTAAAATTAAAAGTATTTTTAATTAAGGCCAATTTGTTTTCTGCCTCTTCTTTTGAACACATTTTTTTCGTAGGAGGCTCGGCTGTGTCTTGATTTCTCGTATCGGATATGTGTTTTTTTAACAAGACGTATATTTTAGAATCATAATCATTTTCCATATTATTATCAGCCATTTCATTGTGTAATGTTGAGTCGCAGCCAAAGGGGACAACCATAATATTGAAAATGTTGCACACAATATTGTGAAGAGCACACATGTAACCTTTTGAAGATGGTTCTAGACGCCGAATATCGTGGCCAAACCATATTCGGAATAAACCAAAAAATGTCAATATTACAAGTGGGCATAGCAAGTTTCCGATGGCAATATGATACTTTATCACATTTTTTTCAATATCAAAAGGCACTTGCCCAGTTATTGTGTACATGTTTGCGGTCTTGTAAACTGTACGCATTGAGATCCATTCGTTCAATATTTTTGTCACGGCATATCGTGTGTTCTCCGTAACAAAATGTTTAGATATAACCTTTATATTATTAATTTTTAGATGTATTATATTAAAAATAAAATCATTAAATAAAAAATTTTACCTTAAAATTTTTTTCAAGATAATGTCTAATATGATCCTTTTCAAGTAATAATACTCGATTACGTAATGTTTTAAAAAACAATTCCATACTGTCGATAACAATAGTATCTTCGCGTCTATTTGGTGCATTAGGCGCCAAAAATTCATATTGATTGATCATAAGATTCTTGCACAGTTTTTCCAAATCCTCAGGAGTCCGAATATTATTCAGGTATTCCGAGGCTTCATTATAACGTGAAAAATTTGAGGCCAAATCTGCATTGAAATCAAATACAAAAATACGCATCATGTTTTGCAAAAAAAAGCGCAAACGTTGAGGTTTTTCAGCATCTCGCCTAAAGCAATCCGAAACGAAATGCATTGCAGTACAAGACGCGAATAGAGGCCACATTTTTTTAAAATCTTCACATGTTGATGATTCTGCAAGAATATAAATTGTGGCCTGATAAAGCGCGGCACTCAAGGCCTCTGGTTGATAAAACGAAAATGTTATATAATCGTTTTGACTTGATAGCGCCAGACATCGTACAGCCACACTGAATATTAAGCGTTCTGTTAACCAGGTTATTTTTTCGCCCTTGTATTTCAAAATATTGTCTGAAATTTCCTTAATTTTTTTTATTACTTCGTTATCATAAGCCAAATTCGAATTGCACAACACAAGCGATTGAACAAGTCGTTTATCTTGTAAACTAGAGATTATTTTATAGATAAGGATATATGTAATAAAAATGACAATTATTTAGATATTTACCTAACATGTTCATAATCAACAATGCATATCCCAATATCGTCCACGGAATTTCCCGTACAAAATGGATAGCGTGATAAAAAATCGGAATCACCCGTATATACTGCACCTGGTGATACGGTTAAAAGAGATCCATTAATCATTTTTAAAACGGCCGGCCTTTCAAAATCCAGACATCCAAATAAAGTGTCGTACGAAAAAACATAATCGTCAGTGTCGGACTCTGCCATAACGAATTCGACCAACTCATTTAATTTCTGGGCTGATATAAATATGTCGCTTTTAAATTCTAAAGGATAAGTGTACTCCAAATAGTCCTTTTTAAAATTAATCTAATTATTTTTAATATTTTAAAAATAAAGAGAAGTTAATAATACAACCTCCCAAAAAAATTTTATCTTATCCATGTCAATATCATAACGAATTGAATAATCGGACCCACGTTGTGCAGTCTCGCTACGTTGCATACATTTCCACATCTTCATGTAGAATCTTTGCCACTTGTTATCGAAAATAAATTTTACGTTCTTTAGCTGGCATATATCAGCGCGCAACTGTTGTTGTAATAATGTTTTACAAATGTAATTGAACACAATGGTATAAAATTTGCCTTCTTCCTCAACATTTTTGTAAGAGCTAAGCAATCGTTCCCAAAATAAATTTGCATCAATAGCAACAACTTGAAACGAACGAATTGTACTATCAATAGCATTGCTTACAAAATATTGTGAAAATTTGTAAATACCCATTTCCTCTCTAATGTTTATTTATTACCAAAAATTTAATTTATTTAAGAGTAAGAAATTGTAATTACAAATCTTTATTTATATAAAAAAAAATATCTGGCTCCCAGTAGTACAAAAATAAATATCCAAAAAAAAAATAATCATATAAATATCTTGTAATTATATGTTTATCACTTAAGTAAATGCAATTTTGATATAATTATATCTCTTTTCCAAATCTTGCTTACTCTATGTGAGAGAATCAACACACAATGTCCAATGACACGGCACCACTAGCTCGGTACGATGAATGTGATGCGCAGCCACGTTTTTCGTCGTTCGAGAAACCCGACCATTTTGATGCACTGCTCGACAAATACTATAATTTCATAGCTGACGGCAAACTAGCGGATTCGTTTGATTTCGACTTTGAATTGTATGATAGCTACGGTTTGACAACAACTGATGATGGACATGTAAAATTTGCATATGACGATCTTAGTGGAGATGGAAGAAGGCGGCCAACAAGATGCCGAGCCCGATTCGGATGACGACAATTCAAGCTACATGTCTAATTTAAAAGTATGTCTAATTTAAAAGTATGTCTAATTTAAAAAATATGGCCAATTTAAAATATGGCCAATTTAAAATATGGCCATTTTTAATAATCTAAACTTGCCGTCATTCAAACCATTAAACAAGAACAACACTTATGGACGTGCAAGCGCCAAATGTAAAGAGGCAAAGATTGCGATCAAAGTTCATGAGGACCGAAATATTTTTTTAAAATTTAGAGGCTTCACGGACAAACCTTATGTGATCTCGCCTGTTAACTACATGTATGCTGTTAATACAGCTGCAATAAACAGCAAAATTAAACGCTCAAAAAAATTTCAAACCGTGTCCGTAAATATTTCAGGCGCAGTTGTTGTGCCAAATCCAGAGCCAATTTTTCATACGAGACCATCTGATACAAACGAGCCCATAAT
>JACCDN010020720.1_pt1 | contig 19960 bp, 17 predicted proteins | sample 7441691 | NCBI WGS metagenome assembly JACCDN01 (sample SAMN15323439, study PRJNA562643) | freshwater metagenome | isolation source: river surface water | place: USA:Blue River Watershed | collected 2017-08-16 | reverse complement strand
CCACCATACCCGTTTACAAAGCGAACAGGAAAGTCAATGAAATCAACGGTCTACCCAGACCACCCCCGCGCCAGTGCTAGCTTTGCGTACCGTCACTTATTGCACTGAAAACGAGGAGACCCCGACTTCAACGACTTGGCCAACAAGAGCGAGCTGGGCCGCGAAGGCGTCAAGCGCCAGGTCACTACGGCGGTGGGCAAGGTGCTGATCGACGTTGGCCAGGAGCAGAAGGCGCAGAAACTGGAACAGGAGCAGAAGCGCGAGCAGAAGCAAGAGCAGCGGCCGAAGCGGGCCGCCAAGATCGGATAACCCCACCACCACCCTGCACCACTTCGCCGCCCCGCACTCCGGGGCGGTTTTTTTTGGCGTGCTGGCCAGGTCGGAGATCCACGCCGGCGAGATCCACAACGAGATCCACGCGGCCAAGTTGCATGGCCAAAAATAACCTAGCCTCACGGGCAGGCGCTTGATACTTTACTAACTTGTCTGTAAAATTTGGCTACTCTCACTGAATGGTGCTATCATGCCTGCCGCCCACTCGAACCGCTGGGTTCTTCTGGTGACCGTCGCCGCCGGTCTCCTGCTTATCGTTCTGGACAATTCGGTCCTCTACACGGCCCTGCCTACCCTGACGCGCGAGCTTGGCGCGACGGCAACGCAAGGGTTGTGGATCATCAACGCATACCCCCTCGTCATGGCCGGCCTGCTGCTCGGCACCGGGACGCTGGGTGACAGGATCGGTCACCGGCGCATGTTCCTCATCGGCCTCGTGCTGTTCGGTGTCGCGTCGATTGTGGCGGCCTATTCGCCTACAGCGGAAATCCTGATCGGGGCGCGGGCCTTTCTGGCGGTCGGCGCGGCGGCGATGATGCCCGCGACACTCGCCCTCATCCGCGTCACCTTCGAGGATGACCGGGAACGCAACATCGCCATTGCGATCTGGGGGTCGTTGTCGGTCGTCGGCGCTGCGCTCGGACCGATCATCGGCGGTTTTCTGCTCGGCCATTTCTGGTGGGGGTCGGTGTTCCTCATCAATGTGCCGGTAGTGGTCGCTGCCTTCATTTCGGCGCTGATCGTTGCGCCGAAGGTGGCCGGCGATGCGACCAAGCCTTGGGACGTGGTGTCGTCGTTTCAGGCATTGGTGGCGCTGTCGGCTTTTGTGATCGCGATCAAGGAATCTGCCCATGCCGGGCAGTCGTGGGCCGTCCCCGCTATTTCGCTGCTGGTTGCCATCCTCGCCGGAGCGCTGTTCGTCCGCCGGCAACTGCGCCTGCCGTTCCCGCTGCTCGACTTCTCGATCTTCCGCAATGCCGCGTTCACATCGGGCGTTCTAGCGGCCGCGTTCTCCCTGTTCGCCATCGGCGGTGTTGAGCTTGCTACGACGCAACGCTTCCAGCTCGTTGCGGGCTTCACGCCGCTGGAAGCCGGGATGCTGGTTTCGGCGGCGGCGCTCGGATCATTGCCGACTGCGCTGCTCGGTGGTGCATTCCTGCATCGTATTGGCCTACGTATCCTTATAGCTGGCGGGCTTGCGGCGGGATCGCTGGCGGTCCTGCTTGCGACATGGGGCATCACTCATGGCCTTGGCTGGCTGATCGCCGGTCTGGCGCTGACCGGTGCCGGCGTAGGTGCAACAATGTCGGTGGCATCAACGGCTATTGTGGGCAATGTGCCTGTGCATCGCGCCGGCATGGCGTCGTCGGTCGAGGAAGTGTCCTACGAGTTTGGCAGTCTGTTCGCTGTCACAATTCTCGGAAGTCTTTTGGCCTACCTCTATACGGTCAACGTCGTGTTCCCCGCCGGAACCTCGGAAGCGGCCCGCGACAGCATGGCGTCGGCGCTGGTCTTTGCCAACGAGGCGGGGGCCGATGGTGTTGTCGTGCGTCAAGCGGCAGGAATCGCATTCGACCACGCCTATACGGTCGTCATGTACGTGGCGGCGGGTGTTCTGGCCGTGGGTGCCCTGATCACCGGCATCCTGTTGCGGCGCTACGGTCCCGGCTCGCAATCGTCAGCCTATCCCACACAACACTAAGGAAGCCGACATGGCGAGAGCCAGCAAGCGCCTCGAAGTGCTTGAAGCCATTGTGAGCATCATCGAGCGTGACGGCCTCACCGCCGTCACCCTCGACGCCGTAGCGCTCGAAACCGGCATGACACGCGCCGGCCTTCTGTATCATTTCCCGTCGCGCGAAGCCCTGATCCTCGCCACCCATGAGCATCTGACTCGCTCATGGGAACAGGAGCTGGAAGCGAGCGCCGGCAACACCTCGGACAGGGCGACAGACGCCGAACGACACGCCGCCTACATCAACACCTGCGCAAGAGCTGCCCGGCGGGTCGAACTACTGCTCATGCTGGAAAGCTCCGACAATCGGCAGCTTGGCGATCTGTGGCAACAGGTCATCGACCGCTGGGCACCTCCTGCGCCGATTGGAAACGACGCTGCCGAGTTGGACAGGTTCATTTCGCGCCTTGCCGCCGATGGGCTGTGGATTCACGAGGCGCTGTCGTCGCGCCCGCTCCCCGAGCAACTGCGCAAGCGTATCGCGGCGCGCCTCGTCGCGATGGCCGCCGGACCTGTTGAGGCGGAAGAAAACCTCCCGAAATAACTGGTGTCCCCCCACAACCCTACTGCGCCGGTGCTGCCGGCGCTTTCACGGTGATGGTGCATTGCTGATCTGAACCGGCCGTGCGCGCGGCCTCGGCGCATTGCCCGATCGCCTCGGCATTGTCGCGCACGAGCTGCGAGGAATTTGAGTCGGGAGCCTTCCCATTTTGGCTAGGCATGGAACAATAGCCATTTTCCCTATACCCAAAATGACCAGGAGGCCCGCATGAAAGTCGCACGCATCTACCTGCGCGTGAGCACGGAGGAACAAGGGGTCTCCTCGTTTTCAGTGCAATAAGTGACGGTACGAAAAGCTAGCACTGGCGCGGAGGTGGTGTTGGTAGATCGTTGATTTCATTGACTTTCCTGTTCACTTTCAAATCTGCGATTCGTGGCGTCAAACCGTGGTCGGTTTCATCCATTGGTGCCAGTTATCGATGCATTTGGCCGCGAAGGCAGGATTTGGTCAGCATAGCGGTCAACCGGGAAGCGAAACACACCCCGCAAGTTGATGCTCTCCAGCCTGGTGGGCGCAATCTTCCCGATCAGTTCCGGTGGAATGACCTGGCGGCGGTTCGACCAGCGATCCAGGACCGCCTGCATCTGTGAGGTATTCCACGCCATCACGATGTTGGCCATCAGGCTCAACGCATCGGCCACAGCCTGCATTTCATCGACACGTTTGGCCTGCGCCGGGCTGATCCGGCCGGTATAAATGGCGCGCTTGAGGGCGTTAACAGCCTCGCCCCGATTGAGCACCCGGCGCAACTCGTTCCTGAAAGCGTCCTTGACAAAGTAGTCAGCCAAAAACGCCGTACGCAGCAACCGCCCCAATTGCACGCCAGCCTCATAGATTGGATCGCCCTGGGCGGCAGAACCGAACCGCGCAAGAGCTGCCACCGCACTGGCATGTCCGCTCATGACCGAGGCTGCCAGGTGCACCAGACTATCCCAATGCTTTTCGATCAAAGCGACGTCGACATTGGCTTCGCACACCGCAGCGATTTCTGCGGGCACTTTGGTGCCGCGTGGCACAAAGAGGTGGCGCTGTTTGAGTTCCTTCAACCGCGGGCAAAGATCAAAACCAAGCAAACGGGCATGTGACATGGCAAAGTCGGTGTAGCCATGGGTATCCACAGCAAGCTGGCTGGTCTCCAGCTTTTCTTGGCGGATGACACCTTCAATGGCCACGCCCGCCTGGCGCTCATTGAGCACAAAGGGCTGCGCATGGAAGATGCCCCACCGGTCTTTTACATGGGAGTAGATTCCAATGGAAGGTGTGTTGCGCCGAGGATCAAGCCGGGCTTGCCACACCCGTTTGGTGGTCTCCATGCTCATCATGTCAGAAGATGCCAAATCGGACCGCCCCCAGGTGGCGGCAATCGGGTGTCGCTGCATGAATTCCAGCACAGCCTGGCAGGCCTGGCTCAGACGCCGTTCGTCCCGCGCCCAGCGCATGGCCTGGCGAATGCTGGTGGCAGACAATTGCGGAATCATGCGCGCGCATTCGACCGCAGTCAGACTGGTGCCGTGGGCCATGATGCCGGCATAGACCATCAGCAGCTCGTCGGTAGAGCGCGGCTCACGTCCGAGCATGATCCAGCTAAAGCGCACCTGGGCGTCAACGGCCAGAATCACTTCCGGCAATTGAACCTCACCGATGCGGTGATCCAAAGCCGCGCGCAGCTTGGTCACTTCTGGGTCTTCGTCCTCTGCGGGCAATGGCGACAAATGGAGTTCATCATCCACGCGCAGTACGCCACTGCGGGCTGCAGCGGCCACCGCATCGACACCGGCAGTTACTCTGGCCAGCAAAGGCTTCAAGAAAGTGGCAGCCTTGCTGGGTAACGATAGACGGGCATAGTGTTTCTTGGACTCTGCCTGCCAACGCTCGTCCGTGAAGAACAAGCGCGCACGACCCCGAAAGCTCAGGCTGTGCTCAATCCAGACCGAGCCATTGCGCACCGCGCGGCGCAGGGCAAACAGGGTGGCCACCTCCAACGCCTGAAACGCCCGTTCCCGGTCTGGGCTGGAGATCGAAACCTGCCAGATCATTCCCAGACTTGGTGCCACCACTTCAACTGGCAGCTTTCTGGATCCTTTGAGATATAAAGCTTGCAGCTTGGCAAGGTACTCGATGGCAGGATGCTCGCCGGTGGCCTGCCAGGGCAGCTTTGCAATGGCGACGAGCAACGACCGCACGGGGCGAATTCCATCAATCAATCCCTCGCGGACCAGGGAGGCCCTGCTCGGTGGTTTGCGTTTCTGGGTTTCGGTGATCAAGGCTTCAAGACGGGCACGCAACTCAGCATCTGGCACCGCACCTTGCGCGCTCAAGGCAACAAGTTCGCCGAGCAGCGTTTTGTACATTGCGGCCCAATTGACGGTAGCGGGGACATCGGCGGCAGCCTGACGCCACAGATCGGCGATCCGGCGCTGCACCATAAGGATCAACTGGTCTGTGGTGGTGAACAGGCAATACCGAAGAAAGCATGCGACCTCCACGGTGCGCGCTGGCTCTTTGATCTTGGCTCCGGCTGAGGGCGGCCTGGAGACAAGTCGGCGCGCGTAGCGGCGCAAGATGAGATCGGGGATGTCTGCCAGGTGCTTATGAACGTCCAGCGTGTAAAGCAGGTCGATGCGCTCCAGTACCTCGCTGATTTGGCGGGTTGAGTGTTTCGCCGGTGCAGCCCATAGCCAACTCTGCTGGGTTTGTCCATCTGGGCGCAGCTCTGAAACTGAGGCTCGCCAGCGATCAAGTGTTGCTGGATCAACGCTGGCGGCGATGGCGGTGCCTGTTTCAACTTCAAGCTGGGCAAGTGCCGCCGCAATCAGTGTCCGAATTGCCCGCTCGTGCACGATCACCAGCTTGTTCTTGTACAGCCATTGACGCGCCCGCACGAGTAGCTGATCGCGGTCGGCGCAGCGCGCCACTTCGTCGCGCAGTTCACGTACCAGTGAGCGGCGCTGGTGCTCGCTCATCCACTGGAATCCAAGGACCGTGCAGGCTACTTGTTGGTGATCGAATAGCGTGCGCCCGCGTTCATACATGGCTCTCAGCGAGGCGACTTCTGGTGCTGCAATGCCAAGCTCGTTGCCAAGGTGGCGCCACAAGGCTACTGGAATTACCCGAAAGGCACCGAGCAAACGCCCACTCATGCGCAGGAAACCAATATGGAGCGCCAGACCAAGCTTGTGGGAATCACCTCGGCGTGCATTGATTGCGTCGCGCTCGGCACCATCGAAGGTGAAAAATGCCTTCATCTCGAAGTCGCTGATATCGCGGGGGAGCCCACGCATCCCCAAAAACGTTGTGTGCCAACCCTGCATCGTGAACCTCAAAAGTGGGAGGCCACCATACCCGTTTACAAAGCGAACAGGAAAGTCAATGAAATCAACGGTCTACCCAGACCACCCCCGCGCCAGTGCTAGCTTTGCGTACCGTCACTTATTGCACTGAAAACGAGGAGACCCCCATCAGCGACGAGGAACATGTACAACGTAGCAAGGTGGTTGACTTCGGGCGGGCGAACGTGAAGTTTGAGGATTTCATGCCAACGCCCGCGCCAAACTACGCGCTCTCGACTCCTCTTCGGTCATTGTCCCCTGAATGACCGCTTCGCTGTCTGCCAAGAACTCAGGGCAAGGCACGTACCCCTCGATACTCGCATTCGCAAGAGCCTGATCGTTGGCCCAGCGGCGCTTTGCTATTGCCACTCCGTTAGCTAAGTCTGACATATTTATTACTTTCCGAGTTCAGCCTTTGCCCGCGCCCGTCGCTCGGCAAAAAAAAATTGCGGTCCCCGATGGCTCCCTGTGGCTTGCAAAGAGTCCGTCGAAATACTGTTCTTGCTCCGCATACTCCACGCTCAACGTGCAAACACCAAGAACCGCTGACTTGTGCCTTATAACTATATATAGTTATATGGGGTGCGAAATGCGACCGCTAAGGGTTTGAGAAAGTTTGTTTATGACTTTATCCCTGAATTGGCTAGGCAAGCGATTTTTCTCAAAATTTGACCGTTGTTGTGCCGCTTTAGCGGATAGGTGTGCCGGCGGCACCGCAACCACCACGCACAAGAAAATAATTTTGATTCCCGTGGGCGCAACTTTCACTCCGACTAACACAATGTCAAAGATTTCCATGAAGCTGTTGCGTACTCTGATTGGCCCGCTGTTAGCAACGAATGCCTGCTTTGTGCAGGCTGCAGAGGTCGATCCATTTGAGCTTGTTAGCCGAAATGTCCGTCTTATTGGACCGGAAGTGTCTGGACTTTTTAAAACTGCACAAGGTGTGCGGCTAAATAACGATCACATCCTGACCGCTGCTCATGTTGTTGAGAATTTGCCAAGTGGCTCGACACTGACTGTTTTTAATGTCGTTGATCAAAGAAAAATCGGTACGGCCACAGTCCTAAGGGAAGGTGTGAAAGAAGTCAACGATTTAGCTTTGCTCGCTTTCACTGCAACAAATCAATTCACACGCGTGCTTACGCCCGCTCACGTCTGTTCGGGCGACACCCTGCCCGGTGAACTGCTAGTCGTTGCCTATGAAAATACATTCACAAAAACTCACGCAAATATGGACGATTCCTTTTTAACCATTGCCGGTGATTCACCAACGTATTCCAAAGCTACCCAAGCGTTTTTCTCCAATGGAGTTTCGGGTGCAGGCGTTTACAGTTTGGAGCATTCCTGCCTGGCTGGGATCATCAGTGGGTACAGGCCTGTCTGCTCAGACAGAGGAAACACTGCATGTGGAGGGCATTTCGGTACAGAGTTCACGCCTGCTAGCACCATCAGACAGTTTTTGAAGTCTCCTGCCATTCATTCGACACCTGCCGCCTCATCTTCCGCGACTCCACAATCTTCCGAGACAACTCTTGCACTGCATAAATCGATGTAGGGGCAATTGACTACAGGCCATTCGGGAGAATCGGTGGGCACTAGCATCAAGAGTGCACCACAACAGCTTCCATCACAATCACCCTATGCCATTGCGAAAATCACTTTTGCCGCTTCGGTAATAGTATGCGCTTCGCGTAGTTCAGCTTGACGATGTGCAGCCTCCTTTCGTTTCACAACGGTAGATCCATTAGCACGCAGCCAGCGGACAACCAGATATAGCCGATGTCGGATTGTTGGTCCAACAGACGCGGCAGGATCACGCCGCGCGTCGATGATCCAAACCGAAAGCACCGCTCAATTGTTGTCTTCATTGCGAAAACATGGTTTTGGTTTTAAGATTTGCAAGAAGCGCTGTTAGACGCCGGTAGCGCGACCGGCTAAAGGGTATAGGCGAGCCCGCGAACGCCCGTCTCGCCAGTGGCAATATGGTTGAAACCGCTTGAAGCAAGAATATGAAACATTGCCTCAGATTCCGAATGGCAACGCGCAAAGAGTTTCAAGTTTTTGCCTTTGAACTGTTCCAGGACCGTGCTGATCATTGCCCTCCCTTGACCGGCCTTTCGATGCTCGGGAGAAATGGCAGCCATCCACAATTCGTTTCCCTTGTTGTCCGGCCCAGCGGACATAAGAACAAAACCAATCGACTTGCCCGCATGCGTCCATACCAGGCCGAATGCGCGAGTTCCATCAATGCGAATCAGACGGTCAAGCACTGAAATAAGTTCAAGCCGAAATCCGCGCTTTTCAGTGGATCCCAATAGCTCCCTCGCGAAATGCCCCTTCTCTGCCTCGGCAATCACAAGGTCAAAAATGAAGTCTAGATCGTGCGGATCTGCGTTGCGCATCATGATGGAATTTCCTTAAATGCAATGTCGCAACTGCAGACGTGCAATCACATCCAATGGAGCGACAGCCGCTCGATTCGTATCTTCGCCCTAGAACGTGACCATACCGTTTTCTGCCTTCCTGTAGCCGGCGACCTTCGCTTCGCAGTCGCCGCACAGCATTTGTTCATACCAATTTGTTCCCTTCTTCTCGACCATGCTGAGCGGTGCATCATCAAAAGTCACGGGCTTACTGTGGTCTCTTTGTTTGATGCGCTTGAAGTACGCGTTAGGAATGATGTGTGAGTCGCACAGTTCATCAAGTTTCAGACAGAGCTCGCAGATTCCTTTGGCCATGGCGATGGGATGGTCTTCTTCAACGTTCGCAGGGCACGAAGCAGAGCCTTTTCATTGTAGCCGTCATCGATTTGAAACTTATGTCGCATGCGGGTAGTGATACTGAAGTGCGGGGATGCAGTGCACGCAGAACTGGTACTCCTCAGGGGAAAAGTCAAGTTTCACGCGGCCAGTCCTCGTTGCCAAGGGCAAATGGCGTTCGTGACTTTTTTGAAGGCAGTACCGCTTCGCTACATGCCGCAGGCGGCATCAAAACGGTCATAAGCGCATTTTTTGGGTACAAGGCCGGCAGAGGTGGAGGTATTGCAAGACAAGGGCTCCATGGCCTCAAAAAGGGCCTTGGTGCATGAATTCCCCCCCGCTGCTTTTTGATAAACCGGCTGTTGGTTTTGGGGTTTTGGTTGTTTTTTTGCTCCAGTCCCCAATGGCTTTAATACAGTACTCTAAATCCAATACCTGTGGTTTTTTTGAAGTGCCAAAAAGTTTATATAAATCAATCACTTATGCATACCCCCTCGGTGCGGCTTGAACCCCCCTCTGGTGCGGCGCGACCCCCCCTACGGTGCGCTCTGAATCCCCCCTGTGGATAACTTTTGAGACCAACCAGCCCAGTTCTTTGGTGCGCTGTGAACCCCCCTTTGGGGCACCTCAGAGTAACATTGCTGTTTCAACCTTTGGGGAATGTGGAATGGGGATTTCGGCTTTTGACGGGCAAGTGGTAGCCAAATGCCGTGAACTCGGCTTGACATTCAATCCTATCGAGATTGACTCTTCAGATGCAAAGTTATTGAAGTGCGAATTGCCCGCCTTCAATCCTGATTGGCCGGACGATGTTGATCACTTGTTCTTCGGGCTGATGGACGCACAGATCAGGCATTTTGGCAATGAAACAACTCTTTGGATTGATTGCGTAGGCCTTCGAATTCCAACTTTTCTGCCAAAGGCAATAGGCCGCGTTACTTTAATAGCGATGAGTATTGTGGTTACGCATGGTGAAAGCTGCTCACTTTCAAAACCAAGTCAATTGCACCATGAACTTCAGCTGGCGATTGATAACGTGATACAGGGCCAAAAAGTTTGGCATCCAATTAAAGCGGAATTGGTGCGAAGCGAGGCTCCTTAACGTCCATTAGCGAATGAACAAGCCTCTATCGGAAAACGAAGGTGCAATTCTTGGCCTTGAGACAAGCTTAGATCTGTATCACAAACTCATTCATGATTCGAAGCGATTAGGTGATGGATGGCACCCCTACGCTGCGTTTGATTTCGTTTTGACTGCTTGGCATCTGTACAACGACTGGCCAAGAAGAGACTTAGGAAATTTGCCGTCGAAATCGAAGCGGAGGGGATCGTCTTTGCCCTCGGAAATGAATTTTGTACTCAACATTCTCCAAGACTTAGCGAACAGTAGCAAACATGTTCGTCTTGATCGGGATTCAGCCCGCAAGAGGAAAGTAGACACGGTCCACGATGGAAATGAGGTTGGTTTTTTTGAGTTCTTTTTCCACGAAGATATCCCCGGTATTTCTGCCGGCAACAGCTATTTCAGCATTCGGGTGTTGCGAAACATTGTTGTTCGATACTTTGAATGGGTCTTCGATGACTCCGCCGCGGTTAAAGACTTCCCCGCGGAAATTATTGAGGCAATTCAATATTGCGACGCCTCCGGTCAGAAAAGTGGACCTAGTCCGGCGCTATGGCTCATCGACATAGAGAGTGCATATTCAGGCGGATCAGCGGACTAACAGATACAAACGTTGTGGACAGATTTTGTAATTTGGTCACAACGCCAAGGGTAGGGCGCCGACTTCGCGCCGGGGCTGTCAGTTCATCATGGCGCACAGGCCATCCGTTCAACTACCAGGGTGAAACGCAATAGGTTTAATTCCGAGATAACGCTGCACTGACCAGGTGTCACACGAACTAAAGTTCGTGTCTCCCGTAATCGAATGCTTTCGAGGGAAGCCGTACCTTTTTGGCCTATTTAGATACAACATTACGTCAATCCCAATTGACGTAATGTTGTGATGATCCAATGGCTTGGCAAGGCCAAAAAAAGAACCAATCTGCTGCCCCCGTCGCCATTGCTCAGAAGGGCACGACATGGCCGACGTGTGCAGGCGCGATGGCACATTGGCCAAAACAAACTTGCTCTCCCCAGAAGACTACAACTTTACGTCACAAACGTATCAACTTTAGTTCGTTTCACACCAAGTGCCGAATAAAACGATGACCCCACCACGACGGCCTGTGATCCGCACCCAGCAACGACTCCGGAGACAGCGCGCAGGGTCATTGAAAATTGGTAGCCTAGGTCAATTTGACATAGGCAAAAACACTTGGGCATTAGTTCTTCTTCTCCGCACCTGAGATGGGGTGCACGTAGATGTGGCCCTTGGTTTGAGCGGCCTTCACCTTGCGGTCGATCATGTCGCGAAAGTTCAAGTGCCCTTCAAGGGCTCGTCTCAGAAAACGGAAAAAATCGTACGCTAAGCCGGTTGCAGTGGGCGATGCCTGAACTTGCCCGCCTCGGGGCTACCCCCGTTCTGTTGGATAGGTTGTCCGTCAAACGATCATTAGTTGGTCAACGCAGACGGCTGTCCGGTAACCGCTTGTTTAATGGGTTGTCGGACATTAAGATAGACGGACGGAATAACGGACAAGAGGGGCGGTAATGGCACTCATAGGTTATGCGCGGGTATCGACGGCGGAACAAGACACTGCCTTACAGACGGACGCCCTGCGCAAAACGGGCTGCGAGAGGGTTTTCGAGGACACGGCATCCGGGGCTAGCGCCGACCGTCCCGGCTTGGCCGATGCGCTGACCTATCTGCGCGATGGCGACGTGCTGGTCGTCTGGCGGCTGGATCGGCTTGGCCGCTCCCTGCCACACCTGATTGAAACTGTGGGCGCACTGGAAGCGCGTGGCGTCGGATTCCAATCGCTGACCGAAAGTATCAACACCACCACTCCGGGCGGGCGGCTCATTTTCCATGTGTTCGGCGCACTGGGCCAGTTCGAGCGCGACTTGATCCGCGAGCGCACAAAGGCCGGGCTGTCGGCTGCCGCCGCTCGTGGGCGAAAGGGCGGGCGTAAGCAGGTTGTCACCGCCGATAAGTTGCAACGGGCGCGAGAACACATCGCCAGTGGGCTGAACGTTCGAGAGGCCGCAGCACGACTCAAAATCAGCAAAACCGCCCTTTACGCCGCCCTACACGTGGTGAGTGCAGCCGATTCATGAAGTTTCGCGCACACCCTGACTTGTGCCATATGGTAAACCGGGTTACTATGTGGCATATTTCCCATTCGAAAGGAAGAGTCATGTGGAGTAAGACGTACAGCAAGAAAGTAACCGGCGTGCAAGCGGTGGATGTGTGGAGAGTATGGACTGATATAAATCAATGGCACATGTGGCAACCCGACATTGAATATGCGAAGTTGGATGGCGATTTCAAGGTTGGCAATACATTCCAACTCAAACCCAAAAGCGGCCCTACGGTCTCAATCGAACTCATCAAAGTCGAACCGGGGCGTCAATTTACGGACCTTACTCGTTTCCCTGGCGCACGCATGTTTGGTTCTCACGAATTCATTTCCCACGGAGACGAATTGGAGATTCGTACGACCATGAGCATCGAGGGCTTTCTATCGTTTTTGTGGAAAAAGATCGTCGCCGAGGACGTTGCCAATGGAATGGCGGAACAGACGGAGGCATTAATTGAACGGGCCAGAAAACTCTGAGACATCTCCTTTTAAGCACGTAAAGGCTGACGATAGCCCAGGTTTCTTGCTCTGGAAGCTGATTGCTTTGTGGCAGGGCAAACTTGCGAAGGTATTCGGTGAGCTATCCATTACGCAGACCCAATACGCCATTTTGGCCTCGCTGCTGTGGTTTGAGAAACAGCATGAGCTGCCAACTCAGGCAGGATTGGTCGAGCACGCCAAGATCGACAAGATGACACTGTCCAAAGCTATCCGGAAGCTTGAAGAAAGCAAACTGATACGCAGGGAGCCTTCAATCATGGACACTCGCACCATGCAAGTTCAGTTTACAGCCTCCGGTCGCAAGCTTGTTCACCGAGCCATTATTGCTGTCGAACGTGCCGACGATGAGTTTTTCTCCTGCCTAACGGAACGGCAAATGGAAACCTGGAAAGCGCTTGCCATCTCCCTCATCGCAGGCAGTAACGCATGACCGCGCGATTCTGGATCGGCGTTGCGTCAAGAGAACATGTTCACCTCGGCATTGCTGGTGGATTCAGCCAGTTGTGTCATGGCAAGGCCCATCCGCTCAAACGCATGGCGGTCGGTGACTGGCTTATCTATTACTCACCCAAGGAGCGTTTAGGAGAAAACACACCTTGCCAGAGGTTTACTGCTATCGGCAAGGTGATCGGCGAGGATGTCTATTCATATGAAATGTTCCCAGGCTTTGTACCTTACCGGCGCAATATCGATTTTCTTGAATCCGCTGACGCACTTATACACCCCCTTCTGAGCCATCTTGCTTTCATCAAAGATAAGAGCCGCTGGGGCTATGCCTTCCGGTTCGGGCATCTGGAAATTCCGAGGGAAGATTTCGAGATAATCTCGATGGGCATGTTGGGACGCATTCCAACGGACGATTAACTATGCCCCGCCGTTCGATCCTCTCCGCCGCCGAGCGCGAAAGCTTGTTGGCGTTGCCCGATACCCAAGACGAACTCATCCGACACTACACCTTCAGCGAGTCAGACCTATCGCTGATTCGCCAACGGCGCGGCGACGCCAACCGCCTGGGTGTCGCGGTGCAGTTATGCTTACTGCGTTTCCCCGGTCAGGGCTTGCTGCCGGACGCGGTAGTGCCGATTCCCCTGCTGCAATGGATCGGACGGCAACTTCGGCTCGACCCAGTGTGTTGGCCGCAGTACGCCGAACGAGAGGAAACCCGGCGCGAGCACCTGCTCGAACTGAGGGCCTTCCTGGGCATGGAACCGTTCGGCTTGGCGCACTATCGGCAGGCTGTCCATGCCATGACCGAACTGGCCTCGCAGACCGACAAGGGCATCGTGCTGGCCGCCAGCGTCCTCGACACTCTGCGGCACCGGTGCATCATCTTGCCGACGCTGGATGTTGTCGAGCGCGTCTGCGCCGAGGCCATTACCCGCGCCAACCGGCGCATCTACGAAGCCCTGTCGGAATCATTGGCGGCCACGCATCGCCGCCGCCTCGACGATCTGCTCAAGCGCCGCGACAACAGCAAGACCACTTGGCTGGCCTGGCTGCGGCAATCACCGGCCAAGCCGAACTCTCGGCACATGCTGGAACACCTCGAACGCCTCAAAGCTTGGCAGGCGCTCGACCTGCCTACTGGCATCGAGCGGCTGGTTCATCAAAACCGGCTGCTCAAGATCGCCCGCGAGGGCGGCCAGATGACACCCGCCGACTTGGCCAAGTTCGAGCCTCAGCGGCGCTACGCTACTTTGGTGGCGCTGGCCATTGAGGGCATGGCCACCGTCACCGACGAAATTATCGACCTGCACGACCGCATCCTGGGCAAGCTGTTCAACGCCGCCAAGAACAAGCATCAGCAGCAGTTCCAGGCATCCGGCAAGGCGATCAACGCCAAGGTGCGGCTGTATGGACGCATCGGCCAGGCGCTGATCGACGCCAAGCAGTCTGGCCGTGATCCGTTCGCCGCTATCGAGGATGTTATGTCTTGGGATGCCTTCGCCGAAAGCGTCACCGAAGCGCAAAAGCTCGCGCAACCCGATGACTTCGATTTTCTGCACCGCATCGGCGAGAGTTACGCCACCTTGCGCCGCTACGCGCCGGAATTCCTTGCCGTGCTCAAGCTGCGGGCCGCGCCCGCCGCCAAAAACGTGCTCGATGCCATCGAGGTGCTGCGCGGCATGAACACCGACAACGTCCGCAAGGTGCCCGCCGATGCGCCGATCGGCTTCATCAAACCGCGCTGGCAGAAGCTGGTGGTGACCGATGCGGGTATCGACCGGCGCTACTACGAACTGTGCGCCCTGTCGGAACTCAAGAACTCGCTGCGCTCGGGTGACATATGGGTGCAGGGGTCACGCCAGTTCAAGGACTTCGAGGACTACCTGGTGCCGCCTGCGAAATTCTTAAGCCTCAAGAAGGCCAGAGAATTGCCGCTGGCCGTGGCCACCGACTGCGACCATTACCTGCATGACCGGCTGACGTTGCTGGAAACGCAACTCGCCACCGTCAACCGCATGGCAGCGGCCAACGACCTGCCGGATGCCATCATCACCAAGTCGGGCTTGAAGATCACGCCGCTCGATGCAGCAGTGCCGGACACCGCGCAGGCGTTTATTAACCAGACGGCCATGATCCTGCCGCACATCAAGATTACCGAACTGCTGCTTGAAGTCGATGAGTGGACGGGCTTCGCCCGCCACTTCACGCACCTGAAATCGGGCGATAGAGCCAAGGACAAAAATCTGCTGTTGACCACCATCTTGGCCGACGCAATCAACCTGGGCCTGACCAAGATGGCTGAGTCCTGCCCCGGCACGACTTATGCAAAGCTCGCCTGGCTGCAAGCCTGGCATACCCGCGACGAAACCTACGGCGCGGCGCTGGCCGAACTGGTGAACACCCAGTTCCGGCACCCGTTCGCCGGACATTGGGGCGACGGCACCACGTCGTCGTCAGACGGGCAGAACTTCCGGACCGGGAGCAAGGCCGAGAGCACCGGGCATGTCAACCCGAAATATGGCAGCAGCCCCGGACGAACGTTCTACACCCATATCTCCGACCAGTACGCGCCGTTCCACACCAAAGTGGTCAACGTCGGCGTGCGCGACTCGACCTACGTGCTCGACGGCCTGCTGTACCACGAATCCGACCTGCGCATCGAGGAACACTACACTGACACGGCGGGCTTTACCGATCACGTCTTTGCGTTGATGCACCTGCTGGGCTTCCGTTTCGCTCCGCGCATTCGCGACCTGGGCGACACCAAGCTCTACATTCCGAAGGGCGATGCCGCCTATGACGCGCTGAAGCCCATGATCGGCGGCACACTCAACATCAAGCACGTCCGCGCCCATTGGGATGAGATTCTGCGGCTGGCCACCTCAATTAAGCAGGGCACGGTGACGGCCTCGCTGATGCTCCGCAAGCTTGGCAGCTACCCGCGTCAAAATGGCCTGGCCGTCGCCCTGCGCGAGTTGGGCCGCATCGAGCGGACGCTGTTCATCCTGGACTGGCTGCAAAGCGTCGAGTTGCGCCGCCGCGTACACGCCGGGCTGAACAAGGGTGAGGCGCGCAACGCGCTGGCCCGCGCCGTGTTCTTCAACCGTCTGGGCGAAATCCGCGACCGCAGCTTTGAGCAGCAGCGCTACCGGGCCAGCGGCCTTAATCTTGTGACGGCCGCCATTGTGCTGTGGAACACGGTCTATTTGGAAAGGGCCGTGAATGCCATACGCGGCCACGACCAAACGGTCGATCAAACCCTGTTGCAGTACCTGTCGCCACTTGGCTGGGAACACATCAACCTGACCGGCGATTACCTGTGGCGCAGCAGTACCAAGATTGGCGCTGGCAAGTTCAGGCCGCTACGGCCGTTGCAACCGGCTTAGCGTACGATTTTTTCCGTTTTCTGAGACGACCCCTTCAAGCACGAGAATCAAATCTTCACCGTCAACGAAAAGCGTCTGAATTTCCTTGCCCATAACCAGGCTCCGGATCACTTCGGTGCTGAAACCGTTGACCGAAACGAACAAACCGCGTCCATAGAGCTTGCCAGCCACCTTGCCAGCGAACTGGTAGACGGGTTCATTGCTTGCCGACTTCTCCTGCCACTTTGCCTCGATTAGGTAGTGCTCACCGTCGAACTTCACCGCACCATCGATCTGCTCGCCATGAACGCGAAATGCTTCCGTCGTCTCCAGGCTTGAAAGCCTGGCAAGTTCGGCCAAGATGCGTTCCAACGCGTAGCCACGTTGCTGTCTTGGTGTCTTGCTGGCCAGAAGGTCCAGGTACTCACCGCGTAGGACTTCCAAGCTAACCGTGGGCTGTTGGCGTACCGCTTCATGGGACGCTCGCCGATCACGATCCGACTTGATCTTCGCATCACGGATTTCCTGGAGTTGTTTCAGGTGCTCGAGATTCCTAGTAGCAACCGCACGATCCAGCTTGCGCAGCTTGTCGAAGTAGTACGGGTCGAAGTGTGACCACACCAACAGCGACTGCAACATGGCGCGAAACGGGCCAAGCCCGCTGTCATGTCGCGCATCTAGCTTGCCAAAGAGCACATCGATAATCTCGTGTCGCTTGATGCCACCCTCGCCTTCGAGCTGTAGGTTACTCAGTTCGGCCTTCGTGCATCCGTGCTTCTCAAAGAAGCCAACAATGTCCTTGCGCGGCCAGAACAATGACAAGATGCAATCCTTCATGCACCCTTTTATATCGGCGGGAAAACTCATATCGTGCCCTCTTTTGCGTTCTCCACTCGCCCAAGGAGTTGCTCGATCACATCGCTAGCCTGTCGCTGGCGCAACGCCCTCGCCTCGCGCTGCTCGGGCACGTCGCTCTCGCCAAGTTCGAACTTGGCAACTGACACCGGACCATCCTTGCGATACCCCTCAGTCTTTTCGTCCTGTGCAAACCGGTTGCGCAGAATTGCCAGGGAAGCCTGTATCACTGCGCCGTGCTTGCCAGCCAGCTCTTTGCGGAAGGTATCAGCTACGGCAACCAATCCCTCGGGTGCGTGCTCAATGCAGTAGATCAGGTCGTGCGCATCCTTGCGTTCGAAGCGCTGATCGAAGGCAAACGATTTCAGACAGGTGAAACTGACTAGGTTGGCGTGCTTGACCTTCTCGGTCGCTACGCCGTTGCCGCCTAGCAGTTCGGCCTGGATCTCGGTGACCTGGTGGAGGTCAAAGACGATGGACGAATGCGGAATATTCAGCGCCGAGATCTTGCCAACGGTCGGCAGTGGTTGCACCTTGCCGCCGGCGATATCAGGCGCATCTGCGAGCAACTCCAACACCATAAGCGCTCCGTGTTCGGTGCGGGCTTGCCAGCGCCAGGAGAGTTTCTTTCCGGCCTCGTTTTCGGCGCGTTCGAAGCCCATCTTCTTGAAGTTTTCCTCCAGCGTGTGATACGCCTCGGTATCGGCGAGGATCTGTAGGTCGATCACGATGTCAACATCGAGGGTTCCCGCATGCGCTGGCACCGCAGGCGGCCGAGCGGCGACCAAGTACCTTGGGGTCAGGCCGCCGACAAGGTAGACCGAGTCCTTCCACGGCCCCAACCCGCGCAACAGCGTCACCAGGACGCGTTCGCAGTCCAGCGTGTACTGGTCGCTGTAGCCCTCGAGCGATGCGGGTTTGGCCATCAGAAGCCGATCCTTTCTTTGCGCAAGTGCTCGGCCATTTCCTTGGTACGGCCTTCGCCGCGCAGCAGGTCGAGATAGACCTGGACCGGGCTAGCTAGCCAGATTCCGCCGACGCGTTCGCGGAAAAGTAACTCGCCAGGCGACTTCGCTTCGATGATGGTCAGGTTGGCGCCGTCGTTGACCACACGTGCTCCAAGATCACCGATGGCGGCGTCGGCATTCACGCCGATAAGCAAGCGGGCGCGCACCTGGGAAACGCTGGAGAGAAATGGGGAATAGCGCTGCGCAGCGGCTTCGTGGCTGATCGCGTACTCGGCTTCATGGGCGCCGAAGACCTCGCCGACGCGTTCCAGCAATTTGTCCGCTTTCGTGGCTGGCACGTAGTAGCGGCGAAGGTCTGGGGGGCGGATTGATCCGAGTTGCTTCACCCATGCATCCAGCAAAGCTGTGGGCTCTCGAAGGTGGCGTTCCTTGCCCGGCCCTTGCCCGCGTGACACCAGCCAGTCGAAACGCTCAAGCTCCGTCAACACCTGAGAGGTGGTGGCCGGGGACACCATCGCACGTTGGGCCAGCTCCTTCACGCCGAACCAGTCCTGATTTTGGACCAGCAAGGCGTGAAGCACTTGCGCGCGTCGCCCGGAAAACACGGATCGAATCGACTTTGCAAGGGTCTTCGGCGGAGGTTTTTCGATGTAAAAGTAGGCTCCCGGCGCAGGCAAATACATGCTGCCGCCGCTGTCGTAGTACCCGACATGCTCATTTCTGAGCAGCTCCTTGGCGCCCGGGGAAATAGACTCGGCAACCAGTAGTGACAGCGGCTCTTTGCCTTGCCCCCTGATCCGGCCGTGGCTGGCCTCTCGGAACTGCCAGATCACCTCCCGTACGTCTCGCGGATACACGGTCTTCTTGGCCTCAACCAGCACGACGAAGGACTTGCCCGCTACCTGTAGGTCGATTTGCGCGTCATGCCCGCGATCGGCTGTCGACATGCTAGGTTCCAGGTTGGCATGGACCTCTGGTAGTACACGGAGGGCTTCAAGAAACTGTGAAATCAACTGCCGTTCGGTCAGGGAAGACTCAAACATCATGGTTTGGTGGTTGCTTGCTGTTCAGTAAATATGGCAATTATAGCGAACATTCGATGTTTCAGTTATTATTTACTGCGCAGCAAATATTTCATGAAATCTGCAGTGGCGTAATTTAACTGTTGTTATGGGTATGTTTGGCGTACACCTGCGATCCAACGATGTAGACAGGTGTGCCACCATGATCCCCCAAATTGTCTTTAGAACTAAGCAATGACCATTTATGTTGACCCATCAAAAATGCACTGGAATTACTACCTTGCACTTGAACATGACATGGAAGTCGTTTCGAGGTATGTGGAGTTCTGTGAGCCGAACTTCAGCGTCTATTCGATCGAACTAGCACATCTGCTTTTTGCGGCAGCGTCTGAAGTAGACGTGGTCGCCAAACTGCTTTGCAGCGAGCTTGCGCCCGATGCACGTCGCAAGAACATTGATGACTACAGAAGGGTGATAGTTCCGAATGTGCACGGACTCACGAATACTGTGGTCCGTGTTCCCCGCTTCGGGCTTCATTTCAGACCATGGGAGAGGTGGGCCGGAGACGAGAACCCACTTTGGTGGGCGAGCTACAACAATGTTAAGCATGAGCGCAATGTGCATTTCTCTGAGGCCACTTTAAAAAATGCCTTGAATGCCCTTGGTGCTCTGCAAATTCTTACTTTTCATCTGCACTGGCTGTCGTTGAAAAGTATGCGTTCGGCCATCCCCTATTGACCACTGACGGCAATCGTGGCTGACAGTCAGTCGGTGTTGGCTTGCCAGCGGTGTGGCAGGAGTTCCTCAATCCGACTGGCCCGTTGTGTTGGCAGCCGTG
>JACCDN010949792.1_pt1 | contig 19965 bp, 22 predicted proteins | sample 7441691 | NCBI WGS metagenome assembly JACCDN01 (sample SAMN15323439, study PRJNA562643) | freshwater metagenome | isolation source: river surface water | place: USA:Blue River Watershed | collected 2017-08-16 | reverse complement strand
GGCGGTGTCGACGACCAACTTTGCTCTTTTGAAAATTGAAGTCTTGTCGTCTACTTCTGTACGTTTTTCTATCGATGCCAATGTCTCCGACGGTGTGTCATTTACGACGTGTGGCACATCTGCGACAAACATACCAGCTACGACTCTTGCTGCGATGATCAAGTCGACAAGTAACGCCAACAACGTGGGTGTTGATGTTGATTATTTCCGAGTGTGGCAAGACGACAACGAATCGGCAACAAACGAAATCGTTCTCGACAGTGCTCCGACAGAAGCAGAATATAAAGAGTGGCTCGAAGAAAAAGTGGATGATTATGAAGGCGAAGGCAACGCTCTCGAAGAACTTTCTTCAAAACTCGCTGACGGTTTTGCTTGGGTAGAAGAATATATTTTCAACCGCATCACGGTACTCGTGGGTATTTTTGACCGTATCGAGTCACGTCGTGTCGAGACTGAGGAATTGTGCGTCGGAGAGGTGTGTGTGACCGAAGAAGAGTTTATGAAAGTCTTCAACGAAGTTGAATCACCTGCCGAAGATATTGTTGTACCCGAAGTTGATGTACCACCGGACATAGACGTACCAGCCGATGACATTCCAGAAGAGTTAGACCCACTACCTGTTGACGGTGAAGAGCCTGCCCTAGAAGAGGTTCCAATGGAAGATGAACAAACCCCAGCCGAAGAAGAGCCTGTTGACGAGGAACCGCCACAGGAGGAAATCCCCCCAGAAACAGAAGGTGTTTAAGATATCTACAAAAGAAAGAAGCGAGCACGAGAGTGCTCGCTTCTTTCTTTTGTAGGCTTTTGTTACAATGAAAGAGTATGAAATCTCGACTACGTGGCTACCTCAAAACCTATTCTTCTCATGTTCTCGTAGCGGTTCTCACCCTCGCTTTTTTCTCCTCGGTTTACACCGCACTCGCTGTAAACTACGTCACTCCAGGACTCACCCTCGATCCGGGTGCAGATTTCCCAGTACTCTGCGTTGATCCATTGAACGACTGCACCACGCAGGTCCTCCGTATCGGTAACCCAGTGGGAGGTGCAACGTCGGGATCTATTCCGTTTGTGGATGCCTCTGGTAATTTGGCGGAAGATAACGCAAATCTTTTTTGGGACGAAACAAACAATATTCTCGGCATCGGCACAAACACGCCGTCAGCGACACTTGATCTTTTCCAACCGAATCCGACGGGGACAACGATTGTCTATACAGAAACAAACAGTAGTGTCACTGGGCTCGAAGATGCCACGTTTAGTGGCACATACACGGGTGGTACGGATGAATTTTACTATGCATGTATTGACAGTACTGGGGCGACTGACACATTTGAATGGGGGTCATCGTTGACCACAGTAAGTTTCGTACCTATAACCGGCGGAGCGCAACTGCTCGATCAAGGTATTTCTGTGACGTTTGGCGCTATAACAGGGCACACATTGAACGACTGTTGGTTCTTTTCTGTAGATATTCAAAATATAGAAATAGCACCATTTCGCATTACCGCAAACGATGGTGAACTGTTTGCATTTATGGATGACCAACTCGATAACAATGTGTCTTTTGGTTATGCAGCCGGCACTAGTTTGACGGATGGGAGCAACAATATTTTTATGGGACAATATGCGGGCAATCTAACTGATAGTGGATACGACAATATTTTTATGGGACAATTTGCTGGGTCTGCAAATACAATAGGTACAGGAAACATAGGTCTCGGTGCGTATGCACTATCTTCTATTTCGACTGGCTCATCCAATATCGCACATGGAGACTTTGCACTTTCAAACAATGAAGGATCGAACAATGTTGCAGTGGGAACATCTGCTGGTTCAACGACAATGTCTGGAGATGAAAATGTTTTTATTGGTAGCGGTACAGGCACAACACAAATAACGGGTGGAACGATTGGGATTACAAATACAACAATCGATGAAAGTATTGCTATCGGTTACAGGGCACAAGCAGTAGCCAACAATCAGCTTGTATTCGGGTCTCCTGATGCACCCGTACTCGACGCGTACTTTGGTTCCGGGATGCAGGATTATTCTACTCCTGCAGATGTTGCACTGAACGCATCGGGTGGATACGGGACAAATATAACAGGTGCAAACCTGATTCTTGCCGGTGGAAAAGCAACAGGCAACGCTGATAGCGGAGATATTATTTTCCAGACAGCAACAACAAATGGTGTCTCAGGCACGACACTTCGCTCTCTCACTGAGAAAGCTCGTCTTACGAACGATGGATTTTTCGGCATCGGCGCTACGGCACCTGGGGTGCTCCTCCATGTGACCTCGACGAGTGATACCAACGTGCTCCGTCTCCAAGACTCTGATGGTACGTGCAACCACAATCCAGAGTCTGGATCTGAAACAGTATCCTGTTCGTCTGACGAGAATTTGAAAATCAATATTCGTGATGCATCATCAATATTGGGAAGTATGCGTGACTACCGTATCCGCCAGTATGATGTTATCGCGAGTGGGGACGAGATGATAGGTGTGATTGCTCAAGAGACTCTCGATACGCACCCTGACCGCGTGCATATGACTGATAGTGGATTTTACACAGTAGACTTGCCGACAACGTGGGAGATAGTTAAAGCAATTCAGGAATTGGATATACATATTGCTCAAGTAGCGTCGCAAGCACTGTTTGATACAACAGCAATTGAGACGGTGATCAAAAATTTCTTGGGAAATATTGCAAATGGTTTAGAAAAAATATTTGCGAAGGAAGTGCATACCGAACTACTCTGTGTTGGAGACTTTTGTGTCACGCAGGAACAATTTATGGAAGCGTTCAATCAATCAGAAAGTGATGAAGGTAGTACAGATGATGCACCGCCACCAGAAGAAAGTATTGATCCCGTTCTTAGTGATGAAGAAGTACCCGATGAAGATACATCCGAGGAAAATACTGACGAACCTGTAGACGAGGTAGAGCCCGAAGAACCTGTTGTCGAAGATACTCCTCCAGAAGAACCAACTCCTCTGGTTGATCCAGCGGTCTAAAAGAGCGTTTCTTGCTTTCCCATATTTTTGCTAGAATAAAAGGGTATGAAAACTCGACTACGTGGTCACCTTAGAACCTACTCTTCCCATATTCTCGTCGCGGTTCTCACCCTAGCGTTTTTCTCCTCGGTCTACACTGCACTCGCAGTCAACTACGTCACTCCGGGTCTCACGCTCGATCCAGGAGCGGATTTTCCTGTGCTTTGTGCTGATCCGCTCAACGACTGCACCACAGAGATACTTCGTATTGGTAATCCAATAGGTGGAGCGACATCGGGTTCTATTCCGTTTGTCGATGCGTCGGGAAATCTGGCAGAAGACAATAGTAATCTTTTTTGGGATGAAACCAACAATCGATTGGGGATAGGTACAAATACACCAGCGAGCAGACTGGATATATCTACATCGGCAATCTCGCCAGCAGTTGTTGGTGCTGCAACCGAAATCAACGGTGGTTTGTTGGACGATCTTACCTCAGGAGGAACGTATACTGGGCTCAATGATAATACAATATACGTGTATGTGGATTCTCCTGGCGCGACAGATACTTTTGCTTGGGCTGATTTGAATGGAGATTTTCCTGGCGATTTTGGTATTCCTATTACTCCGGGCCCTATTACTCTTACGGGAACAGGAGTGACAGTGACTTTTGGGGCAACAACAGGGCACGATGGTGGTGAGCTGTGGGAGATACCAGTAACTGCTTCTGCTGTGGTTACTAGTGGTGATTTCAATTTTGGTGGCTCGCTTCTCAAAGGCGGCTCACTATGGGCAGGTGCCATAGGTGGTGTTGTAGACAATGCAACAGCCAATTCTGTTCCATTTATAGATGCTTCTGGTAATTTAGCAGAAGACACGTTGTTCACGTACGATAGTTCTACGACACTTTTGTCGGTGAACGCAATAAATATTCCGAACACCACTTCTTCTTCCCAGGGTGTCATACAAAAAAATGGCTCGCGATTTTTTCATACATACAACACTGGGGTAAGTAATGAAAACCTTTTTATAGGAGTCAATGCGGGTAATTTTACACTCACTGCTCCTGGAGCGTTTAAAAATGCAAACAATGGTATAGGGCAAAATGCGCTTTCTTCACTTACGACGGGCTTTTTCAACACTGCTGTTGGTACCAGCGCACTTCGCCGCATGACGACTGGGTCAAATAACACAGCGGTCGGATTGCAGGCGCTTAACAACGCTCAAATTGCTGTAGACAGTATCGCTATAGGTGAGTCAGCGCTTTTTGGGGGTTCTGGTATCGGCACTTTGACTGGCGGCAAAAATGTCGCTATCGGAAATGCTGCTTTATATGATACGACATCTGGCGCGAACAATACTGCACTGGGGTACCACGCAGGCTTGTCTGTGAATTCAGGTTCAAATAATATTTTTATCGGACTTCAGGCAGGGGACAGTCTCACTACTGGTTCAAATAATATTGCACTTGGGTATGATATTGATCTACCTTCTTCAACAGGTTCAAATCAATTATCTATTGGTAATTTGATTTTCGGAAGCGCAATCGATGGAACTGGTGCAACAATATCATCAGGTAATATTGGTATAGGTGATGCAACTCCAGATTTTCGTCTCGATGTAGAGCAGACTACCGACGGTGTCGTGGCGACATTTGCAGACAACGACAACAATTGTACTATAGATCCTGATGTCGTCGGAGGTATTTCATGTACATCAGATGCCCGCAGAAAAGAGAACGTCGTGACTATAGATGATGCACTCACTGATATTCGCAAACTCCGTACCGTGAGTTATGACTTTATTGGAGACGGCGATTCTTCCTCGATTGGTTTTATTGCACAAGAAGTTGAAGATATTTATCCGTCACTTATCGTGCGTAATCCAAACGGATATCTCACACTTTCTTATGCAGGTCTGACACCTATGCTCACCCGTGCAATACAAGAACTCGATATACAGATTACGGACCTCACTGCTCTCACTGGTGATACAGGACTAGGTCTTCTCGACGCGATTAAAAATTGGCTTGCAGATACAGCAAACGGTATCCAGAATATTTTTGCAAAACGAGTAACGACAGACGAGTTGTGTATAGAGGATGTGTGTGTCACACGAGACCAATTTTTGCAATTGCTTGAAAACGCAGGTGTTGACGGAACAAACGACGATACACCACCTGTGCCAGAGGAACCTGTAGATGAGAATTCTGGAGAGGATTCAATCCCAACAGACAATGAAGGGGATGTAGTGCCACCAGATGAGCCTCAAGAAGACCCAGAACCTGTTCTTGAGGAACCACAAGAGGAGCCTGTAGAGCCCGAGTTGCCTGAATCAGAACCGGAGCCAATACCAGATCCAGCACTTTCCGAACCAGCCTTGTAAGGCTGGTTTTTCTTTATTTTGTGGTAACTTTCAATAATAGGGCACAAATGCTTGCAAAAATACAAAGAGTATAGTAAAGTACCACGCGTAAAGCCTTGTAGGTTTTACTTTTATTTTATACAAAATATGGCTCGACTATCACAACTCATAAAAACAGGACGAAAGAAAGTAGTACGTCGCTCAAAAGCGGTGGCTTTGGCGCGTGGATTCAACACTATCAAGAACAAGCCTATCTATTACCCAGCTCCATTTAAACGAGGAGTGTGTACAAAAGTTTCAACAACAACCCCAAAGAAGCCGAACTCAGCTCTCCGAAAGATCGCCCGTGTTCGTTTGACTAACGGTATGGAAGTAACAGCGTATATCCCAGGTGAAGGTCACAACCTACAGGAACACTCAGTGGTCATGCTCCGCGGAGGTCGTGTCAAAGACTTGATCGGAGTACGATACCACATCGTTCGTGGTGTGCTCGATACTGGAGCTGTTGAGAAGCGTCGCAAGGCTCGTTCTCGATATGGTAACAAGCGACCAAAGGCAGGTGCAGTAGCAGGAAAGAAATAGACATTAGACATTAGATTACAGACACAACAAACATGCGAAGAAAAGTAAAAAATCGAAATATGCCAGAAGCGGATCGAGTATACAACTCGGTGAAGCTTTCGAAGTTCATCAACTGTCTTATGTGGGATGGCAAGAAGGCGACTGCTGAAGGTATCGCTTACAAAGCACTCGATATCATCAAAGAAAAAACAGAGAACCCAAACCCTCTCGAAATTTTTGACCTCGCACTCAAGAACACTGGTCCTACTATGGAAGTCCGCTCACGACGTATCGGTGGTGCAAACTACCAGGTGCCTCGAGAAGTTCGCCCAGAACGCCGACTCGCTCTCTCTATCCGATGGATGCTCGAAGCAGCTCGCGCAAAGAAAGGTTCAAACATGGAAATCCGCCTCGCTGACGAACTCATCGCAGCATCAAAAGGTGAAGGTGCAGCAGTCAAGAAACGAGACGACACCCACCGCATGGCAGAAGCAAACAAAGCATTCGCACATTTCGCTTGGTAAATTAAAAAACTCCTTCGGGAGTTTTTTAATTTACCTCTTCGAGCCTGAGGCTTTTCAGAGCTGAAGGGTAAGCAACCATCCCGATGGGTATATAGTGAAAGCGTTTTTTTGGTGTTGGTGTATACTTATCACATGCTCCCCCAGTACTTCACCCTCATCAGTATCCCGCTCGGGCTCGTCGGGACGATACTCTACATCCGTGACATGTACCGTGGGCAGGCCAAGCCGAACCGCGTTAGCTTTTTCCTTTGGTCACTCGCACCTATGATTGGGGTCGCTATAGCATGGGGTCAGGGGACACGCTGGGCGCTTATACCTATTTTTATGGCAGGTTTTAGTCCGCTCTTGGTTTTCATCTTTTCTTTTATCGTGAAGCAAGGATACTGGAAGCTTCAAACCTTTGACTATTTTTGTGGTTTCTTTTCCCTTGTCGCTCTTGTTTTGTGGCTTGCTCTCGATGTCCCTATCCTCGCCTTTGTATTTGCGGTACTGGCTGACTTGTTTGCAAGTATCCCTACGATAGTAAAGGCTTGGCACTACCCTGACACCGAGAGCCCTTTTATTTATCTATTGCCCATGATAGGTCACACTGTCAACCTGCTGGCCCTCACACACTGGACGGTAACCGGGTACGGTTTTAGCGTCTACATCCTCGTTGCAAATACACTCATCCTTGCTGGTGTCTATCAGTCACATCTGTTTGCAAAAAAGCCGTTTTTGTCGTAGTATAAGTGCGACTTTCGAGAGTCGCATGCGGGCGTCTAGCGTTTATAACTAGCGTCTAGCTTTTTTAATTAGTAACACATTAGTAATACAACTTAGCTCGTAGCGAAATGCTAGTTGCTAGGTGCTCAATTTATGAACAGAGATTATCCTCTAGAAAAAGTGCGAAATATCGGTATTATTGCCCACATCGATGCGGGTAAAACTACCACAACAGAACGCGTGCTCTACTACACCGGTGTGTCACACAAAATCGGTGAAGTGCACGATGGTGAGACAACCACCGACTGGATGGAACAAGAACGCGAGCGTGGTATCACGATCACGTCTGCTGCGGTGACTTGTTTCTGGACACCAACCTACGCTCCAACTGATAAAAATAAAAAGCACCGATTCAACATCATCGACACTCCTGGTCACATCGACTTTACTGTGGAGGTGAAACGTTCTCTTCGTGTGCTCGACGGTGCGGTCGTCGTATTCGACGGCGTTGCAGGTGTTGAACCACAGTCAGAGACCAACTGGCGTTACGCTGACGAAGCAAAGGTGCCACGTATCTGTTTCATCAACAAACTCGATCGAACAGGTGCTTCTTTTGAACACTCATACAAAACGATTCTCGAACGACTCACAAAAAGCGCTATTCGCATGCAACTTCCTATAGGTCTCGAAGACCAGTTTGAAGGTGTTGTTGACCTCCTCACACAAAAAGCTTTTCACTTTGACGGACCTATGGGTGACAAGATCATCGAAGGTGAAGTCCCTGAAAACATGAAAGCTGATGTGGCAAAATATCGTGCTGAACTTATCGAAGCTATCGTTGCAAACGACGAGAAACTTATGAACGATTACCTCGAAGGAAACGAACCAGCTCTCGATGTTTTGAAAGCTACTCTTCGCAAGGCGGTTATCAAGAATGATATCTTCCCAGTGTTTGCAGGTTCTGCTCTCAAGAACAAAGGTGTACAGCTCGTTCTCGACGCTGTTGTCGACTACCTTCCTTCTCCACTCGACATCCCACCGATACCTGGTATCGATCCAAATACAGACGCAGAAGCGTTTCGTCATGCAGACGACAAGGAGCCATTTTCTGCGCTCGCATTCAAAATCGCTACTGACCCATTCGTCGGACAGATTATATTCTTCCGCGTATATTCTGGTTCTGTTGAAGCAGGAAGTTATGTGTACAACCCACGTACTCGCAACAAAGAACGTATCGGACGTATTCTCCGTATGCACGCAAACGACCGTGAAGAAGTAAAGAAAGTGTTTGCAGGAGAGATCGCGGCAGCTGTTGGTCTCAAAGACACAATCACTTCAGACACACTTTGTGACGAAGCAAATCCTATCGAACTAAACCGTATCGTGTTCCCAGAGCCGGTTATCTCACTCCGTGTTGAACCAAAGACAAAAGCTGATCAGGAAAAAATGGGTGTTGCTCTCAACCGTCTCGCACAAGAAGACCCTACCTTCCGTGTATCAACTGATCAAGAAACAAACGAAACGATCATCGCAGGTATGGGTGAGTTGCACCTCGAAATCATCGTTGACCGTATGAAGCGTGAGTTTGCAGTGGAAACCAACGTCGGTAAACCACAGGTTGCATATCGTGAAACGATCCAGGGTACAGCTGATGTCGAAGGTAAATACATCAAGCAGTCTGGAGGTCGCGGTAACTATGGTCACGTCAAGATCAAGATCAAGCCGATGGATATGTCAGTTGATCCAGAAGATGTGCCAAAGAACACAAAACGCGAAGCACACTTCGAATTCATCAACACGATCAAAGGAGGTGCTATCCCACAAGAATACATCCCGGCCTGTGAAAAAGGATTCCGTGAAGGCCTCGACCGAGGTATCCTCGCAGGATTCAAGATGGTGGACGTGTCTGTTGAACTCTGGGACGGTAGTTTCCACGATGTCGACTCAAACGAAATGGCGTTCAAAATCGCTGCATCGATGGCAATCCAAGACGCATGTAAAATCGCTCGCCCAGTTATCCTCGAGCCTATGATGAAAGTAGAAGTGATCACCCCTGAGAAATTCATGGGAGACGTATCAGGAAACCTCTCATCAAAACGTGGTCTCATCGAAGGTATGGAAGACCGTGGTATGAACAAAGTCGTCAAAGCGGTTGTGCCGTTGTCTGAAATGTTTGGTTACATGACCTCACTCCGCTCTATGACTGAAGGTCGCGCAGGATTCACAATGGAATTCCTACGATACGATATCGTACCGAAGAACGTAGAAGAAGAAATCATCAAGACAAGAAAATAGTTCTAAAGGTTTGCGTGAAATGAAAAAAGGGTGAAGAAATTTTTTAGATTTCTTCACCCTTTTTATTGCATCTTTTAATTAAGGATTTTGATCTTTTTGGTTGTTAGTAATTGCTCGGCAGTCATTTCTTTGCCTGAATATATTTGAATAAAATATATTCCTGTTGCAATATGTGGCAAGTAAATCTTTTCATCCGGTAAACGGATTTCTCTTTGTGCAAATACTTCACCTCCAGTGATATCTAAAATTTTAAACGTACACGTATCAGAGATACGTACGTAGCTCGTGATCGGATTTGGGTAAATCGCAATCTCGGTTGAGTTTTTTGGTGTAGCAGCCTCTGCAGGAGTCTGACCAACAACACTCCATGCCCATAGTGTTACTAAAATTAGGGCACACAATCTTTTTAGGTACTTGTCTTCCATTTTTATTAAATTTTAAAGGTTAAGAATATTGTTATTATATCATAAGACTGACAAATTGTCAATCGAGGAAAGTCGGAATATTACCTTTAATTATACGCCACCTTTTTCAACTGCACTAGTACGTTATGCACTTTTGGTCTTTACTTACCCTGTAGGAGGTCTACAATAGGGATAACTAAATCCTTTGCTATGAAACAAAAACTTCTTTTGTGGGTTGTGTGCCTATCGGTGTGCAGTACCAGAGCTCGCGCTCAATCCTCTACATTGGCAAACGTGCAATGGGGGGATTCGATTGAAAGTGTCGCTTATCCGATACTTCGACAGATTGACTCTATGGCGATGGTGGATTCGCTCTTTGCCAGCAAATGGGAGTTTTTTGCCTCCCACGCTATATTTATTGACGAGCGCGAAGGTGAAAATCCAACCTCGTTTACTCTTAGAGACTCAATAGTTGCACCTATTGTAGGTGTCAGAATTGTAACTAGCCCTACGGACACAGGTGTGGCAGCAAAAAGATTTTCACTTGTAGATGCGAAGGGAGAGTTCTATCCTTCGTTTCTCACTCAAATGAAAGACACGTCTTTTATTTTTCTGAACTATGTAGACGAGGATATGCAAAATCTGCTGTACTGCTACTTGGTGACTACTCACGAGGCGGTGCATTTCTATTCCTATTACAATGGAAAAAATACATTTTTGGATATTCAAAAATGGGTCGCCGCAGAAGAGTACACTGCGTATCTGTATTCGTGGCAGACACTTATGTTCCACGCACACAGTGACACAATAGTCCGCTACTTCGAACAAATGGTCTATGGATTCATGAAGAAGCCGGAGCTGTATTCATTGTCCTTTAGTGATAGCCCGTTTACTCGTAGAGCAGAGACGATAGCTCTCGCAGTGTCGAACTATCCAGATTTTGTGATCATCATGGCTAAACTGTACTCTCTTCCAGGTGGCAGAAGGGGTGAGCGTTTGGCCCGTGACATACTGGAGGAAGCTGGTATGACATATGTGCGTTAGATATAGCCGGTTTTGGTTGGGTTTTTCCCCGCCAAAACCGGCTTTTTATTTGACAAAGCTCTCGAATTTGGTAATATGCACGTACTCGCATTTTTGCGCGTTTTTAATTGGGTTAGTGGCCGTGGCAGAGAATCGATCCGCCCTAGAGGCGAGACGAGCTCGTATTCTCTGCTAGTGCCAGTAGCTCAATATTTATAAGCATTTTAATTAATTCAGGTTCTCTGGTAGGCCTCAAGTCTCCACAGGATCAAAATAAAATTATGGCAGAAGAATTCAATCGTTCAAAGCCGCACGTAAACGTCGGTACTATTGGCCACGTTGACCACGGTAAAACTACGCTCACAGCGGCTATCTTGACTATCCTCGGACGTCAAGGAGGAGGTTATTCATCAAAAATGAAGTCAGTTGATCAGATCGACTCGGCTCCAGAAGAAAAAGCTCGTGGTATCACGATTGCTCTTTCTCACAACGAGTATGAAACACCTACTCGCCACTATGCACACATCGACGCTCCAGGACACGCCGACTACATCAAGAACATGATCACCGGTGCTGCACAGATGGACGGTGCTGTTATCGTTGTTGCTGCAACTGACGGTGTGATGCCACAAACTCGTGAGCACATCCTTCTTGCAAAACAAGTTGGTGTTCCAAAAATCATCGTATTCCTCAACAAGTGTGATATGGTTGACGACAAAGACCTTCTCGACCTCGTCGAAGAAGAAGTTCGTGAACTCCTTGGCAAGCAAGGCTTTGACGCGCAATGTCCAGTTATCCGTGGTTCAGGTCTCAAGGCTCTCGAGTCTGCAGACAACACTGATCCATGGGCTATGAAAGTTCTTGAACTTGCAGAAGCTCTCGATACCTATATCCCACTTCCAGTTCGTGACGTTGAAAAACCTTTCCTTATGCCTATCGAAGACATCTTCTCTATCGAAGGTCGTGGAACAGTGGTAACTGGTCGTATCGAACGTGGAGTATGTAAAGTTGGTGAAGAAGTCGAAATCGTTGGTATCAAAGATACTGCAAAGACTACTATCACAGGTATCGAAATGTTCAACAAGAACCTCAAGGAAGGTATTGCTGGAGACAACGCTGGAATCTTGCTCCGTGGTACAAAGAAAGAAGATTTGACCCGTGGACAAGTTATCGCAAAGACAGGTTCAGTTACTCCACACACTAAATTTACTTGTGAAGTGTACATCCTAAAGAAGGAAGAAGGTGGACGACACACTCCTTTCGCTGCAGGATACAAGCCACAATTCTACGTTCGTACAACAGACGTTACTGGCGCTGTGACTCTTCCAGCTGGAACAGAAATGGTTATGCCAGGTGACACAGTTAAATTCGAAGTAGAACTCGTTTCTCCAGTCGCCCTCGAAGCTGAACAGCGTTTCGCTATCCGTGAAGGAGGCCGAACTGTTGGTGCAGGTGTCGTAACAAGTATCATTGCTTAAATCATTATTGTATGACTACGAAAGAAGTTACAACTAAAAAGAAGACTAGCGATAAAGAAACAGTTGCCCGACTTCGCATCCGTGTGCGTGCGTACGAGAACAAGATTCTCGATGTGTCTGTAAAGCAGATCATGGAAACAGCGCTCAGACACGATGCAAAGGTAGAAGGTCCAGTGCCACTTCCAACAGAAATCAAGAAGTACACCGTCAACCGTTCTTCTTTCGTATACAAAGATGCTCGTGAGCAATTTGAAATACGAGTACACAAGCGACTTATCGATATTGTTAACCCAAATCAAAAGATAATCGAAGCACTTACCAACCTTTCACTCCCTTCAGGAGTTGAGATCGACGTCAAGATGATGTAAATTATGTTTTCTCGCCACCCTCTCTCAAAAGAGGGAGGGACGAGAGAGAACATATAATCAACAGAAATATTATGAAAAGTATACTAGGAAAAAAAATAGAGATGGTTCAATACTTCACTGAAACTGGTGAATGTATTCCGGCGACGCTCATACAAGCAGAGCCTATGACAGTGACGCAAGTCAAAACAGTAGAAAAAGACGGTTACAGTGCTGTGCAAGTAGGGCATGGAACACAAAAAGAGTCTCGCCTTTCAAAGGCAGTCAAAGGCCACACAAAGAATGGAGGTTTCCGTGCACTCAAGGAAGTAAAGACCGCTGACGCAAAAGCTGTTGGCGATGTTATCGACCTTTCTATATTGAGTGAGGGTGATATCGTTTCAGTACGCGGTATCTCAAAAGGAAAAGGTTTCCAAGGTGTCGTGAAGCGTCATGGATTCAAAGGAGGACGACGTTCTCACGGTCAAAAACACTCAGAACGTGAACCAGGTTCTATCGGAGGTGGTCTCCGCTCTCGTGTACCAAAAGGTATGCGCATGGCAGGACGCATGGGTAGTGACCTTGTACAAGTTAAAAATCTCAAGGTAGTTGCAATCGATGCAAAGAACAACCAGATCCTCGTCAGTGGTGCTGTTCCAGGACGTCGCGGAACTCTCCTAGAAGTTATCGGCAAGTAATGAAATATATATGAAAGCAACACCAAGAAAAAATACTATAAAGAACGCTGACCGCAAGCCAAAGGCTGCAAAGAACACTGATGCAGTGATGGCAGCTGTGGTTGACCAAAAAGGAAAGTCAGCAGGCGAAGTAGCTCTCCCAGCACACATGTTTGGTGTGGGATGGAACGCTGACCTCGTACACCAGGTGGTAGAAGGATCTCGTGCAAACGCTCGCCAAGGAAACGCAAATGCAAAAGGCCGTGGTGATGTACGCGGAGGTGGAAAGAAGCCATGGAAGCAAAAGGGTACAGGACGTGCACGTCACGGATCTTCACGTTCACCGATATGGGTTGGTGGAGGTGCAGCTCACGGACCAAAGAGTGAAAAGAACTACAAAGTTACTCTCACCGCAAGTATGAAAGGCCGTGCACTCGCGTCTCTCCTCTCACGTAAACTCAAAGAAGGTAAAGTGCTTTTTGTTGATGCTGTTACTCTCAAGGATGGCAAGACTGCAGAGGCGGACAAAGTCATGCAAGCTCTCGCTGGAGTAAAGGGATTTGAGAAACTTGTTGGCGCAAAGAAGAAAGTAGTATTCCTTGCAAATGCAACAGGTGATGCAAAGATAGCACCAGCATTTCGTAACCTAGCGTCTGTCACTGTCGGTAGTGTACGACTTATGAACGTTCTCGATGTCACCAACCATGCACACATCGTTTTTGTGGGTGCAAAGGAGGCAGCAGAGGCCCTAGCAAAGAAAGCATAATTATATGGCAAAAGAAAAAGAAACAAAAAAAGAGACAGCAGTAAAAACAGGCAAGCGCGTACTTCTCTCACCACGTATTACTGAAAAGGCAGCACGACTTTCAGAGGTCAACGCATTTACTTTTAACGTTGCGATCGATGCTACTAAAGAGCAAATCAAAAACGCTGTAGAAGTGTTGTATGGAAAGAAGCCTGTCAAAATATCTGTTGTCGTTCAAAAGCAGCGAACAGTATTCAAGCGTGGTCGTGTCGGACACGAAGGAGCTTATAAGAAAGCAACGGTCTTTTTGAAGAAAGGAGAGACAATAGAATTTATATAATTGTATGAAAACATATAAACCAACAACCCCATCACGTCGCAACATGGCGACTATCGACTATCGCAAGATATTGACGACGAGTACACCGCACAAGGCGCTCACCAAAGGTGCAGCAGGCAAGGGTGGACGCAACAACCGTGGACGTGTGACTGTACGTCACCAAGGTGGAGGAAACAAAAAGCTCTACCGAGATGTAGACTTTGGATACACAAAGCGTGATATCCCAGCAAAACTCACTACTATCGAGTACGATCCATACCGAACAGCATTTATCGGTCTCGTCGTCTACAAGGATGGTGACAAGCGCTACATGGTGGTACCAAAGGGTCTTCCAGTCGATACTGCTATCCTCGCAAGTGAAAAAGCTCCTTTGACTCCTGGAAACAAATTGCCACTTTCAAAAATCGCAGTTGGTACTTTTGTATACAATATTGAAATCAAACCAAACGGCGGTGGTAAACTAGCTCGTTCTGCAGGAAACTACGCACAAGTTGTTGCGCATGATGCAGGATACACTTCAGTAAAAATGCCTTCTTCTGAAATCAGAAAAATCCTCGATACCTGCTGGGCAACTATCGGTGTTGTTTCAAACGATGAGTATCACTTGACCAAGTGGGGCAAGGCAGGTAAAAGTCGTTGGAAGGGTGTCCGCCCAACAGTCCGTGGTTCTGCTCAAAACCCAGTAGACCACCCATACGGAGGAGGTGAAGGTGCACAAGGACGTGGTACACGTCGTCCAAAGACCAAGTGGGGTAAGATCACTGGTGGACGAAAAACTCGAACTCCAAAGAAATACTCAAATCACCTTATTGTTTCTCGTCGCAAGGTTGGCAAGAAGAAGTAATTCTCCCTCAAATGAATATGAAACAATCTCTCTACGCAGTACTTGCGATTGCTCTTTTCTTTGTTACTCCAGTGCACATGCAAACAAACATCAAAGCATCTACAAAGTACGTGCAACCAAAAAATACACCCTCATCTCAACCGGAGACAGACAACCTTTCGGGATAATTAAAAAACACCGCATCATGTGCGGTGTTTTTTATTGTGAGACAATCATTATTCCACGGTATGAATGGAGTGAAATAAAAAAGCAAGTGTATCCGCTATGGGTTACACTTGCTACTGTATTTTTTTCCACCCGTCCATAGACGAATGAAGATACACTTTCTTTGTTATTGTTCCACATTGCGGATCAATAAAGTAAAAAGTAAAAAGTATCTTCAATCCTCCGAGATATGGTGACGGTGCGAAACCGTCCAGTACTTCACAGCTTACGCTGTCGATACTTGCCACTCCGGATGGAAAACGGATTAAAAATTTTGTTTCTGAGAGGTTATCTATCTCCCCGCAGATTGTTTGTTCCTCATTGTTGACAGTGCAGGAACAGACACTTTGCGCAGATGCTGCGGACATGCCGATCAGCAACGCACATATGAATGCCCTGGCTTTCATAATGATTCTTTATATTGTATCATGAATATTGTTATTTGTCAATAATACAAAACACCCCGTAAAGGGTGTTTGAAATGGGACGTGCTTTAGAAAATGCTTTGCTATTGTAGTATTGCAGTGCCGTTTTGTAGTGCAGTACGTATCGCGTTTACAAACGATGTGACGAGAGTGAAAAACGGCGAGGTTTCTCCCCCTGTTGCGTCAGGGGCATTGATGAAAGCATTGTAAGAAATTTTGCATTCGAGTTCGCTATTGAACGTGCCTGATTCTTCATAGGAAGTGCCGTCGTCAGTAAGTGTGATGATAGTGCAGGGTTTTCCTGATGCATATCCTGGGCCGGATGAAGGTATTATTATTATACCTATCGCATAAACAAAAGTAGCGCAAGAGAATGAAATGATTGTTGCAATGATTGCTAGGTGTATTTTTTTCTTCATATTTTTATAGAGATATGATACTTGCTAAACCGCTAGCGATAGCATTCTTGATTGATGTAAATACAAACCCACCCGAGAGAGGGTTGCTAAACGTTGGCGTGTAGTTGTCGAGATCACGTGTTGGTTGATCGACAACACCAGCTGATGTGCAATTTGAGCTACTGTATACGCACATGACATACGTGCCTGTGTTTGCAAATTCGCCAGTGCAACTACTCGTCGTAGGTTCAGTTGCTCCCGTAGTGTCGACACAGCTGACCGTGGCTGTGCACCCGTCTCCTACAGAGCCGCCTGCTGGATCGATACCGTATGTGCAGTTTAAGGTCGCGTATGCTGTATGGGAAAACGAGAGTAGAGAAAAAATCCCAAGTGAAGAGATACCCAAAAGAAGTAATCGCGAGTACGGACGCATATTAGTTTTGTACTTCTATATACTGTTCAAGCGTAGTGTCGTCGACTGAACACATTTTCTCGCCCCCACTGGTCGTTGTTGTGCCAGTATACTCAACACAGGCAACTGAAGCATTTTTGGTGAGCCCGTCGGCGCAGGTAGTCAAAATACAACTACCATCTTTGGCGTAGTTGATAGTGACATAAATATTTTCAGGCTGTGTCTGCACTGTTGGATTCTTCTTTGTACCACGGTACACGTTGCCCGTGAGAGAGGTGTTGTTACCTGCGAGTTGGTAGATACCTACGCCTACTACGGTTACCATAGCAATCAAGATGATACTTTTTGCTGCATTTTGAGATGGGTCTTTCCAGAAATTCATGATAATTGTGTATATAGTTTGCTAATGTGGCGTTCGAGCGCCTTTGTTTGTTTAGTATGACACTTCCTAAACAAAGTGTAAAGGGCTACTCGTCAAATCTGCTTGGCAATTCTGAGACGTCGACAGGCTTTGGGGCGTTGTCTATTCGTCCTATGATATAACCTGTCGCGAGGAGCAGTACAAACAGCGCCCAGAGTAGTGGATTTTTCATACTATGTATTGTAGTATGGTTTTATATATGCAGCAAGACAACACACATTCACCATTTCAAGTGCTCCTCTTTTACAAGTATGTACACATCGCCGACCCCGCACAGGAAGTAGAGCGACAGCGTGCCTTGCAGAGTTCGCTCGGCCTTTTGGGTCGTACGATTATTGCCACAGAAGGCGTCAATATCACGCTCGAGGGAACAGTAGAAAATACTGAAAAGTACATAGAGGCGATGAAAGCGGATCCACGATTTGCTGATATTCACTGGAAAAAAAGTGCGGGCGATGGCAAGAATTTTCGAAAACTATCAGTGAAAGTCCGTTCTGAGATAGTAACGCTCGGCCTCGGTGTGTGTGACCTGGATCCAAACGTTACGACAGGTATACACTTGCGACCAGAAGAATTGCACGAGTGGATACAGTCAGGCAAAGAGTTTTATATCGTAGATATGCGAAACATCTACGAGCACAAGGTGGGTCAGTTTGCTGGATCTATTTGTCCACCGCTGAACAATTTTCGCGACTTACCCAAAGTCATCGATACTATTGCCCACTTGAAAGATAAAACAGTACTCACCGTGTGTACTGGTGGCGTGCGTTGTGAAAAAGCTTCTGGCTATCTCATCACTCAGGGATTCAAGGATGTGTACCAGCTTGACGGAGGTATTGTGTCGTATATGGAGAAATATCCGAACGAGGATTTCAAAGGTAAACTCTATGTGTTCGACAACCGTAAAGTTATGGGATTTTTTACCGATGATCCTAAACATGAGGTGATCGGTCGCTGTGAAAAATGTGACACACCGTGTGAGCAGTTCGTCAATTGCGGGGACATGGCTTGCCATGCTCACTTTATTTGTTGCGATGGTTGTATCGAGAAATATCCACACATGACGTGCCCATCGGGGTGCCAAATAAACCGCAGTGGCAATCGTGTAAAGTCAGGTTTTATGACTAACTTGCGAAAAGTACTCGGTTTCTAGGTACTGGACAAGATAGCTATAGTGTGATATAATACATCTATTAAAAACGTAAAAATATTTGAATGAAAAAAATTTTCACTTTTGTTTCAAGTGCTGCACTCGCGTTTACGGTGCTATCACAGAGCGCATATGCTCTTACTCCTGGGTCAGTGGTGTTTGCAAACGCTGCTGGTAAAAACCAAGGTCAGGATAACGCAAACTTTTTCTGGAGTGATGCACTCAACATGCTCGGCATAGGGACCAACGCCCCGACGTCTCCTCTCACTGTTATTGGAAACACTCTTACTTCGACTCTTTCTGTAGGTGTTTTCGGTGCGAACTATCCGATGCTCTTCGATGCGCTCGCCAATACGCTTGTTTTCAACGAAGCAGGTGAAGCAAAAAATATCCGCATCGAGTCAGACAACGATGAAAATCTTTTCTTTGTCGATGCAGTCAATGACCGTATCGGTGTCGGACTTTCAAATCCAACATATGAGTTCGAAGTTGCCAACGATGGTCAAAATGTAGAGATAGTTGCAGATACATATAGTACTCTCCCAGGATCTTCTACAAAAACAGTTTTTGGTGGACGAGCAGCTCGTGGTACACGCGCAGCACCACTTCCAGTTCAGAACAACGACATCCTCGCAGAATTTTCTGGACTAGGCTACGGCACAACAGCATTTGCGCCTTCGACTACTGCAGGCATGCGCGTGATTGCAGCGGAAACATTTTCTGATACCGCATGGGGAACAGGACTCTTCTTCCGTACTACTGGTCGTGGTTCAGTCATACTTCAGACGCGTATGGTTGTCGACGCTGACGGAAACGTAGGTATCGGAGACACCACACCAGAGACACCTCTCGATGTAGAGAAACTCTCTGTTTCTACAGACGTGGCGACATTTTCAAATATCAGTGGTACCTGTAGTATCAACCCTGGAGTAGCTGGTGGTATATCATGTACTTCAGATAGAAATGCAAAGAAAAATATTGAAGCAATCGTTGCAGAAAGTTCACTCGCAAAGATCGAAGCGCTCCGCCCTTCATACTTTAACTGGAAAGGAGAGGCCGATGGTGCAGCGAAAACATCTGGCTTTATCGCTCAAGAAGTAGAAGAGGTGATCCCAGAAGTAGTCGTAACAAAGGACGGCAAGAAAGAACTCTCGACTATCGGACTCGTGCCATTTGTAGTCTCAGCAGTACAGGAGCTTGCACGCAAAGTAGACGCTTTGAGCGAAAAAATCTCTACTGACAAAGTAGAAACTGACATGCTCTGTGTCGGCGATACATGTATCACAGAGGCAGAACTCATCGAACTCCTCGCTGAAAAGCAGAAATAATCTCAAAAACATCAAGTCCCCGAAAGGGGATTTTTTGTTATGGATATGATATAGTTTTCGTATGGAAATAGAGAAAGGAGCACTACACCCTATGACGATAGCTGCACACGAGGCACTTCGCGTTTTTACAGAGCTCGGTTTTGAGGTGGCGGTAGGACCAGAACTCGAGAACGAGTGGTATTGTTTTGACGCGCTGAACGTACCGAAAAACCATCCAGCTCGGGATATGCAGGACACCTTCTTTATTAAGTCAAAAGTCATAAGTCAAAACTCAAAAGAAAGTTTCGTACTCCGCACACATACGACGAGCGCTACTGCACGTGCTG
>JACCDN010659244.1_pt1 | contig 19966 bp, 18 predicted proteins | sample 7441691 | NCBI WGS metagenome assembly JACCDN01 (sample SAMN15323439, study PRJNA562643) | freshwater metagenome | isolation source: river surface water | place: USA:Blue River Watershed | collected 2017-08-16 | reverse complement strand
TTTCACCCCTAGTCTTCGCATGGTCCAAGCTCCTGCAAATCGGCTGGATGCTCAAAGGAAGCCGCGCCCAGATTTTATGGAGGAATTTTTGGACGCAAGACCTTTCAGACGTCGACGTGGTGGTTTGCTACTTGCTCACCGGCACCATGGAGCGCATGGAAAAAGAACTCATGCCTCAGCTCAAAGACGGAACTTGGATCATCTCAAATGCATTTCAGTTTAAAGATCTGAAAGCAGTCAAGGTTCTGCCTCGATCTGAAAGCCAAAGGCTCGGTCGAGTTTGGGTTTATAGAGTTTCCAAAACAAAAGCCCGGCCAGTGCGAACAAAAAAATCCAGTCCCAAGCCGAAAAATCGACCTCAACCTGCGCCCAACTCAAGCCGGCAAAAAACCGCGCGATCGCCACGATAATTTCAATGAAAAAGTCGGCCACCAAGGCCGCCGGAGCGCCCAAAAACAAGGCGAGCAATGAAGCGAAAAAGGCGAAGGGCAAAAAAGGCGCCACAGCCAAATTGGCAAAAATAGACACGAGCGAAACCGTGCCAAAAGCATTCACCAAAATCGCAAAGGTGCTGATTTGAGACGCCAGCGTCAAACTCAGCGACTCACGAAACAGCCCAGGGACTTTTTGAAGATATCGATCGAAAAAAGGCGAGAGCGCCATCAGGCCCCAAGTGGACAAAAAAGACAACTGCAAACCCAAGTCATAAACCAAAGTGTAGGGATTCATCATCACCATGAAAAATCCGCTCCAGAGCAGGGCCAAATAGGCCTGTCGCCGATAGCCAGACACCGTCACGACCAAGCTCAAAATTCCCATCAAAGATGCGCGCCACACGGCCGCCCCTCCTCCAACCAAAAGCGTAAAAATAAGAATGAACACCAGCGTCAACGTCACACGATGGCGAAATGAAACAGCGCTCAGCAGCACAAAGAAAATGCTGACCAAGAGTCGAATATTGTAACCCGAAATCGCCACCAAATGCATGAGGCCCGACATTCGAAATGCATTGCTCAGTTCTTCTGAGAACGTTTCGCGGCTGCCCAAAACCAACCCCAAAACCAAACTCGACGTGGGTGGGCTCGTCATGGAGTTCACTCGATCTCGCACCAAGCCTCGCCACAAATTCAAAAAATGCGTCCACGGATCAGCGGGCGACATAAAAGTATGCTTGAACGGCTCGATTCGCCCCACCGCCCGTCGACTCCATTCAAAACCCGGCTCCAAAGGCGTGAATCGTCCTTCCACTTGCCATCGCTGGCCCAATTCAAAATCTTCGTATTTCGAAAGATCCGCGGTCACCACCTGCGCCCCCACGCGAAAACTCACGCGCTGGTCAAAGTCAAAAACCCGCACATCCATCACGCGCCCCTCAATCGAAACACGCTCCCCGTCTGACCACGGAGTTTTCATTTGATCCTCAAAAAGCTCGGTCCGAAGCACGCCCAAAAGAGTTCCAATGCAAAACATGCAGAATAAGATTCGCCCTCTCATGCAAAAAATCAGCAGGAAAAAAGCAAACCCATAAATAGACAGGGGCTCAATAAAAGTCGCAACCCCCACCGCCCCCAAAAAACCCAAAATAAAAAGAATGACTTTCATGCAGCCACTCTAAGCCGGAAGTTCCTGACAAATCCCTGAATTTTTTAAGACTAAGAAAGTCCTTCTAGATCCATTCCATCAAAAGCATCTTGAGCGCGACCTCCAAATTGTTTTCTGAGCGAGTCGACTTCTAAACTTCGAGGCCGTCCCAAATCTGAACCTTCCAAACCCATCATTTCAAGCTCTTCTTCTCCTTCAGGAATACGCATATTTTTGTTTTTAAATCATATCATTCTACCATATTAGCCATTTCCCATCAAGCCACCTCCCCATCAAACTCATCAAAAGCTCTCCAAATTTTAAGAAAAATCGGTAGAATAACCCCACTATGAATGACTTTCAAAAAAGGGCCGTTTCTCATGCAGGCCGATTCGAGTTTTTCAAGAGCTGGTTTCAGGCTCACACCTTCATCACTATCGCATTTTTAGTTTTAGGGTTGCTCACGCTCAAAGGAGTGGCTGGAGCCATTCAAGTGGGCCGTCCCTTCTCGATCACGCAAATCATCACATCCGCGGTCGGACAGGGCTTCCCCACCGACTCAACAGGTCATGTGAACATTTTATTATTGGGAATCGGAGGTGAAGGCCACAGTGGTGAACATCTCACTGACACCATGATGGTTGTCTCGGTCGACCCCAGCGAAAAAACCATCGCCATGCTTTCATTACCCCGCGATCTGTATGTTGAAAACGAAACCTTGGGTTATGGATCTCGCCTCAATAGCATTTACGAACTCTTGCTCGAAGACGATCAATCTCACGAAGTTGCAATTGGAGCTCTGCGATCTGAAGTCGAACATGTGACGGGGGTCGAAATTCAACGCTACGCCATGATCGATTTTAGAGGGCTCGAGGCCATTGTCGATGCGGTGGGTGGAATCGACGTCAACGTGAAAGAGTCGATTTACGACACTGCCTACCCTGCCGCTGACGAATCGATTCGGTATGAGGCTTTTTATATTGAAGCAGGCGCACAAACCCTAGACGGCAAAACCGCCCTCAAATACGCTCGATCTCGCCACACATCAAACGATTTTGACCGAGCCTTGCGTCAACAAGAAGTCATCCAGGCCATCAAAGACAAAGCTCTTTCCATTGGAGCGCTCACCAGCCCAAACAGCATCAAAGCCATCGTATCTGCCGTTAGCGAAAATCTCACCACTGACATCAGCTTGAGTGAAATGATCACATGGGCCGGAAAAGCTTCAAGTTTTGAAGATTCAGACATTGTGAATATGGTCATCACAAACGATGCCACGGCTCCCGGAGGTCTGCTTTTTCAGCCTGAGATGGATCTCTACGCCGGCGCCTACGTCTTGATTCCATATGTTAAAGACTTCTCAGAATTGCAGAGTTTTTCGGAACGCTTCCTGCATCATCCTGAAATTTTCAACGAACCCTCACCCATCACCGTTTTCAACGGCACTAAAAAAGAGGGCCTCGCCGGACTGGTGAAAATGACCCTCACTCGCAACGGTTTCAATGTTGTGGATTCCGCAAATCTCGATGAAAAAGGCCTGACTCAAACTCGACTCTATATCGTGGGTGAACCCGACGAAAAAATTCTCGAAACCCTCTCACTCATTTCAAATATCGTTCCCGGTAAAATCGATGATGCGATTGAAGGTGAACCCGAGACTGCACCCTATATTCGAATTGAATTGGGCGAAGATTTTTCGGAATATTCTTCAGCCAACAAAGAAAAATTTTATTGGGGGATTTTCTAAAAACTCACCATGAGCGTGCGCCTCAATCGAGCCATAGCCAACAGCGGACTTTGTTCTCGTAGGAATGCAGATCTTTTGATTGCAGAAGGCCGAGTTCAACTGAACGGGGCAACTGTAGAACTCATGGCGACTCAAGTTGAGCCGACCGACCTCATCACCGTCGATGGCAAGGCCCTACCCCAAACGGCAACGGCAACAATCATGTTGAACAAGCCTCGAGGTTATTTATGCAGTCGAAGTGATCCACATCACGACAAAACCATCTACGATTTACTGCCTGAACATTTGCGCCATCTCGATATGGCGGGACGTCTCGATCAAGATTCCGAAGGGCTTTTGATTTTGAGTTCCGACGGAGACTTGTTACAAAAACTGACTCACCCTCGCCACGAACACACCAAAATTTACGAAGTCGACGTGCGCGGAGAAATCAATTCAAACACGCTCCGACGTCTCAACGAAGAGCAATTCATATTGGATGAGCATCCTCTTCAAGTTATGAAAGTTGAACTCATTTCAAAAGACATTCGCAGAAGTCATCTTAAAATCTACCTGAAAGAGGGGCGAAAACGTCAAATTCGCCGCGTCATGGATTTACTGGGACACCGCGTGCTATATTTGCGCCGCATTCAAATCGGAATGCTCAACCTAGGCGATCTCGGCTTGGGTGCCTTCCGTCATCTCACCGAACATGATGTCATCGCTCTTAGCACTGTTGATCGGGAACCTACTACACGGCTCCGCTAGTCCCATGCAAAGTCCTCTCGAACTGCCCGAAGTGCAGATTTTGAGCGTGAGTCAAATTCCAAAAATTCGCGTCGGCGCACCCAGCATCGAACTCAGCGCCGATAGTGTCATTGCTATGGATCTCGATTCCAAGACCGTGCTCTTCGAAAAAAACAGCCGCAATCGCCACCCCATCGCCAGCATCACCAAGCTCATGACCGCCGCCGTGGTTTTGCAAGAAAATCATTTTCAAGACATTGTTACGGTGAGTGGAAATGCGGCCGCAACCGAAGGTTCGCGCATGGGCCTACACAGCGGTGAACGCATCACCATTTCACAACTGCTCTACGGTCTCTTGATTGAATCAGGCAACGATTCCGCCATGGCCTTGGCTGAAAATAATGCAGGCAATGTTACTGATTTCGTTCAAAAAATGAATCGAAAAGCGAACGACATGGGCATGAAAGACACCCACTTCAAAAACCCAACGGGTCTCGATACCGAAGGCGCCTATTCCAGCGCGCGAGATGTGTCGGTGCTCGCCATGCACCTGATGAGCGATCCTCAAATTCGTGAAATCGTGCGCCTGAAAAATGCAGAACTCAAAACCGTAGATGGCGACACGCATATGCTCAAAAGCACCAACCTATTGCTCAACGAAATGGGAGTGGCCGGAATCAAAACAGGCAGTACCGATGCCGCCGGCGAATGCTTTGTGAGTTACGCGATCAGCCCCGAAGGCCACGCGCTCGTCACTGTCGTGCTCGGGAGTCATCAACGCTTTGCAGACACTAAAAACCTGCTAAACTGGCTCTACCAAAATACGGAGTACTAATATTTCACTCATGCTTCCCATCACTGAAACCGTGCAGGACCTCATTCTCATCACGGGTTCAGGCTTTTTAGGATTCGGTTTCGTGCTCTCGTGTGCACCCGCCTTCACGCGACTCTTGCAGAAACTTCAGATTAAAAAAACCATCCGCGAAGTGGCGAGTGACGGCAAGGCAGCGAGTCGTTTTCATGCTCTGCATCACCAAAAAAGTGGCACGCCGACCATGGGCGGCATTCTCATTTGGGGAGGCACTTTATTCGTCGTCGCGCTCTCTCGTTTTTTATCGTACATCGGCGTCTTCGAACATTCACTCTGGAATCGAAAAGAAACCTACCTCGCTCTCTTCACCCTCGTGACCGTGGCCTTGCTCGGCGCACTCGATGACGTCTTCAACATTTACGGATGGGGTCGCTCAAAAGGCCTCAACATTCGCCCCAAAATGTTCTGGCTGATTGTACTCGCGGTGCTCAGTGCCTGGTGGTTCTACTACAAACTCGACTATACGAGCCTCCACTTGCCAGGCATCGGTGACTTCACCTTGGGCCTCTGGATGATCCCGCTCTTCATTTTTATTTTCATCGGCAGCGCCAACGCCGTGAACATCACCGACGGCCTCGACGGCTTGGCTGGAGGCCTCGCTGTGATCGCCTATTTGGGCTACAGCGCTCTCGCATACGCCCATGGCTTGCTCATCCTTTCTGCGCTTTGCGCCGTGATTGCGGGCTCCACACTCGGATTTCTATGGTTCAACGTCGCCCCTGCCCGCTTCTACATGGGCGACACCGGTGCGCTCTCACTCGGCGCAACTCTGGGCGTCATCGCCATGCTCACCAACACCGTCGCAGTGCTCCCCTTCATCGCATTTATTTTCGTGGCCGAAACTTTATCGGTCATGGTTCAACTACTTTCAAAACGCCTCTTCGGCAAAAAAATCTTCCGCATCGCACCCGTGCACCATCACTTCGAAGACTGTGGATGGCCCGAAACTCAAGTCGTTATGCGCTTCTGGATCATCGGAGGATTATTCGCTACGGTCGGGGTTTTGCTCGGGCTCATCGGCATGGGCAATGGAGTCATCAATCTCTAAAACCGGCGCTGAAGAATAGTGTGGAGGTTCGTTCATTTCATCCTGAGCCACTTCCATTTGTCGCAACATTGAATCAGGCAACGCTGAATGACTTTGCAGTTGAGTCAGTAGCAATTCTTGAAGTTCTGGGTCTGCATTTGCGGTCAACAACCCACTCAAATCATCGAGCGATTCTTCTTGCAGCGACAAGGCCATCAAGTTCATATCGCTCACCATTTGCGCTCGCACATCCACCACGCCCTCGGCCTGAGGCAACGATTCTGAGATTTTTAAAATCTCCCAATCTTGTATTTTTTGTTGCAACAAATCGCGCACCAACGGCAAGCGTTCCGAAAGTGGAACGGCCTCAATATCAACAAAAGCAGCTCTAGATGCATCAGCATAATCTTGTAAGGAACTGCGCGCACCCTCCAAATCGCCCTGGTTCAAAAGTTCGGGTAACGACGTGATGCGTTTCGATGCATTTTGAAGTCTCAACTGAGGACGCTCTTTGGCATTGGCCAATTGAATGGCATCGTCAGAATCTGACAACACCAAATCTTTGGCTGATTCGAGCGCGACACGATCACCTTCTTTCGAACTTCCATTCAACTGCAAGGCAAGTTCCTGGTAACGATCCATGGCCACTTCAGCATCGGCGGGTCGTCCTTGATCCAGCAAAGCCTGCGCTTCCATCAAACGATTTCCAGCCGATTGCATCAACAATTGATTGCGAGAAGCAGCGTTGAAGCTGAGACCAATTCTCAAATCTTCTGAAAAAGTTTTAATGGGGTACAAAAGATCTCCAGGCAAAACCCGAATTTGATTGGGTGAACTGTCACGGCTGGCCAAAAACTCGGCTTCATGGACATCGCCAAAACTGCGATTGAAATCCCACCAGGGATTGTCCACATTGTCTGAAATTTTCGAGATGCGAGTTCCACCTTGAGAACTCAAAGCCACTTGAGCGCCCGGGCCTAAAGTCAACTGCTCAGAGTCATTCAAATTCGCACGGGCCACATTCTCAAGCACGGCCAAAGAAGTGCCACGCTCATCGACCTCAACACTCAATGACGATTGTGGATACAGAGCCAAACGACCTTCGTGCGTCTCAACAAACAAATGCGGAGTGGGCACTGAAGAGTCCAAAGTCTGAGCCCACAAAAGTCCACGATTCAAAACAATCACCGTCTCAGATTGTGCTTCACGGAGCAAAGCAATCGTGTCTTCACCCAAGGTCACACGACTGCCATCTCGAAACAGCAAATGGGCCTTCGACGCATCACCCAAGGCGACACGGTCTCCAGGAAGAATAGCAATAGATTCATACACTGGTTCGCCATTCAAAGTCACCGTGCCTGAAACAGGTTCCAAAGTACTTGAATTGAAGGCTAAAACAGCGGCTGGCTTGAAGGCGGGAAACAGCAATGAAAGACCGATCAAACTCAAAAGTGAAAGTGAAGCAGTGCGCTTGAAAAAAAGCACCCATGAAAAAGTAGGCCGATCGGGCAGAGCATCTAAAAATCGCTCCTTGCTTTGCACGGCCAACAAACGAGAGGGCTCCATATCGGCGCTCGAGCTCTTCAAAAATCTCAGCTGCTCTTGATACAACGAAAGTCCTCGATCGGGCAGTCGACTTTCGAGTCGTCGCCACACGCGAGCCTTCGCGGCATTGAGTTCAGAGTCGTCGATATTCATGGAATGATTCATTGTTGGAATAAAGTTTCATAATGCAAACCAGCCTCTTCAAAACGGCGTTTCAATTCTTTCAAACCCCGAAACTGGATGAGTCGCACATTGGCTTCGCGCTCACTCAAAACTTCCGCGATTTCGGCATTCGAAAGCCCACTTAAAAACTTGAGCGAAAGCACCTGTCGATATGGGTCTTTCAGGCCCGCAAGTTCTTTACGCACGGCCTCGGCCATCAATCGGCGTTCTGTTTTTTCAGCGGGAGCTGCCTCTTCAGACTCATCTTTCAGCAATGGGTCTAAAGTCACCAACGAACGGTGCGTGCGATGGTGATCAATCACGGCATTGTGCGCGATCTTGAAAACCCATGAGGAAAAATGTCCATCTTGATTCTGATAACGAGGCAAATTCAGCCATGTTTTCATGAACACATTCTCGACAATATCGTCCACATCTTGCGCGCTCACGCGAAAAAAAACATACCGATAGATCGGGTCAAAAAAGTGGTCATAAACACGACCAAACGCATCTTTGTCGCCTTCTTGGGCGGACACAATGCAGGCCAGAATGTCGGGGGGCGTGGAGGACATGGCGTGGAGAGGAGTGGCTTACCTATTTAAAACGTTCTCATGAGGGTGGCTGTTTCAAATAATCGTGAACTCGCTGAACTTCGACTGGACTCCCTATAAAAATCGGGGTCCTCTGCGAGTACGATTCAATCTTCAAATCTAAAATCGGCCCGAGCTCACTGAGGGCTTTTCCGCCGGCTTTCTCGATAATGAAGGCCATCGGTGCACATTCATACAAAAGTCTCAATTTACCATCAGGGGTGCTGGGCATTCCGGGATACATGAACACACCACTGCCTTTCACTAAAATATGATGGATGTCGGGCACCATGCCACCGGTGTAGCGCAAGATGTATTGCTCCGACATGAACGCGTTCACCAATTCTAAATAATCGGCTCGTTCCGCAGTCGCTCGTAAATTGCCTGGAGCAAAGTATTTTTTGTCGTTTTTGAGAGTGATTTTTTCAGATGAAAAATTCCAAGCTCCGTTCATCCATTCACCCATATAAACTCCGTCGGGCAAAGCCACGATCAGCAAGGTTTTGGGGCCATACAGCGCATAAAGTGCGGCGACCATGTCACGACCGGTGTGACCCAAAACTTCTCGGCTTTCGTAAATTCCAATGATCGTGCCCACTGAGAGATTCGCATCAAACAACGACGACCCATCGAGCGGATCGTACATCACACAAAACGTTCCTTCTTCATTGAAGAGCTTGGGTTCGGCCAATTCTTCACTGCCCACAAGCCGAATTGACGTGAAACTTGCCAAATTCTCTTCCAAAACTCGTTCCGCCGCCACATCCATGGCAATTTGCTCTTCACCAAAACTATTTTGAGTGCCCGCCTTACCGGTGCTCGTCACTAAAATCTCATCGGAAATTTGAGCGCACGACTGTGCCAGCGCCTCTAGAATTTGTGCCAGCGCCTCACTCGCTCCGTGTTGAGTGAAAAAAGATTTCATTGATCTTGTGCAGGGTCATAGTTTCCTTGAGCCGCCAATCCATTCATGCGAGCACGGTGCACAAGCGCCTTTTGAGCCGCCTCCACATTATGCTCTCGATCGGCTGCCCATAATTTCAAAGCCGGATCTTGAATGCCTCGGCCATACGAAAAACTGAGAGGCCAAGGTAAATCGGCATGCAATTTGTGCATCAAATCGAGATGCATCGTCGAATCTGAAGGGCTTTGCCCACCCGACAAAAATACAATTCCAGCGACTTCAGCTGGAACGTGTTCGCGCAAACATTTCACGGTTTCTCGGGCCACTTCTTCAGCCGTCGCTTTTTGAGGAGCATCCAAACCTGAAATCACCATGCTCACTTTTAAAATCAAACCTTCCAAAAGCACTCCTTGTTCACGCAATTCTGCAAATAAAGCATCGAGCACCTGCGCGGTCACTTCATGGCACCGTGCCGTCGAATGCGTGCCTTCCATCAACATTTCAGGTTCCACCATGGGCACAATTCCGGCTTCCTGGCAGAGCGCCGCGTAACGCGCCAAAGCATGGGCATTTGCCTTCACACAAGCCACGCTGGGCAAACCTTCGCCAATGGCAATCACAGCTCGCCACTTGGCAAAACCCGCGCCCAGACTGCGATATTCAGCCAAACGCTCACGCAAACCATCGAGCCCTTCGGTCACACTCTCGCCTTCGTGCAAGGCTAAAGCTTTTGCCCCAGTGTCCACTTTGATACCCGGAATCACTCCTGCTGACTTCAGAACTTCAGCAAATCGGACCCCTGCATCGGTCGACTGTCGCAAGGTTTCATCGAACAAGATCATGCCGCTCAAAAAATCGCCCGCCCCTGGAGCGGTCACCAATAACTGACGATACGCCCGTCGAGTTTCTTCGGTGCAGGGCACGCCGAGTTTTTCAAAACGTTTCTGGCAGGTGGAGTGACTTTCGTCGATGGCCAAAACGCCCTTTCCTGGGGCCACCATCGCTCGTGCGGTGTTCATTAATAATGTGGAGTCCATGCGGTTGAGATTAATTGCTTCGAGTATAGCAAAAATCCGCAACTACGCACGAAAAAACCACCCCTGAGTAGAGGTGGTTTGAAGTTTCGAAGTATCAACTCAAATTCTTAACGGTTGGTATCAGAATCTGAGGGAGTGCCAGCAGGAGCCGTGGTGGCCGCCGTTTCAGCGTCAACCAAAGCTTGAATCGCCACATCCAATGCCTCCAAAAGTTCTTTGACTCCAGGCTGAGATTCTTGACCTTTCAACGCTCTTTGCAAAGCAGGCAAAGCATTATTTCTGAAATTCTGCGCAGCGATGAAATCAGTAGCGGCATCTACAGGACCAATCAAATCATTGAGCTCTCTTCGCAAACCTTGTCGGTTTCCAGCATTCACAAGGTCTCGACCGAGAGTCTCTTTATTTCGCATCACTTGCCAAGTGTGGCCTTCAAGCTTCATCTCAATCAACTCTAGCCTTCAAAGTCCCTTCCTTAGCTTCAGTCAGGATTTTTTGAATACTTTCAGGGAAAGTTTCAGCAGGAGCTTCAATCTTAATTTCAGGATCGGTCGCCTCATCTTCAATAATAGCAGGCAGAATTGGCTTGGCTTTCTTGCCCTTCAAATGATCAAGCACTGCTTGTGCGGCGGCTTGAGCTTCATTAGCATTAGTAAGAGCTGTCTCAGTCAAGCGACGGAGCGCTCCAGTCGAAGCCAATGTACTTTGAGCTTCTTTCAAAGAAAGCCTAATTTTATCTAAACGAGCTTGAGCGGCTTGAGCTTCCTGTTCAGCCACCGCGGCTCTTTCAGCAGCCCTGCTTCCAGGAGTCCTCAACCAACCCGAACCTCTAAATGCAGCCGCCCGATCTCTCAGTTTTCCAATACGCCCAGGGGCTAATCTCTGAGCTTCTGCAGAGGCCTCATTCGCCACTGTTTTTTTAGCATCAAGATCCTGCACTGCTTGTCGCAGAACATCTCCTAAATTGATGACATTGAAGCCAGCGCTTGTGTGACTATCGTCTATACCATTGAAAGCAATTTCGGCGCTTTTAACAGCAGCCTCGGCCTTTTCAAGTGAGGCTTGAGCCAACTGAACAGCGACTTCATCAACCCCTTCTACAGAAGTTTCTTTTTCCTTAATTGTATCGATTTTTTCAAGAACCTTAGGCGTTTTAAGCTCACTAATAGATTTTCTTCCAGAAGCTGCAGGCGCGGGAGCAACAGGAGCCGCTGCTGGTGCAGGTTCTGCAGGCGCGGGAGCAACAGGAGCCGCTGCTGGTGCAGGTTCTGCAGGCGCGGGAGCAACAGGAGCCGCCACAGGCCTTTCAGCAGTGTGCAAAACAGTCATTGCCAAACGAATACCAGCCAAGAAGGCGTCGGCAGCTTGAGCGCTTTGAGCGTCGGCATAATCCATAAAACCTCGAATCTCTTGATCAAGTTTTTCAAATCCAGCCACTTCTTCAGCACGAGTTGCATCATTGATTTGATCTCGTTGATCAAATTGAATCCCCGGCAAACCATAGAGACGATGGAGTTCATTTCGAAGTCCATGTCGCTCCCATGCATTTCGAGGATTTTCATCTCCCAAACCCTGACGGAGAGTGGCCTCGTCTCGAGTCACTTGCCAATTTTGCTTTCGCATTCCTGCAAGCAACTGAGGTAAACGACCTTCCGTAACTGTTTTCATAAGAGCTTCACGACTGGGGATCAATTCACCAGAAGATGCAGGTGCTTCAACAACCGCATGAGCAGCCGCCGCAGTCTCCGCAGCCACTTCCGCTGGAGCCTCAACTCCACTTGAAGTTTCATTCGCTTTGGTTTCAGCCTCATGCAACAAACGAACAGCTCGAGTCAAAGCTGACAAAAATTCAGCCACCTTAGGGTCGGTCGATTCAATATGTCGAGTAGGACTCTTCTCTCCTTCTCTAGCAGCAACCTTAGCGCCAAACTCAGCTTTCAGCCGTTCCAAACCAGCCACCTCTTCCGCACGTTCAGCCGCTTGATTGTTTTCTTGAGCCCGAGCCAAACCTAAAAATTCACGAATTTCTCTACGAAGTCCCACTTGATGACCCACGGCATTAGAACCATTCAAACCCTCTCGAAGACTTTTTTCAGTTCGCAAAACCTGCCATCCTTTCTCACCTCGCCACTCATCTTGCTCCATCTTTTGCATAATACGAGCCAATTCGCCATTCTCAATGGCTTCCATCAGCTCATTTTTATTGGCAGGAACGGCAACTTGTGCTTGTTCCAGTGAAACGCTCGCAGAGGTATTTGACATAAATAAATGTTAATTTTTAAAGCAGAAGGCTATTCTACCGCTTTTCAGCCAAAGAGTCAAATCAAGATCCTGCACATTTCGCAATTTTATGGTACAATGGCAAGATTTATTTTCATCCATGACCACAAATATCAACCTTCCTAAAGGCCCCGGATCTTGGCCCGATCAAGAAAAAAGCCAGCGCAGTGAAACCTATAAAGATCTTTTAGATCTAAAAGGAGGCACCTATAAAGCTGGCCGAGACAATTTGGCCGCAAATATTCTTAAAGAGGTTTCAGACCCCGCTCGAAAATATGAGTATTGGGATGTGATCAGCATGACTGAAAAAAGCACCATGCCCGTGAGCACGGTCATTCAGAATGCATTCAAGCAAGGGGGTGAATCTAAACCCAAAGAATTGATGCAATACAGTTTGGATTACTTGGTGAATGGCGAAGAAAATAAGGGTGGAAACTTCAACAAAGGCAAAGAGGTGAATATCGATCGAGTGGTGAGGGGTGACTTGGTATTCATCAAGTTGGATCCCGCTACGAATCGCTGGATTCTCGAAGTCTTCGATCAGTCTTTAAAGGACATCAAAGATGGTGAAAAATCTGAACAATACTTAAAAATGAAGGGCTTCCTCTTCCCTCCCAGCCGATTTCAAACAAGCTCAACAGGACCAGAAGTGATTCCAAATAAAAATGAGACATCACCGGTATCAGATGAAAATCTAAGTCTGACCATTCAAGAAATTCTTCCAGCTTTTGGTCAATATCTTTCGGTCAATCCTCGCACTCATTGGTACGACTATAGTGAAGCTTTCTACCAACTGCCCGAAGATCGACAAACCGAAATTCAAAGCAAAATCGAAGTCGAGCTGAACAATTATATTCAAAACTCCATTAGCGGAGGATTACAGGCCTCAATCAATCGTGAGACAAATCCAGAAAAAAAGTCCCTCTTAGAAGCTGTTCAGCAACTGCAAACCAGTACCGAAGCCGCTTCCCTTGAATCGGCACGTGAAAAATTACGTTACGCCGGAAAAGAAGGGTCCGACATGCTCAAAGATATGAATCATGATCTTGAACGCGCACGTCAAAGCCAGCTCTTAGCGATGTTCGATGCAATCGTAAATTCTGAACATGAGGCTGTCGCCGACGACTGGGCAATCATGAATAAAACCTGGATGGGTCTGGGTGAAGATCGTGACTACCTCAAAGACAGCAAAGAAAAAATGAACTTGGTGCGAAAAATAAGTCCATTGATTCAAGAAGTTTTCGCTAAAAATGAAAAACTGGCAACGTTAGATGAAGTTGTAGACAAGCTCAAGAAAGAGCCTGCATCACGACCTTCAACGGTCAGTGAAGGCGAAATCGATAGCTTTAAGAAATTTTGGGAAGAATTTAAAGGCAAAGAAGGAAAGGAAGTTTTGAGTGCCGATATCAGCAAAGATGACTTCATGGAAGACATGTCAGTCAAAATGCAGGCGGAATGGTTGAATTTAGCGATCAAAATGCGAGACGAAGGTCAAACGGAGCAAGCGGAACAAATTTTACGCTCCATTTTAACAGGTCATAAACCTGGGGCCGGAAACTTGCCTATCAAAGATTTTATCGAGAAGGAACTCAGCCAGCCTGAAAAAGATGAAATTCTCGCGGAGCTCAATCGTTCGGTGCGAGACGATTACATTTTAAAGAATCTTGAAGAACAGGGAATTTTAAGCGACACAGGTCTTGAAAGCGCAGGTGCATTCAATTCAGTCACTGGAAAATACCTAGACCCCACAAGCGGCAAGGAAGTATCTCGCACTCAAGCCGTCAATGCCATGGTAGCTCTCGTCAAAAAACAAACCGTCGAAATTGCCGCTGAAAAGCAATATTTCTTCAAAGCGACTGAAGACGGCCATTTGGATGGCATTCAATGGACCGATTTCGAAAAGAAAGCTTTCGATATCTATGCAGACATGGAGGGAGCAGGCTACGACCTCTCAGATTCGACCAATCAAATGTTTAAAGAAGAAATTCTCATGAGTGTGGCCATACTTGGATTGAGCGCAACAGGAGTGGGTCTTTTGGGAGTCGGCGCACGAGTCGCATCATTAGGACGCGGCGCGAGAGCACTGAGCGTGGCCGCCCGAGTGGGCGAAATGGCAACAAGTGCAAATCGCATCACTCGATGGTCTGGACGCGCACTTCAAACAGGAGGACGAGTTGGAATGGCCGCTCTACCTTTGGCTGCAGATGGCTTTGTTTTTCATAACGTTCATGCCGCTCTTTCCACTCCTATTGTAGGAGCCAATGCTTGGGATGAATACGGAACAGGAGTGGCTCACAGTATGGGAATGTATATGATTTTCGGAGCCGGTAACCATTATTGGAACCGAGGAATGAGAGCTTTAGAAACACGTTATGCAGGAAACGCAGTTGGAAATTTTGCAGGACGCGCACAAGTGGGCTCCATTCGGGAAGCTTTTGGCACAGGGGGCTTGAGAGGTGTGGGATACACAGTACTGGCCAAACAACCCGCCATGTTCACCGAATCATTGGCTTTGACAGGAATGACTCATGCAATGGATGGGGGAATTGAAGACGGAAATTTTTACGAAAATCTTGGTAAAAACTGGGTGACACTCAATTTACTCTGGGGAATGCAGCGGGGTCGAACACGAGAGGATGGAGCCCCTAAGATCGAGGAACCCGCAACTAGACCTGAACCCACACCTGAACCAGCGCGCGAACCAGTAGCTGAGGGAACTAAACCCACTGAACAACCGGCAGTGGAGCCAAACACCACTCCATCTGAGCCAGCGCGCGAACCCGCGGCTGAGGTAACGAAACCCACCGAACCCATCACAGAACCCGTCGCCAGAGCGGAGCGTGTGCGCTCCAAACTGGACCGCATCCCAAGCTCTCGCACAGAACTTGAAAATGTGATGCGAGAAGGCAGATCTGCTGAACTGATTGAATTGATGCAAAGAGATATGGGGTCGATTCTTGGAAGAGGATTCGATCAAGGCGGAAAGGCAAAAATGGCCGATCTCATTCAGCTACCAAATGCAAAAGCACAACTCATCAAAGAACTGTCAGCCTTCCTGAAATTGCCCGCAGAAGCTCGCGGCTTCAATGAAAGAGATCATCTAGACGCGTCAGAGTTGCTCACAGAATTCAGGGTCAATCAACGAGACATCGCTGACCCCGACGCTAGCCGCATCATCAACGTCATGCGAGATGCATTGGATGTCTTGCAAGGAGGTCCTCACGACGTTCCCGCCACCGTCACAGGCGACCGATAGGCCAAAAACCCTACAAAACCCCTCTCCTTTCAGAGCGGTGGCTTTGTAGATTTCCCCTTAACCCCCAAACAGGGCGGCCATTATTGAATTGAGCACTTATTCAGCCTGCGCCACTTCTTTCACCGGCAAGACATAACTCACGGCATCTTCGGTCGGATGCACCATTCCCAGCGCCGCCCCTTCAATGGTGGTCAGCGATTGAGCCTGCAAAATTAAGGTATCGGTCACTTCAGTTTCAACCACCAAATTTTGCTGGTCCACCTGCAATTGATTCAACAGATAGCCCTTGGTCGACTTCGAATTGAGCACCAGAATCGAAACCAATCCCATCATAATAGCCAAAGCTCCCATGGCGACCAACGCGGTCATCATCATGCTTTGTTCGTCGCGCATGACCAGCGCTTGAACGCGGGCCACCGACGGAATGGGAAGTTTAGAGAGTAGTTTCATAAGGAAGTTTTTCAGCGGCACGCAGTTTCGCACTGCGCGCTCGAGAATTCATTCGCACCTCTTCTTCAGAGGGAGAGATCGGCTTTTTAGTAAGGAGGGAAAGGCTCTTCGACCTTAGGACTCGACGTCCATATAAATCTGTTGGATCGCGAAGGTCCGTGGCGTACTGCTTGAAAACCCGCTTCGTCAGCCGATCTTCAAGAGAATGGTACGACATGACAACCACGCGTCCGTGAGGAGCTAAAAACTCAATTGCTTGAGTTAGACCAAGCTCCAAAGCTTTGAGTTCCTCGTTCAGAGCCACCCGTAGGGCCTGAAAAATTTGCGTGGCAGGATGTCTTCCTGGTTTACCTCGACCCAATACAGTTTCAATGAAAGCCGCCAATTGAGTGGTGCTTGTAAATTTTGTTTTTTTACGAGCCTCCACGATTGCATTGGCCAGTCTATAAGAACGGCGTTCTTCTCCGTATTGAAAGAAAATATCTGCCAGTTCTTTTGCGGATGAAAGTGCGATCAAATCCTCAGCCGTTTGGGGCTGACGAGTGTCGAATCGCATATCGAGAGGGCCTTCTTTAATGAAAGAAAAACCACGCTCGGCATCATCCACATGTGGGGACGAGAGTCCAAGGTCAAAGAGAATAGTGTCAACGTGTGACACCCCTTCCCTCCTTAGCCGATCTGTCAAAGAACTGAATGAATCGTGAAATGTTTTAAAGTTCGTTCCACTTGCAGAGAGTCTTTCATTCGCAATTTTGAGATTGCGCTCATCCCAGTCGAAGCCGTAAAGGAAGCCCGTGGGCCCCACCTTTTTCAGCATCTCTATGGAATGTCCCCCAAGACCCAAAGTGGCATCCACGGCCACCATGCCTGGCTTGAGATCTAAAAACTCAAGCACTTCTTTCATCATCACAGGCTCATGCTGGGGGTCCATACTGTACAAGTTTTTTGAACGAACGTGGCGGAGTGAGCACACAGTATTTCGCCCTCAAAACGCCGTCAACTATTTGCACAAAAAATGCACAATCTATGCACACAAATTGTATGCATGAAACAAGAAATTGTGCACAACTCAAACCTGTTAAGCTACGCGAACAGCATCAATTTAAATATGCTTGATTTTTAGCACACTCATTGCGCAACAAATGTATACACGGACCGGCATTGGTGGGTCGAAAAAATAAGGCCCCCAAAATCTAGTGGTGAGCGTTTACTCTCACCCAATTGCGTGTTAACTTGAACCCATGATCCTGCCCAACGAACTCATTATTTTCTTCAGCGCCATGGCCCCCGTCATGGAACTTTCGGGCTCCATTCCACTGGGAATCACGGTCTTAAAAATGGACCCTTGGACGGTCTACTTCATTTCAGTCACAGGCAACGCACTGATGACTGGAATTCTCATCAGCATCATGGACCCCGCAACCAAATTCCTCATGCGGCATTCCAAGTTTCTCAAGCACATCATCGAAAAAATCTTCCGAGTCACACGACAAAAACACGAACAGAAAATGGCTGTTTTCGGGCACTGGGCGCTCTACGGCCTCCTCTCACTTCCCATCCCGGTCATCGGCCTCGGCGGATGGTCTGGCGCACTCATCGTTCATCTGTTCGGCATCAAAAAACTCCAGGGCTGGCTGATCGTCATTGCGGGCATGGCCACCTGCGGAGTTTTCTTCACTCTCGGAGTCGAAAGCATCTTCAACCTATTTTAAGGCTCCCCTGTCGAAGTATTCGCAAGCCTTTCTCTGAAACTTCCACAATCGTTGACGGAGGATTCTTCGCCAAAACTCCTTCATCTAAAACTTCATCCGGACTCAATCCCTGAGCCAAGGCCTCTTGCACTGAATACACCTCGGACTGACCGTGCACATTGGCACTGGTGGTTGTGATTGGCTCGTCCAAAGTCTCAAACAAACTTGCCACCGACGGATGCGAACTCACCCTCAAGCCCACCGTCGCCGTTCCCGGGTTGATCCACTCCGGCAAAAGCGGCGTACGAGGCAAAACCAAGGTGAGCGGACCCGGCCAATACTTCTTCGCGAGCTCCAACGCTTCATCTGAAAAAACAGCGTATTTCTGAGCCATCTCTAAATCCTTCACCAAAAGACTCACCGGCTTTTCAAGCGGCATCTGCTTCATTGTGTAGAGTTTTTGCACCGCCTCACGATCGTGCACTCGACACGCCAAGCCATAACAGGTCTCGGTGGGGTGAAGGAGGACGGGGCTGGGGATTTGAAAGGGTGGGAACATGGCCAAAAAAACTTTAAAATGAAGTTATTTTCCGCTATAATCATAAGATGTTTGAATCCCAAAATAAAACTGAAAAAAATCCGGAAGCAAATCTAAAGGATGCCGAAAAACAAGGGATTCTGAAAATGACCCGAGTGCGTCTTTCAGATTTAAGAAAAGAACTGGATGGCGAAAAAGATGGTTCGATCACGAATACAGAGGAAATGAAGACCATTCGAGCGAAAGGAACTCCCAGGGAATACAGAAAAACAACGAAAAATAAGCATATTGTGTGGGAAAATGGCGATTATCTAAAAGGAAGTGTGATTGAAGGGAAATGGACGGGCTATGGCAGATACACGTTAGGTGAAAATATTCACTACGAAGGCAACTTCGTTAACAGTCAATTTGAAGGAAAGGGAGTGTATAGCTACGGCAAACCAGGTCAAATCGACTGGTTTAAATTGGACTGTGAATGGAAGGCAGGAGTGCCTCAGGAGGGCGGTGATTTTAGCTATTTTGACCCAAACACTAAAGAGACAGCAGAAACCACCTCATTGTATTTCATATTCAAATGGCCCGAGGGAAGTTTCTATCCTCTCAATATGAGTCGATTGGTTTATGAAAGTGCAGAGGTGGGGCCGAAAGGTGACCCTTTCTACCTAAAGGAACTGGCTGATGGGTCCGAAGTCATTTTTCGTCGCGACAAAACAACAGAGGGAAACCCTAAGGAGAAGACCAATCCTTCATTTGACGACACAGAAGTGATCGTGCTGCCTCAGGGTTTAAGTGCAGATTTTAAAAGTAGCCTCTTGCAAGAAATGAATAGCTACTATAAAACGCACGTCATTCTATTCAACAAGGGAGAGTGAGTGTTTAAATCGCCACTTTGATTTTTCTGCCACCGCTCTTTATACTTTTAGCAATTTTTAGGCATACCTAACCCCCTTTCACCCATGCGAGTTGCCATCAATGGTTTCGGACGTATCGGCCGCATGATCTTGCGCGCAAACCTTCAAAATCCTCGAATCGATATTGTTGCCATCAACGATCTCGGTGACCCCGCCATGGGCGCTCACCTATTGAAGTACGATTCCAGCTACGGCCCTCTCGCTATGGAAATCACGGGCAAACCCGGCGAACTCAGCGTCGACGGCAAAAAAATCACTCTCGTTCAAAATCGCGACCCTGAACTCTTGCCTTGGAAGGATCTCAACATCGATGTTGTCATTGAATGCACCGGAGTCTTCACTTCGAAAGAACTGGCGAGCAAACATTTGAAGGCCGGGGCCAAACGCGTGGTGATCAGCGCTCCCGCCAAAGACGAGGTGGACCGCACCATGGTCATGGGCGTGAATCACATGCTCTATAACCCCGCCACCGACTTCATTGTGAGCAACGCCAGTTGCACCACCAACTGTCTCGCCCCCGTCGCCAAAGTGATTCAAGACAGTTTCGGCATTGAAAGTGGATTCATGAACACCTGCCACGCCTACACCAACGATCAAAATCTGCACGACAACGACCATCGCGACATGCGCCGCGCTCGTGCCGCCGCTCTCAA
>JACCDN010698326.1_pt1 | contig 19984 bp, 14 predicted proteins | sample 7441691 | NCBI WGS metagenome assembly JACCDN01 (sample SAMN15323439, study PRJNA562643) | freshwater metagenome | isolation source: river surface water | place: USA:Blue River Watershed | collected 2017-08-16 | reverse complement strand
GCCCACGTATTTGTCTGAAGCAGGGTCTCTTAGGCTAAGGCGCACCTTGTAGTCTTGCATGCCAAGGGTCTGGAGGACGATTTTTACGAGCTCTATGCATTGTTTTAGCTCATCAAATACTTGCTCTTGGGTGCAGAAAATATGCGCATCATCCTGCGTCATGCAGCGTACACGCGTCATACCGTTCAATTCTCCAGATTGCTCCCAACGGTACACCGTACCAAACTCTGCTAGACGCAAAGGAAGGTCTCTATAGGAGCGAGGCTTGCTATCATAAATTTTAATGTGCATGGGGCAATTCATCGGCTTTAGCAAATAGCCTTCTAGGTCTCCTTCTTGCACCTTAGCCGCTAGATCCGCACAGGAGCAGCCTTCCTGAGCGAGCTCATGCAAGAAGCCTTTATCCAAAATTGGGGGAAACTGCGATTCTTGATAGTAGGGAAAGTGCCCAGAAGTCCGGTATAGATCTAGCCTACCCACGTGAGGGGTGAAGACAAAATCATAGCCCTGTTTTTGCAGCTCCTCAGAGATAAACTCTTGGAGGGTTTTGCGGATCATCGCCCCCTTCGGCAACCATAGGACCAGGCCCTGGCCTACCGCCTCGTCAATATGAAACAGTTCTAGCTCTTTACCAAGCTTACGATGGTCCCGTAGCTTGGCTTCCTCAAGCTGCTTGAGGTGTGCATCCAGTTCTTTTTTAGAAAAAAAAGCTGTACCATAGATGCGTTGCAATTGTTTATTCTTTTCATCCCCTCGATAATAGGCTCCAGCAATATGAAGGAGCTTGAAGGCATTAATTTGAGAAGTATTCGCTAGATGCGTACCGGCACAGAGGTCGGTAAATGCTCCATTTTTATAAAGGGTAATGGGTGCATGGGAGGGAATATCTGCCAGGCGCTCTAGCTTGTAAGGCTGATTTTGCTGTTCAAAAAACGCTTGGGCTTCCTGACGGCTCACTTCTATGCAGTGAAAGGTCTGGGCTTCTTGAATAATCTTTTGCATCTCAGCCTCTAGGGCCTCTAGGTCTGCTGGACCTAGGGGTGATGGGCAATCGACATCATAATAAAAGCCCTGGGACGTTGGCGGACCTATGTCAAGCTTGGTCTCAGGGTAGAGCCTGAGGATGGCCGCAGCCAAGACATGCGCGCTAGAATGACGCAACTCTTCAATAGGAGACATAGGTGCTTTCATAAAATAAAAGGTATACCAAAAACTCACCCTGAGAGACAAGCACAATCGTCCGTATTTCAAGTATCATGACACGTCAGGCTTCGGGCTTTGTTCTGTGAACTACGCCCGAAACGTCATTCTAAGAGCTTAGAACTAAGATGACGCCGCAGCTGAATGGCGAAGGCAAATTAAAATATAATCGTTTATCAATTTTTTTGTTAAATTTTTACTTGAAAGCAGCATAGATGCGGTTTAATTTTACTTTGGCCTTAGCAGTAAAAATTTACTTCTAATTGATTTTTCAGGTAGATGTAAATATTTTATCAATAAGTGTTTTAATAAAAATCAACAAACCAAACACTCCATATGGAAAATAATATAGCATTCAATAGAAACCAGCCAGAACTAAACGCTCTTTCGCAGCCCCTTACACCACTTGTAGAAAACCCTGCAGGGATTGAACAGGTGGAGCCAGCCCATAATCCCATCCCTACACGTATTGAAAACTTGCTCAATATAAACTCTGCTGATCGCTTAACTTTTGTCAAATCGATGGAAGCTGGAGAACAGCGCGAGGAGGTCTTGGCGTCTTTAGCCCAAGATACGAGTATTAGGAGTGTAGATGCTCAATATCGCTTAGAAGCTGCCGTAGCCATGGCAGCTGGAGAGACACGTGAGGCTATCCTGGCGTCTTTCGTTCAAGATGAGAGTTTTAAGAATTTTGGATGTGACTACCGGGTAGAAGCTGCCGCAGCCATGGCAGTTGGGGAGCGGCGTGAAGAATGCTTGGTATTCCTAGCTCAAAATGAAAAGGTGGCTCCTGGCCATCGTATAGACGCCGCTGCAGCGATGACAGCTGGAGAAAAACGTGAAGCATTCTTGGCGTCCTTTGCTCAAGATCAGTGGTTTAAGCATTTTGGAGCGGGTCATCTCATAGATGCTGCTGTAGCCATGGCAGTTGGGGAGACACGTGAAGCGTTTTTATTAGCTTTCGCTCAAGATCATGCGTTGGCGCTTAACCATCGTATAGACGCTGCTGCAGCGATGGCACTTGGGGAGCAGCGCGAGGAGGTCTTGGCATCCCTAGCCCAAGATACGCATATAGATGCTTACTATCGCGTAAAAGCTGCCAAAGCGATGGCAGTAGGAGCGAGGCGTGAGGAGATTTTGGAGTCCTTCGCTCAAGATCAGAGCTTTAATAATTCTGTAGCGGACTACCGGGTAGACGCTGCTGCATCGATGGCAGCTGGTGAGAGACGCGAAGAGTTCTTGACCTCTTTATCTCAAGACCAGAAGACATCTCCTAGCTATCGCCTAAAAGCCGCTGAAATAATGGCAGCTGGTGAGAGACGCGAGGAGATCTTGATATCCCTAGCTCAAAATCAGAGTTTTGAAGCTTCTGATCGCATAAAAGCTGCCACTGCGATGGCCTCAGGGCAAAGACGTGAGGATAAGCTTGCATTTTTAGCTCAAGATAAGCATATGGATAGTTTCGATCGCCTAAACGCTGCTACCGCGATGGCAGCTGGTGAGCAACGCGAGGAGGTCTTGCTATTATTAGCTCAAGATACGAATATAGATGCTTACGATCGCGTAAAAGCTGCCAAAGCGATGGCCTCAGGGCAAAGACGTGAGGATAGGCTTGCATCTTTAGCTCAAGATAAGCATTTGGGTAGTTTCGATCGTCTAGACACTGCCAAAGAAATGGCCGCTGGAGCTAAACGCGAGGATAGTTTGGCAGCTTTAGCGGAAGATAAGAGCTTGGACGCTAAACATCGCCTAGAAGCTGCCGAAGCCATGTGTCCAGGAGACAGGAGAGAAAAGCTCTTGGCTAGTTTGAAAAGGCGCAAATGGTTTTTCGGTATATTTTAGCCTAAATTACGTTGAAGACGGTCAATAGACTTCTTTCGGACCTACGTATTTTGTTTGCTGGGCGAGGCGAAATAGAAGAAAAACCGGCCTGTCGCGCCATCTCCACTACGCTGAAGCCTTCAGGCGTCGCTCTTCCCCCTACGCTCCTTGAGCTACGGGCGACAAGCCGAGCTACCTGTCTCCCGTAGGCTTGGCGTAGTGGAGATGCCTGACACGTCGGGAGACAGGTAGTTTTTAAAGCGACGTGTCGGGCAAAGCTCAACGAGCGAAACCCGAAGCCTGATCCCCCTAAAAGTTTCTTTAGATCTCTTTTTCACCACATCCATTAGCTCATTTTTCATCACTCCATCCCCTTCTTTTCCACTGTTTATGGGCCCTAAATATTTTTTGTCAGGTAGTATGGGGGAGGGAGTTTTTTAACCTTGTATTTCTAGAGGGAGGGTTTAGAATGGGGTGTTTTATTATAGACTACCCGTCTTCAGCTCCAATCAATGATCTTTTAGCTGAAAACCTTACACCCCTTTTTTGATGATATGTCTCCCTACCTAGCTTATTACACCCATCATTTAGACCCTATAGCCCTACGCTTTCCGAAAGGCTTTTTTATCGAAAGTATTTATTGGTATGGGCTAGCCTACTGCTTAGGTTTTATGCTGGCTGCTTACCTTTTGAGGCTGTATCAGCAAAAAGGCAAAATAGCACTCAGTGGGGATATGCAATCGACTTTTTTGACCTACCTCATCCTGGGTGTACTCGCAGGGGGGCGTGTGGGCTATTGGCTGCTCTACCAAGGAGGAGATTTTTGGGCAGAACCGGCGAACTTTTTTCAAAACTGGCGTCAGGGAATGTCTGCCCATGGGGCCTTTATAGGTGTAGGCCTAGGGCTTGTATGTTTTGCTTATCATTATAAACATAGGCTTCTTGGTTTAGCAGATGTAGTGGTGACGCTGGCGCCCGCGGGCATAGCCTTGGGGAGGATTGCCAATTTCATCAACGGTGAGCTCTGGGGACGGATAACAACTGTCCCCTGGGCCGTGATCTTCCCAAGCAGTGCTCCCTATCCCTACTACCCACAGGCCCTTCTGGCACCCAGGCACCCCTCTCAGCTCTATGAGGCTATGTTCGAAGGCTTGGTCCTCCTAGCCTTTAGTCAGTGGCGCTTTTGGAAAACATCTATCAAGCCAGGAGTCTTGACTGGGGAATTCCTCATGGGGTATGCGTGCTTGCGAAGTCTTGGAGAGTGCTTTCGGGAGCCGGATGCAGCACTTTTGTTTGGGCTAACGCGTGGCCAGTTTTACTCTGCCTTGTTCTTAGTCGTAGGCTTAGGCATTCGCTGCTATGCTAGCCAGAAAACCAGCTATGAGTCAAACCCTCACGATAGCCAGAAGCCAAACCATAGGCAGGTGAAAGCGCCTATTCACTAGACCTCTTGCAGAACCACGTATTATCTTGGTTGGCCTGCCGGGCGTAGCTCTTGTAGCGACGTGTCGGGCGTAGCTCGCCGAGCGAAGCCCGAAGCCTGGTTTCTGGGCGAGGCCAAATAAATGAGGAACCGGCCTGTCCCCCAGAGCTTGTAGAGCGTAGGAGGAAGTGTACAAAAGCGTAACAAAGGATTCCGACGTGTCAGGCGTAGCTCATCGTGTCGGGCATCTCTCTACGCCATCTCCACTACGCTGAAGCTTCGGGAGACAGGAGCCTACGAGAGACAGGTAGTTCGGCTTGTCGCCCGTAGCTCAAGGAGCGTAGGGGGAAGAACGACGCCTGAAGAGCGAAGACTGATCTTATTTTTGACGAACCCAGAGAGCAAAAGACAAGGGTTATGCAAGAGGTCTACTCATAAAAGACAGCAGAACAGTCCTCAACCCAGCTAGACCCCTAAATTTGGAGCCTTGTAGGGATTTTTTATACATAAGATGAGTAAAGAAAAGGAAGCGATCCCTAGACTCAGCAAAAATGAAAAAGATTCGCCATAGCGCTCTGCCGTCATCCCTGCGCCCGAGGCAGCGATAATAGCGCTAATAGCTGTGAGCAAATAGTAAAAACCAAAGGCTGTGCCTCGAAGCCCCTTGGGCGCCATATCCGCAATAGATGCCATCACCACACTTTGCACGGCCCCCATCTGCACACCCCAAAAGAGAATGCCGACAAAGACCAGACTGAGCGATTGGGCAAAGGCCAAAATAGCGTCTGCGACAATCAGCACTGCGATGCTAACAGCAAGCAGTGTGGCTCTATTCAGCTTGTCCGACAATAAGCCTACAGGATAAGACGATAAACAGTAGGCGATCTGATAGACCATAATAATGATAGGAGCGTACATGTCTCGCAGCCCAAAATTGCGGCTAGCGTGCATGACTAAAAAAGGCTCTCCTAGACGGGAGATCATAAAAACCGTAGTGACGAGCATCAAAAGCCAGTAACTTCTCCCTAGGCGGGGAATGTCTGACAGGCGAAAGGCACGGCGAGGGTGTTTATTCAGCGTACATTCCTCTACTCGAGGAGGATCTTGAACAAAAAAGTAAAGCATGAGCAGCGCAAGCGCAGCAGGGATAAGCGCTATCCAGAATACGGCGTGAAAGTCTTCATTCGTAAAATACATAATCCCAAAGCTCATGGCACTACCCAGGAAAGCCCCTGCTTGGCCTAGGCTACGCTTTAGCCCAAAGCACGTACCCTTCTTGTCGGGCGGGGCGATATCACTAATGAGAGCGTCCCTTGGCGTGGCTTGGATGCCGTTGCCCACACGCTCAAACACTCTTGAAATTAGGGCCAGAATGAAGCTAGAAGACAAAGCAAGGCAAATTTTACTGATGGTAATCAGCATATAGCCGCTGAGAATGATGGGCTTTCGCTTCTTTATATAGTCACTCAGCACGCCGGAGAGGAGCTTCATCACAAATGAGGCCCCCTCGCCTATACCCTCTATGAGCATAATCCAGGTGATGGCTAGGCCCATAACCGTCTTGAGGTAGACAGCAGACAGACCAAAGACCATAGAGCTTGAGATATTAATCAGGCACATACAAGTCGCCACCAGCCAAACTGCAGGAGGGATCTTTTTTTCGTGGAGCATATATCTCTTTTTAGTAAAATATTTACATTTTCAGAAAGTGAAGAACAAGATGCAAGCAAAAAACTCAAAGCTTAGCAAGCAAAATGAGGCAAATATCCTAAGCCCCTCTCAAAAAAAACTCACCACTGCCTGGCCCTCGAGGGAAAGGTCTATGGCTTTTACGCGTTTGGAGTGTCTGCTTGAGAGCTCTGCCAAAATGACGTCTAGCTTTTCTAGCTGGCTGAGATAATCTTTTGTGGCGAAAACCCATTGGCCCCAAGATGCTGTCTTGATACGGACCACTGACCAGGGGGCTGTAGAACAAGGATCGATCCCCTTGCACTGGATACTCTTAAACTGGGCATATAGCTTGGGCTTGGCTAGTTTTGCCTGCTCCAAGAGGGGAGCCACACAAGCGAGCTGAGGCAAGCCCTCAAATCTTCCATTGTCTTTAGGCTTGAGTGTGATGCCCTCTAACCAGGGGAGGCTTTTGACTGTCTTAGAAACCATAGATGGCTGAAAGACACACCCTTCTTCTGAAATGAAAAGCACTGTTGTCTTCCCTGTTTTGTCTATAAAAGCCACACGGGCCATCGGGCGGTACTCGGTGATATAGACATAGAGCTTGTCTGGCAAGTCCTTCTCTAGGGTGACAGACTTCACCTCTGGCAAGGCACTGACTTTCTGCTTTAGGGCATTTAGGTCTAGCTCTAGTAGGCCTAGGGTAGCTGGTAAAGCAAGAGCAGCTTGGATATGTCTTTCCTCTAAAAAACCATCTGTTTTTACACAGAGCTTGGGGGGCTTTCCTTTAGCCAAACTCCTATGGTATAGAGCGTCTTTTAAAGAAGGCTGATGCCTCACCCACCAGATACCCCCCACAAGAAGAACCACTAGCACTAGATAAAGGCTCCACTTTAGACCTTTTTTAAACTGCTTGAACCAACCTAAAAGGGTAGCAGAACGAGTAAAGGCGGGTTGAGGAATCGTCCGCCAAGTCTTGATGGGCGTAGGCTTTTTCTTCTTAAACATAGATACTTAGGATAATAATTCATCCCACGATCTTCCCAAAAGCAGTAGCTCTGGCTCCAACACAATACCCCTCTTGCTCAGGACCTCCGAACGTACCGTACGGACCAAATCTATCACCTCCTGGCTCCTAGCACAGCCGGTATTGATTAAAAAATTAGCATGTAGATCAGAAATCTTCGCCTTCCCCTTCTCAAAACCCTTTAGGCCGCATTGGTCTATTAGAAAACCTGCTGGGTAGAGTGCGGGGTTTTTAAACGCACAGCCAGCGCTCGGGGCCCGGGGTTGCGTTTTTTTGCGATGAAGCGCATAGCTCTCCGTCTTGGCCTTGACTTGCTCGGGCTCTTCCTGCCCTATTTTTCTTAAAATAGCACTCAGGACCACTCCCTCCTTCAGGCTAGGACACGACCGGTAACGAAAGTCTAGATCCACTGTATTGATAATATGGATATGGCCCTGACCATCCATCCACTCTACACTCTCAAGACAATCTGCCATGCAAGAGCCCATGGCACCCGCGTTCATCCTCAGTGCTCCTCCAAGGCTGCCGGGGATACCCTCCAAAAACTCAAAGCCAGACCAGCCCAAACGGGCAGCTTCTAGGCTAATCGCCTTCAGCCTTGTGCCACCGCCTACTTGGAACCTCTGTTCATCTAAGATCTGTACCTCCTTCCAGCAAGGATGATGGAGACGGACAACAAGCCCGGGAAAACCTTCATCCAAGACCAGTAAGTTTGACCCACGGCCCAAAACAAATACAGGAAGGCCCGCAGATTTGGCCTCTAGCCAAGCGGTTTGTAGCTCTTCTCTACTCCTAGGCTCTAGGTAAAATTGGGCAGCCCCGCCCACGCCTAATGTGGTTTTTGGGCCTAGGGGCTCATGTGTTTGACAAGCAGCCAGTATCGTAGAGGTATCTAAAGCAAGATTAGCAGACATAATTAGAGGGTGCTAACATAGGTTTGGGCTAGCTGGTAGATATCCCCAGCTCCGATAAAAAGTAAAGCTCCTTTCGGGTGCTGTGCCTGAAGATAGGCTAAGCAGGCGTCTCCTGTTTCAAAGTATTGCAGTTTTGATGTAGGAGGAAAAGCTTTTTTAATAGCAAGGCTAGTCCCCCCCTCTAAAAAAGCCTCATTCGCGCTATAAACCGGTAAGAGCAAGATAGCATCAGCCACCGTTAAGGCCTCAGCAAAGCCCAGGGCGTGTTGTGCTGTACGGCTATAACGGTGTGGCTGGAATACCACCGTTTGAGGCCCAGGGTATCTTGCTTGGGCCAAGTCTAAAATAGCCTTGAGCTCCTGCGGATGGTGGGCATAGTCTGCAAATACGCATCGGTCTTTGCTTTGATAGAGCGTAGCTTGGCGCCGAAAAATCCCCTTCCAGTCTTTTAGAGGCGTAGCTGGCAAAGCTACTCCTAAAACGTTTGCAGCAGCTAGCGCCAGGCTAGCATTTTGAGCATTAAAAAGCCCCTCAAGCTCTAGTGTGCAGGGGGGTGTGAGGAGCTGAAATTTTCCTTTTCCCAAGTCTTTTAGGCTATAGGGGCCAGCATCCGAAAAACCGATACTCGTAGAGGAAGTGGCACTCAAATGGGCAAGCTGCCCTAAAACTTGGTCTTCTTCTAAAAAAATAATCTTTTCTCTTGTGCGCTGGAATAAGGCCAAGAAGCTTGCAGCCAGATCTGTCTGGCTTGGATAGGCATCTACATGGTCCCAGTCAAAATTCACAGCTAGGGTGAGAGCAGGGCTGAACTCATCTAGGGTACGGTCGCTCTCGTCGATTTCACTCACCACCCACTCGCTCTTGGGGCAGTAGCGTGCAGGAAGCCGCCCCTCGTTAAAAAGCCCTCCTAACATGTAGCTAAAGCTAAACCCCGCTTTTTCTAGGATCTCTATGAGTATACCGGTAGTGGTTGTCTTCCCATGGCTGCCGACGACGGCTAGAAGCTTCTTATCCTGCACCAGTTTTGCCCAATAAGCCCCCCGTCTTTCTAGAGGAAGCCCTAGAGCCAATGCCTTTTGATAGAGAGGGTGGCTGGGTAAAATAGCGCTTGAGTAGACGACTCTATTGACTTCATTTTGAGAAATATCTTCTACTATGGGAATAGATAGCCTCTCTAAGATAGCTCTTACAGGCCCTGAAAAAGCATCATCATAAGCAAGCGGGCGATGCCCCATTTGCTTTAGGTAAACCGCTAATGGCAACATGCCCATACCCCCAGCGCCCAATAAAAAAGTCTTCATGTCCTGTGGCATTGAGGTCTAAACCTTGTGGTGTTTCTCCTACCCTTTCACCTTGCAGGCAGCCGTAACGGGCTTTTTATTCCAGGTAGTCAGGACACAGAGGCCCCCCAATAGAGCAGCTACTACAAAGGTACCTAAGGTAGCCCCCCAGCCGTAATTTTCAGCAATATAGCCAATGCCTACACCTGAAGCAGCTCCGCCCAGGTAGCCGAATGTACCCGTAAGGCCCGCAGCTGCGCAAGCTGCTTGTTTGGAGCCAAACTCTGCCCCAGCCACCCCAATGAGCACCTGCGGCCCATAGATGAGAAAGCCCATAACAAAAAGCAGAAGGGTATCTGCGACAATCGACACATGCGGCACATACCAGAAAATTAAAATAGCCACTGTAAGTAGCATCATGTATAGAAAAGAAACTCGGCCCCTATAGCCATTAAAAGCTCTATCGGATAACCAGCCTGCCAAAACCCCACCAAAAATACCCGCTAGCTCGAAGGCTGCTGTTTGGACCCCTGACTGCATGAGAGAAATGCCCTTGATTTCTTTCAAAAACGTAGGTGCCCAGTTAAAAAAGCCCATACGAACGACGTAGACAAAAAAATTGGCTATACAGACAGTCCACAGAGGTTTATTGGGTAAGATGTGTTTTAAAAAAATCTCCTTATAGCTAGCCTTGGGTTCTTCCTCACACCATCCTCCTTTGCCCTCTAGATTTTCATAGGCTTCTACCGTGGGAAGCCCGAGTGAGGCGGGCGTATCACGCAGGCGGTTAAACAAAAAAGCTGCAATCAGCAAGCACAATACCCCTGGGCCCCAGAAAGCAGAACGCCAATTGCCCGTATATAGAATAAGAGCAGGTGTACCGAGCAAGATGATAACAGAGCCGATCTGATGCGAAATATTACACATACCCCAGCGCGTAGCCAGCTGCTTAGGCCCGTACCAGTGCGTCAGCGTACGGGTACAAGCGGGCCAGCCCATAGACTGAAACCATCCGTTTAGGCCATAAAAAATTCCCAGGCACACAATTGAACTGGAAGCACCCATCACCAAGTTGCAAATGGAAGCCCCTAGGAGACCGATAGTCATGAAGTAGCGAACATTAGACCGGTCGCAAATACTGCCGCTAATAAATTTTGAAAAGCCGTAGATAATACTAAAGCCTGTAAAAATCCAGCCAACTTGAGTCTTTGTATAGCCAAACTCTTTTAACAAATCTGGCACAGCAATAGACATATTTTGCCGTACGATATAAAAGGCAGAATAACCTACGATGAGAGCGTACATCAGCCTAGAGCGCCAGTAACTATACTTTTGATCGAGAGTCTCTTGCATAGCGATGGGTTCAGGCTGGGAAGAAATGCGGCGTTGGGTAAACATTCGGAAAAAATCCTGAAATAAGAGAGATAAGCATAGATAAGATTTTCAAACCTAGGGCAAGCTTTTATAAAAATAGCCTCCCCCGGTTTTAAAAACAAAATAGACCGAGAACATAGACTAAGTGTTTTACTTTGGCAAACTTAAAATCAGTCTACTAGCAGGAAAACAAACGCAGGAACCAGGTACGTAAGCAACGAAAGAAACAAGAACGCAGTGCGTATAGGCGTAATGCCGCAAAAATAAGCAAGGCCTGAACTTGACTTTTTTCTTCTTGGCTCCATGCTATCTTAGGAGCTTTAAATAGATTTTCTGGGTCCTATAGTTTGACCCCATTGAGGAAGGATGGCAGAGTGGACGATTGCGACGGTCTTGAAAACCGTTAGGCTGAAAGGCCTCGGGGGTTCGAATCCCTCTCCTTCCGCCAGGCTTCGCTCGTTGAGCTACGCCCGGCACGCCAGGCTTTTTTTCATTGAATATGCTCTTTACATTCCATCTATTTTAGCGAAGCCTGTCCGGCGAAGTCAGGTTTCGTTCTTCGAGCTACGCCCGCGACACGTCGTGTTCTAACTATCTCCCCAGCAAAGTATTGCTAAAGCTAAAAATGCTTTCACCCGAGTAAGTAAAATCTCTATTTAAAGGAGCAATGGCTTTGAGGAAGTTCTGCGCATTGCAAGAGCCGGGGAGCATCCAGTCATGTAGCTCGATAATGAGCAAAGGGAAGGCCTCTATCCATTCGGTAGCCTGTGAAAAGACTTCTGACTCCGAGCCTTCTATGTCTATTTTTATGATGAAAGGCAGATAAGTCGGGGTTGGATAGCGATGGACTAAGTCCTGCACTGCTAGAATAGATACAGGCCCTGGCGCATGATGGTCGATTCTATAGCCATTATTGCCTAGGCCCAAATCTAGGAGGCTTCCAATAGAGCCTTTAGAGCCTAGAGCTGCTTGCAAATAATGAACCTGTGGAGAAGCATTATTCTGCCTAGCCTGAGCGATATTGCCGGCTTCTGGCTCTATACAGACTACGGTAGCTGCGGGATATTGAGCAGCAAAATACTGCGAAGCTAGCCCAATATTGCCTCCACAATCTAAAATAAGCGGCGAGGCTCCTTGAGCCTGTATAGCCTTGTAGTAATTTTCTAGGGCTGCATGGCGTTTAAAGGGTGTGGTATTATAATTGTGAACGCCATAGACCTGATACAGGGTAATCTCATCAACTGGATCTCGAATAAAAGCGTGGATGATTTGCTTCGCTCGCCTATCATAGATCCTTTGGTGAGAGAGTACAGAGGGCGTCAGGAAAAGATAGCGGCCAGAGGACCTTCGAACTAGCGACAGCACAAGCCTTGCACCTCGTAAGAAAAAGCTTTTTAGAATATCTATCCATCGAACATCAGGGATACATCCAGGGTATTGTTTAGGCATATCAGGAAAAGAGGGTATACTTCCCATAGCCTAAGACTAGCCCTCACCTAAGGCAAGGAAGAATACTGCTCCGCCCGCGCCTAGCTTAAAACAGAGCAGCCGCGGTAACACCCACTGCCGTAATGGGGCCACTATCTTCTATCGTACTGACAGCGTTTTGAACTTTATTGACAGCGTCTACTGTCTTTTGATAGAGTTTATCATCATTTAGGAGATAGCCTAGGGTACTGTCCTTATTATTGAGTTGCTTAGAAAAGTCTTCAATATTGCTGACTGTAGTTTTGAGGCTAGCTGCAAACTCTTTGTCATAGAGCAGTAGGCTGACTGTACCGGGCTCTTCCCCTTCATTCCCAAGGGCTTGCTCTAGCTTACTAAAAAATTTATCCACGCGCTTTCCAATATTACCGATTTGCTCCACCACGGAATTGAGGTCTGCCTTCTCTATAGAAGCAATCGTATCCTTAGCCTCTAGGTTTTTTTGAGATTGGCCAGGCACGATAGCAATGTAATTTGCCCCTAATAGACCCGCAACACCAATAGAAGCAAGAGAATCTCGTGGAATTAAAAAATCATTTTCTATATTTAAGATAGCGACGGCTTGCTTATCCTCGAGGTAGGTCTCCAGCACAGAGCCGATACGAACGCCTGCCATGCGCACATCGTCGCTGAGCTTTAGCTGCTTGAGGTCCGAAAAATAGACCTTTACGGGATAGCCTTCGGACTTATAAAATGTAGAATGTGCGAGCGTCTCGTAGGCGATCCAAATCATCGCTAGGCCAAATACAAAGAAAAGGCCCACGCGCAAGGCCTGGCTGAGAGTGGTATTGCTATTCGTCATGGGATGTTTTTGGTAAATGTGGGTGTTTTAGATGAATAGTCGGCTTAAAAAAGTGTTTCACGATTTTTTCTTTACTATGTTTCATCTCATCTTTTGTTCCTAAGGCGTGTACTTTCCCCTCTACAAGGAGGGCAATGGTATCACCGATAGCGTAGGCAAGATCCCTATCGTGGGATACTACAATGCTGGTTACCCCAAAGTCTTGGCGTAAAGCGGCGATGATTTCAATAATTTTAGCAGACATCATGGGGTCTAGCTCGGACGTAGGCTCATCGTAAAGGAGCAAATCTGGCTCCATCATCAAAGACCGAGCGATAGCGACTCGTTTTTTCATCCCCCCCGATAGAGAAGAAGGATATTTATCTGCTGCCTCGCTCAGGCTTAGGGACGATAAGACCTGCTTTACTTTGTCATCTATTTGTTTTTCAGTATATAGCCTATGCTCTCTGGGGTAAAAGGCTAAATTGTCATAGACGCTTAAAGAGTTAAACAGAGCCCCCGCCTGAAAGACCATAGAGCTGACAATGGCATTGTTGGATTTTGGTTCCTTCTTGTCTTTCTGGGCATAAATGTCCTGACCGTTGATCAGGATAGTCCCTTTACTGGGGCTTTCTAGGCCGATAATGTTTTTTAGCAAGACACTCTTGCCAGAGCCGCTAGGTCCCATGATGACGGTAATAGACTTGGGTGCTATATCTAGTGAAATATCCTCCAACACAAGGTGGTCTCCAAAACTTTTGGATAAGTTTTGAATTTGTATACTAACAGGCTTAGACTGTCTTGGCTCTGGCTTCACGATAATATAATAAGTATAAAAAAGTTTATTATAAAAGCATTTTCGTAACAAAATAATCTAAAAATAAAATAGCAATCATCCCCTTAACCACGGCTGCTGTGACCGCATTGCCAATTTCCCTTGGGCCTCCACGGGTGACGAGGCCTTGGTTACAAGCAATAAGCGTAATAAGAACGCCAAAGATCTCAGCCTTTATCAGGCCATCCCTAAAGCTCTTAAAGTCGACCAAGGTCTTGAGGGCACGCCAGTAAATCTGGCTATCAATCTGTATAAAATCCACATACTCGACGACCGCCATACCCCCAAACCAGCCAATGATGATAGAAAAAGCAGTCAGAATGGGCATCATAAGCGCAGTAGCCACCAAACGAGGCAAGACTAAGATCTTCGCCGGAGGAATCTGCATGGTATTTAAGGCGTCTATCTCGTTATAGGCTTTCATAGAGCCTAATTCTGCTGCCATAGCAGATCCTACTCTACCTGCAAGCAGGAATGACGTCATCACTGGGCCCAGCTCTCTAGCTAAAGACAGGCCTACAATATTCCCTAAAAATTGCTGCGTACCTGCGAGGTCTTTCAATGAAAACCCTGTCTGCAAGGCTAAAACGGCTCCGATAAAAAAGCTCAGAATGCCCACTATAGGAAAGGTCAGGTAGCCAATAGTAAAGGCTTGCTCCACCACCCGCTTCCACTGCCGAGGGAGGGTATGGGCATAGCTAAAGGCTTCTTTAAACAGCAACACACACTGCCCTACATTTTCTATTCCTTGATAAGCGGACTTTAGCATGGTTTTAATAAATATAGCATTTCCTAGTCTGTATACTGTCGTCTATACGGCTTACCTACTTTTCATCTACTAGCAGTATAGTATCGGCTGAGTTAAAACAAGAATTAAAATAAACCCTTCGTTTAGCTAGAAGAGTGCCGAAAGTTTTAAGATAAGGATGAAGCATGGGTGTCTTTAGTCTAACAACACTTCAAAAGCTTGGGCCAAGCGGTATTTTCGGCCCTTTAAACCTTGAGTGGCTATTTCAAGAAAGCCTAAGCCTAACCATTTTTTACATAATTCAGAGCTTGTTCTAGGTTTAAACCCAAAAATCTCCCCAATTTGCTGGCTGCTGACTAAGGCATAGTTTCGAAAAAGCTCTAAGGCCTTGCGTTGTTTGGGATCTAATTGGCGCATGAGGCTAGAGTGGTCTTTTTCACCCTTAGTTTTTGCAAGCAACATATGCCCCACCACTTTTTCAAACGCCAAGGCCATCCCTTCGATAAAGTAGGCTATCCAGCCTGTAATAGCACTTTCCGCTCTTCCCAGGTAATAATTATGCGAAGGCCCGACGCTAATAGCCTGATAGTAGGCAAATAAATTTTTAGCATAATATTCTTCTAGGGAGTATAAACCTTTTAGATCGTAGCCTCAGAGATGCAAGATAAGAGTGGTAATCAGCCGAGCAGTTCTCCCATTACCATCATAGTAAGGGTGAATCGTAGCAAACTGATAGTGCGCAATGGCTGCGACTAGAGGGCAGGGAAGGCTTGAGTTTTCATTGACCCAGGTTACGAGTTGGCGCATTAAACTAGGGACATCTTTCGCTACAGGGGGTATGTATACAATAGACCTCTTCGTAAACCGTGTCTTTTGCTCCCTGGGTGTGTCAAAAACGCATTCAGAATCCTCATGTACTGTTTTTGTACACTCCGGTTCTTCATTTGTTTTTTCCTGCCCAGAAAACAAAATACAGGGTTTCCAAAGTGGTCTAATGCTGCCACTTCGGCTATCTCGAATCACATTTTGCCCGTCTCTATACGGGCTGGGCTTGACGAGAGTACGCCCTTCACCCATGACTAGAGCGTGCAAGACTTGAATGCTGTTTTCGCTAAAGCGTTGGCCTTGAGCAGCATACTGTTCTACCTTAGCTAGGGCTGCATAATAGCCTTTGACTTCTGCTTCATCTCGCTCTCTTCCGGGGAAATGCCCCTCTAGGTGTAACACAGCCTGAACTTCTTCAGGGCTGAGCTGGTTCCCCTCTATCAGCGTAGAACAGTGGGTGGTGTAAAGCCTTGCAGTCTCTCGTAAAGACCTAAGAACACTAGAGCTAAGAGGCAAGAGGCCCACCCGCTCTTTCGCAGCCTCAATTCGCATGAGGTTTTTTACAGTCTCAGGCTCTAGGGTATAAATGGGCTGGAACTTTGTCGGCAGAATATCGGCATGAAACAAAACCAAACTATGCCGAAAAGCTGCCGATAAAGCAAGCCTTTTGGTTTCGCAAGGGGTCTAATATATTTTTTATTTTTCTCTTGTGAAATGAGAATTTATTTATTAAATGAGTGAATTACGACTGCAAGTGATTACAAACCAGTCTTTATTCAAAAGGTCTAATATCCATAAAAAAATAAATCATAAAATCATATGCATACACAAACTAACATATCTAATCCAGGTGGAAAGAGTCTACACAATGCCAGTTCTCAGGCGGATCAAAGCCGCAAGACAGCTCCAGACCAAGCCAATCAGCCTATAAGACAAGAAGCAGCCAATCCAGCCATACAAAGCCATTTAGCTGAAGCTCCCGGGAATATGGTGGAATTGGACGTGCTGCCTATCGCTGAAAGCGCTGAAAAAGGTGCTGAAGCAGCTTCCTACAACCCCCTAGAAGCTGCGGAGGGGATCCAGGACGATACCGAGCGTGATGCTGCTTATCTTAGGATCGCTCAAAATTCTGAAAAAAATATCAACGAGCGCGGGCAGGCTGCGGATCATATTCAAAACTGTACGCAACGCGATATAGCTTACCTTTCGATTGCTCAAGATCCTAAAGTACATACTAAAGCTCGCCTATATGCTGCAAAGCGGATGAAAGACAATACGCAGTGCGATACAGCTTATCTTTTGATCGTTCAAGATTGTAAAGTATTTACCCGCTATCGCCTATATGCTGCGAAGCGAATAAAAGACAATACGCAGTGCGATACAGCTTACCTTTCGATCGTTCAAGATTGTAAAGTACGTCTTGAAAATCGTCTGAAAGCTGCGGAGCTGATGAAAGACAGTACTCATCGTGATACAGCTTACCTTTCGATCGTTCAAGATTGTAAAGTGCGTCTTGAAAATCGTCTGAAAGCTGCGGAGCTGATGAAAGACAGTACTCATCGTGATATAGCTTATCTTTCGATCGCTCAAGATCCTAAAATAGGTGTCAACTATCGTCTGAAGGCTGCGGAGCGGATCCAGGGGAATACTCAGCGAGATGCAGTGGATGCAGTTTGCCTTTCCATCGCTCAAGATTCTAAAATAGATGTCAACGATCGCATGGAGGCTGTGAAGCGGATGAAAGAGGAGAGCCAGCGCTGTATCACTTATTGTTCTATTGCTAAAGCTATAGCTTATCATTACATTGATAAAGCTGCTATGGACCCCCTGAAGACTGCAAAGCGAATCAAAGACGATCTTCAGCGCGATGCATTTCTTTTTTGTATTGCTCAAGATCCTGAAGTAATCCCCTACACGCGTCTGAAGGCTGCGAAGCGTATTCGATGCGATATTCAGCGCGATGCAGCTTATCTTTCAATTGCTCAAGATCCTAAAAAAAATGACGAAGAAGATGACGAATTTGATGAGTGGGAAGATATCTACTACGACCTAGACTATGACGAATTTGAAATATCGAATAAAGGATTCTACCAATTGGACTGCTATCGTCTAGAAGCTGTGAAACGGATTCTAGATGATACGCAGCGTGATGCGGTTTGCATCTCTATCGCTCAAAATCCTCAAGAAGATACCGGCGATCGCATAAGGGCTGCAGAGCTGATTCAAGGAGATGCTCATCGTGATATAGTGGATGCAGTCTGTATGTCTATCGCTCAAGATCCTGAAAAAAATACTGACTATCGCGTAAGGGCTGTAAAGCTGATTAAAGAGGATAGTCAGCGTGCTGTAATAAATGCAGTTTGCCTTTCCATTGCTCAAGATCCTAAAGAGGATATTAAATATCGCATGAAAGCTGCCAAGCTGATTCAAGGCGATAACCAGCGTGATGCAGTGGATGCAGTTTATCTTTCTATTGCAGAAGATCCTGAAGTAGATATGAAATGTCGCATGAAAGCTGCCAAGCTGATACAGAACGTTATTCAGCGCGATGCATTTTATCTTTCTATCGCCCAAGATTCTAAAGAAGATATCAGCAAGCGTCTGGAGACTGCGAAGCGGATACAAGATGTTATTCAACGCGATGCATTTTTCCTTTCCATTCTTCAAGATCCTACAGAACTTATCGAGTATCGCCTAAAGGCTGCAGAGCAGATAAAAGACGATACTCAGCGCGACGCAATTTGCCTTTCCATCGCTCAAGATCCTAAAGAAGACGACAATAATCGCCTATGGGCTTCGAGGCTAATCCAAGACGCTACCGAGCGCGAGGCGATTTCTCTTTCTATCGCTCAAGATACTAAGGTAACTACCCTTTGTCGTCTGTTTGCTGCGGAGCGATTCAAGGGCGATACCCATCGCGAGGCAGTGGATGCAGTGCTCCTTTCCATTGTTCAAGATCCTAAAGAAAGTATCGAGTATCGCCTGAGGGCTGCACGGAATATAAAAGACGATACTCTGCGCGATGCATTTTATGCATTTTATCTTTCCATCGCTCAAGATCCTGAAGAAAATGCCAGTAATCGCCTGTGGGCTGCCCATTTGATCCCAGACGGTACACAACGCGATGCGGCTTATCTTTCAATCGTTCAAAGTCCTAGAGTAAGTATCTGGGACTGTCAAAACGCTGCGGATCGAATCCAAGACAGTACGCAACGTGATGCGGCTTATCTTTGGATTGCTCAAGATTCTTATTGGAATACGGACCTCTGGCATTGCTCGGATTGCCTGTATGCTGCGGAGCGAATAAAAGACGATACTCTGCGCGATAGAGCTTATCGTGCCATTGCTCATGGTCAAGTTTCTCAATATCCCTTGAAGGCTGCGAAGCAAATCAGAGACGATACTCTGCGTGATACATTTCTGCTTTACCTCGCTCGGGAGGGAATCAGAGATCACAGAAGGGGTGGTAATTACATGGAGGCTGCAAACCGAATACAAGACGCTACTCTGCGCGATGCAGCTTACCTTTCTATCGTTCAAAATCCTAAAATAGATATCGACGATCGCCTGAGGGCTGCTAAGCTGATCGAAGGCACTACTCAACGCGATGCAGCTTATCTTTCGATCGCTCAAGATCCTCAAGTAGATACTGGAATGCGTCTGTGGCCTTATGCTATCGCTCAAGATCCTATAGTAGTAGCTATCGACTATCGTCTGAAGGCTGCTGAGTTGATTATTACTGAAAGCATACAAGAAAAATCCTATCCTTCTATTATTGCCAATAGTTTGAGCATTGGTGCTTTTGGGTGCATGCATCTAGTGATAACTTTTGCAAAAGGTATTGCGGATACTAAAATAAAAGATGCAGTTCTAAAAACCATATGCCAAAACTGGCCGCTAGTGAAGCAGGAACAGCTGCAGGAGCATTTAATAGCATTTGGCAGGCTGTATCATCTGGCATCAGATGACACTGTGAGAGCCGAGCTCATCACGGCTATCGTCACTCGTACTGAACTGCATCCAGGCTTTCGTAAGGCAGTCGTGGAAGAGCATGAAAAAGATCCTGAAGAACAAAAGCGCCTACTCACAATTATAGACGAGCAACAAGAATCATCCCTAAATGGCCCTCGGACCAAAAGGGCCCGATAGTGTCTACCTCCATGTTTAAAAAATAGTTGGTATATTTTTTATTTTGTTGTTGTAAATTGAAAATTTATTTATTAAATAAGTGAATTACGACTACAAGTGACTACAAACTAGTCTTTATGAAAAAGTTCTAATATCAATAAAATCATATGAATACACACACCAATATATTTCATACAGGTGGAAAGGGTCTGCAGAATGCGAGTTCTCAGGCGGATCCAAGCATCAGGAAAGCTGCAGAACAAGCCGACCAGCCTATAAGCCAGCAAGAAGCCCATCCAGACATACAAGACCATTTAGCTGCAGCTCCTGGGAATATGGTTGAAGTGGAAGCTCTTTTCATCGCTGAAGATCCTCAAGAATTTACCAATGAGCGTCTGATGACTGCAAAATGGATCCAAGACGATACCCAACGCGATAGAGCTTATCTTTCTATCGCTCAAGATTGTAACGT
>JACCDN010763473.1_pt1 | contig 19994 bp, 19 predicted proteins | sample 7441691 | NCBI WGS metagenome assembly JACCDN01 (sample SAMN15323439, study PRJNA562643) | freshwater metagenome | isolation source: river surface water | place: USA:Blue River Watershed | collected 2017-08-16 | reverse complement strand
TGCGATCCTGAAGACGGAAAAGGTTGTCTCCATATTCGGTCCAGCGGCCGGTGGCCTCAAATGGTTCGCGTGGCAAAAGTGCTGGGAAGAAAACCTCTTGCGCGCCGGCTCGTGCCATTTCTTCGCGAATAACCTGCTCAATCTTGGCCTTTACCGCCAAACCCAATGGCAGCCAACTGTATAGCCCTGCCCCAGCACGACGGATGTAACCGGCGCGAAGTAGCAGTTTGTGGCTCTCAACATCAGCATCAGCTGGGTCTTCGCGCAAGGTGCGCAGGAACAGTGAACTTAGGCGAACTGGCATAAAGGCGAGTTTACCCGCAAGACCTATTTATCTTGGGCTACAACTACCTGTGGGCTACCGACCAGAGCTGGATCCATGGTTGCGGCAATCTTGTTTGCCTCTTCTATGAGTGTGGCCACGATTTCAGATTCGGGGACTGTCTTGATGACCTCGCCCTTCACAAAGATCTGGCCTTTGCCATTGCCAGAAGCAACGCCGAGGTCAGCCTCTCTCGCCTCACCAGGACCGTTGACCACGCAACCCATTACTGCAACGCGAAGCGGTACCGTCATTTTTTCAAGTCCGGCGGTGACCTGGTTAGCCAATGTGTAAACATCTACCTGAGCGCGCCCGCAAGATGGACAACTTACAATTTCTAGTTTGCGTGGGCGAAGATTCAGGCTCTCAAGTATTTGCGAACCAACTTTTATTTCTTCGACAGGAGGAGCAGAGAGTGAAACGCGAATAGTGTCTCCGATGCCCTTACTCAAGAGTGCACCAAATGCAACGGATGACTTAATGGTTCCCTGAAATGCTGGCCCAGCTTCGGTGACACCAAGATGTAGCGGCCAATCGCCACGTTCAGCCAATAATTCATAAGCGCGAACCATCACCACTGGGTCGTTGTGTTTAACCGAGATCTTGAAATCATGGAAATCGTGCTCTTCAAAAAGTGATGCTTCCCACACTGCCGACTCAACTAACGCTTCCGCGGTTGCCTTGCCGTATTTTTCGAGCAGTCGAGGATCCAGCGAACCGGCATTTACACCGATGCGAATTGAAACACCGGCATCTTTTGCAGCCTTGGCAATTTCTCCCACCTTGTCGTCGAATTGACGAATGTTGCCGGGGTTTACTCGAACCGCACCGCAACCGGCATCGATCGCCGCAAAAACATATTTTGGCTGAAAGTGGATATCTGCGATTACCGGAATCTGTGACTTACGTGCAATCAGTGGGAGTCGATCTGCGTCATCTTGCGATGGAACAGCAACACGAACAATGTCGCAGCCCGATGCAGTTAGCTCTGCGATCTGCTGAAGCGTGGCATTAACGTCGGTGGTGGGCGTAGTGCACATCGACTGAACCGAGATAGGTGCATCGCCGCCAACCGCAACTTTGCCGACCATGATTTGTCTGGTCTTGCGACGCGGGGCGAGTACCGGGGGCTTGATTTTGCCTAAATTGATTGCAACCATTTGGTCTCTACTCTAATTAGTTCAGGGCCACAGGGTTGACCAAGTCGACCACGATTAGCACCAAACTCAGTGCAATCAACAAAATCGTGACCACATAGGTAATCGGCATCAGTAATGCGGTGTCGGCCGGCCCTGGATCGCCCTTGCGCAATAGTCTCCAGCCGGCACGTTTAATTGCTTCATAAACACCACCGGCAATGTGCCCACCGTCGAGCGGTAGCAGCGGAATCATATTGAAGGCAAAAAGCGCAAAGTTGAGCGAAGCCAACATCATGATTCCTGAACTAACTTTGTCGAGAATGGTGGCCTCTTGATTGGCAGCCAATTCTCCAGCAACCTGTCCGATTCCAATCAATGAGATTGGACCATTGGCATCGCGCTCTTCTCCAGAGATGGCATCGCTCACCATTTGATAAACCTGAACCGGAAGTGTTGCAATCATTTCAAAGGTTGAGCCAATCGCAAAACCCGAGTAAGAAATTGCAGAATCAAAACTCTGGGCTTGACGTTCGGGCTTTAGCACTACCCCAAAAAAAGGAACTGTCTTAGTGACAGTGCTGCCATCTGATTGCAAAACCGGACGCTCGACCATAACCGGGGTCAAGGTTAATTGAATATTTTTTCCGTCGCGCAGCACCGACAAGTTCAATGCCCCAGGATTCGCAGTTGCGTATTCGTTAACCTCATCCCAGTTTCTAACTTCGATGGAATTTACGCTCAAAATTTTGTCGCCAGCCAGCATGCCTGAAACTTTGGCGGGAGCAACCGGGTCGTTTGCCGTGCAATCCGATTTGTCGGTAAAACTGCTTGGCACACATTGAGATATTTCTTGAATTTCAGCAGACCGCACATAGGTGCCGATGCCCATTAGCGCGACCATAGCCAGCACGACACCCAGAAACAGGTTCATGAATGGCCCGCCAAACATGATGATGATTCGCTTGAACACCGGAAGCTGGTAGAACATCCGATTCTTGTCTGCATCGGTGACGTATTCGGAATGTGCCTCACGAGCGGCTTTTACCGAATCAGAAAAGAACCCTTTTGGATCTTTTCTTTTACCTTTCGGCAGGTACATGCCAATCATGGTTATGTAACCACCAAGCGGAATGGCTTTCAGACCGTATTCCGTTTCTCCTCGCTGCCGCGAAAACAGAGTGGGACCGAATCCAATCATGTATTTGGGTACTTTGACCCCAAACCACTTGGCTGGAAGCAAGTGCCCCAGCTCGTGCCAGCCAATCGAAAAGCCGATGCCGAGCAGGATGAAAACAATACCCCCGATGTACCAGAGAAATTCAGTCATGCGTTCACCATAAAACTCTCGCCTGACAATATGCCTAGCAAGCTGTCACCATTTGTGCCACCGCGCGATCGCGGGCCCAGATCTCAGCAGCTAGAACCGATTCGAGGGTCAACTCGCCCTGTGGTTCGTGCGCGTTTACCGTTCGCTCGATAACCTCGACTATCTGGTTGAAGCCGATTTTGTTGCGATGGAATGCTTCGACCGCCTCTTCGTTGGCTGCGTTGTAAACAGCCGGGTAAGTGAGACCGGCCTGAGCCACCTGTCGTGCCAATCGCACAGCACCAAACACCGACTCGTTTAGTGGCTCGAAAGTCCACTGCTGTGATTGAGTGAAATCCAGTGCGGAAGCAACATTTGGTACTCGCTCCGGCCATGACATACCAAGTGCAATCGGCAACTTCATATTTGGCGGCGAGCATTGCGCCATGGTCGAACCGTCGACGAACTCAACCATTGAGTGCACAATCGATTGCGGATGAACCGTGACCTCAATTCGTTCAATTGGAACATCGAACAGCAAATGTGCCTCGATTAATTCCAGGCCTTTGTTCACCAAGGTTGCCGAGTTGGTGGTTACTACTTTTCCCATTACCCAGGTTGGATGTGCCAGCGCCTGCTGAGGCGTGACCAAGGTTAACTGCTCGCGACTAAAACCACGGAATGGGCCACCTGAAGCGGTCAAAATCAATTTGTTAACTTCGCGCTTCTCTCCGGCGAGCAAACACTGGGCCAAAGCCGAGTGTTCGCTATCGACCGGAACAATCTGGCCGGGAGATGCCGCTTCGGTGACCAATCGCCCGCCAACGATGAGCGATTCTTTGTTGGCCAGTGCGAGAATTTTGCCGCTGCGCAGTGTGGCCATTGTCGGCTTCAAACCAATCGAACCGGTGATGCCATTGACTACAACATCGGCGTCAACATCTTCAATGAGTTTGGTAGCGGCATCGGCTCCGAGCCCAATTTCAGATACGCCGAATTCACTAGCCTGCTGCACCAATAATTCTTGGTTGGTTCCCGCCGCGAGCGCGACCACCTTGAAACGGTCTGGGTTGGCCTTAACCACTTCGAGTGCCTGGGTTCCGATTGAACCGGTGGACCCCACAATAATTACTCGACGCATTCTTCAATCTTGCCAGCCCCAGCAAGTTTCTGAGGCTTAGGATTGAGTTATGAGCGAGCTTCAGGTGGCGCAAGAGCGCAAAATCGTAACTTCTATTCCTGGTCCAATTTCTCAAAAATTGCACGCGAAACGCCTTCAAGAGGTTTCGCACGGAGTCGGTGCCCTACTTCCGATCTACATCGATCGTGCTCACGGAGCCATTCTGGTTGACGTTGACGGCAACCAGTTCATCGATCTAGGCTCTGGCATTGGCGTAACCACCATCGGCCACACCAATGATGCGGTGGTCAAGGCTGTTCAGGAACAGGTAGCAAAGCTCACTCACACACTCTTTACTCTTACCCCTTACGTGCCTTACGTGCAGGTATGTGAAATTATGAACCGCAACGCCCCCGGTTCATTCGAAAAACGAAGTGCACTGTTTAACTCAGGTTCAGAGGCAGTAGAAAACGCCGTCAAGTACGCTCGCAAGTACACCGGCCGAGGCGAAATTGCCGTATTCGACCACGGCTACCATGGCCGCACTAACTTGACCATGGCCATGAACTTCAAAGCCATGCCTTATGCCAGCGGTATGGGTCCGTTTGCGCCGGGCGTGACCCACGTGCCAATGTCTTACCCGTTCCGTGATGGCGGAATATCGGGCGAAGATGCTGCAAAGCGCGCCATTACCTACATGGACAAGCGAATCGGCGGTGGAAACCTAGCCGGAATCGTTATCGAGCCAATTCAGGGCGAAGGTGGATTCATGGTGCCTGCCCCTGGCTTCCTGCAGGCGATCGCCAAGTGGGCCAAAGAAAACGGCATTGTCATGATCGCAGACGAAGTGCAGTCGGGTATCGCCCGCACCGGAAAGTTCTTTGCCAGCAACTGGGAAGAAGGCTTCGAGCCCGACCTGATTACTTTCGCCAAGGGCATCGCCGGCGGCATGCCTATCTCGGGCGTGGTTGGCCGAGCCGAAATTATGGATTCGGTGCACGCCGGCGGAATCGGTGGCACCTTCGGCGGTAACCCTGTTTCTGCAGCGGCTGCCGTTGCGGTATTGGGTCAGATCGAAGCAGGCGGAGTGCTCGAACGCGCTCAGCAAATCGGAGCGATTTTTGAATCACGCCTTGGTGGCATGAAGGCCAAGTACCCGGTAATCGGCGATGTGCGCGGACGCGGAGCAATGATGGCGATTGAATTCGTCGAGGCCGGAACCATGAACCCGAACGCACCGGCCGTCGACAGTGTGGTCAAACACTGTCACCTAAATGGAGTCTTGGTGTTGAACGCGGGCACCTACGGTAACGTAATTCGTTTCCTACCGCCGCTGGCAATCACAGATGCACAGTTGCATGAGGCACTAGATATCCTGGAAGAAGGAATCTCGAAACTATAAAACCGTTTTCAGTTTTCGCTTTTTCACGAGCGAATTTATTTGGGTTCCAACCACGATTGCAATTGCCAATAAGAACACGGCCGAACTAATAACGTTGGCCTCGGCCGGCACTCCCTTGGTTTGCGAGTAAATAAACAGCGGGAAGGTTTGCAAAGGGCCCGAGTTGAAGTAGGTAATGATGAAGTCGTCAAAACTCAAAGCGAATGATAAAAGCGCGGCGGCCATGATTCCAGGCAGCAAGAGTGGGAAAGTGATTTTCCAGAAAACCTTTGCTGGACTTGCATAAAGATCCCGACCTGCTTCTTCGAGCGCCGGGTCAAGAATCTGCACGCGACCTTTTACCGTGACTACTACGTAACTGAAGCAGAAGAGCACGTGTGCGGCAATAACTGTGCCCAAACCGCGGTCAACCCCGAGATTGAAAAACTGAGCGGCAAGACCGGATCCCATAATGATTTCCGGGGTAGCCAACGGCAAAAAGATAAGTAGCGAGATTGAGCTGCGGAACTTGAATCGGTATCGAACCAGGGCGATGGCTGCGGCTGTGCCAATTGCTGTTGCGACGAGCGTAGAAATCAGGCCAACCAAGATGGAATTACCGAGCGCTATGCAAACCCCTTCATTGGCACAAACGTTGAGCCACTTATCGAAGGTAAATCCCACCCAGCTGGCATTTGACCTCCCGCTGTCATTAAATGAGAAGGCAATCGTGTAGACGATTGGGATTAGCAAAAATACGAGTGCCAGAAGTGAATAGAGTCCAAGAGCATATTTGCCGAGTTTCACAGGAGATCCTCACTGCCTACACGACGAACGTAGAACATAATCAAAATCAAAATCAGCGCCATCAAACCCACCGAAAGCGCCGAAGCAACTGGATAGTTGAAGTTTTTATACTCTGCCTCGATGATATTTCCCAGCATTGAGGTTTGCGCTCCACCGAGGTAGTTCTTACTGGCGTTGACATAGTCTCCGGCCATGGGAATAAATGTCAACAGAGTTCCAGAAATTACACCCGGCATCGAAAGCGGCAGCGTAACTTTAAAGAACACTCTTCTGGGACTGGCGTAAAGATCGGCGCCAGCTTCTAGATAACGAATGTCCAATTTCTCGAGTGAGGTATAAAGCGGCAGAGTCATGAACGGAATGAAGTTGTAGGTCAAACCAAAAATAACGGCAAAGGGCGTACCTAAAATTCGATCTCCCTGCCCCATCAGCCCGACGCTCTGGAAAAATTCGACTACCGGCCCCGCATTAGAAAAAATCTGAGTCCAAGCCAAAGTGCGAAGTAGAAAGCTAATGAAAAACGGAGCAATCACCAACGTAATTGCCAATCGCTGCAGCAGCGGTCGTGAGCGAAGCTTTACTCCGATGAAATATGCAAGTGGGTACCCGATCAAGAGTGCCGCGACCGTCGCAACTAATGCGTATCCGAATGAACGCAAAACGTTGGGCAAGTTCTCGCCAACTAGGGGGAGGTAATTCTGCAGGTTGAAGCCGTAGCTGAAAGATTGGTCTAACCCGCTGCTCGCCTGCTGTCCGAGTGAGGTGATGATTAGCAGGATAAACGGGGTTATGAAAAATAACGCTAGGTATGACAATCCCGGAGCCATGAGCACCCAGCCCATGCGTGAGTTACTCTTTGCGCCTTTGAAAACCTTGGCGGAACTGGAGATTGAAGCCAGTGCCACTTTATGCCCCGGGCAAATCAGCTAGCCCGAAGCTGTGCTGAATTTTCCAACTTACCCAAACCTGCGCTCCGACCTCAGTAACCGGCGATTTTCCGATGTTCTGCGCGAAGACTGTGATGTTTCCCAGGTTTGGAACTTCAATCAGATATTGATTGCTCACCCCGGTAAATCGAATGTCGATAATCTCCCCGGGGCCGATGAGATTGTGGTCTGCGCCGAGTGATGGTTTTTCTTCGTGGAAGAAAGCCTTTTCTGGTCGAACTCCAATTGCGATTTTGCCGCTGTGTTTCTCGGCGCGTTCCTTTGGCACCGAAATTTTGTAGCCAGAAATGTTAATGCTTACCGAAGCAGCGTTTTCTTCAACCACATCACCGACAAAAATATTTGACTGCCCAAGGAAACGTGCCACGAATTCAGTTTTCGGCCGATCATATAGAGCCTCTGGAGCCCCCATCTGCTCGATGCGGCCCTTATTCATTACCGCTACTACGTCTGCCATGTCCATGGCTTCTTCTTGATCATGGGTAACGTGCAAGAACGTGAGGCCGACCTCTACTTGAATTGCCTTCAGCTCGATTTGCATCTCTCTACGGAGCTTCAAGTCCAAAGCTCCGAGGGGTTCGTCCAACAACAACAAACTTGGACGATTTACCAAAGCTCGAGCAAGTGCAACGCGCTGTTGCTGCCCACCTGAAAGTTGCTGTGGTTTTCGTGAGGCAAGATGTTCAAGCTGAACCAGTTTTAGACCTTCGGCAGCAAGTTTTTCGGCACCTTCGACTTTTTTCTGACGTAATCCGAACGCAACGTTTTCAAGCACGGTCATGTGCGGAAAAAGTGCGTAACTCTGAAAGACAGTATTGACGGGGCGCTCGTGCGGCTTAGTTTCCGTGATGTCTCTTCCGCCAAGTTTGATTTGTCCTTGGGTTGGAGATTCCAAGCCGGCAATGAGTCTTAGCGTTGTAGTTTTTCCGCAACCGGAAGGCCCAAGTAGGGCAAAAAATTGTCCGGCTGGTATTACCAGGTCAAGGTCTTCAATCGCGGTGAATCCCGGAAACTCTTTGCGAATCCCGACTAATTCGAGATCGGCACCAGAACTCGTGGCTGCCAATGCCTTGCCCTAGAGCCCAACTGCTTCGTTGAAGGCCTCGCTCCAAGCAGTGTGCTCCTCAAAAGTGAGAGCACGGAACTGCTGAAGCTTTGAACGCAGTTCATCGCCAGGGAAAATCAATTCGTTCTCAGCCAATTCAGGGTCTTCGGCAGCAACTAGCTCCTTTACTCCCTGAACCGGTGACACATAGACCACTCCGCCAAGAATCAAATTGGCTGCGTTCTGCTTGTCGTAGTAGAAGTTGATCAACTGTTCAACGTTCTTCTTGTGTGCAGAGCCCATTGGCACAATAAAGGAGTCGGTGTTTAGGGTAGCGCCTCTTGGATCAAACACGTAACCGTATTCGTCGCCCCACTCGAGGTCGCCAGACCAAACAAGTCCGGCTACTGCATTCTTCTGATCGAATGCGGTGATGTAATCCTGGTCCTTGGTATAAATCTGACCAGAGTCAACGTGACCCTTCAATTCCTCGACAGCAGCAAGGTATTCGGCTTCGGTCACCTTGGTGATGTCAATTCCCTTTGAAATCAGCATGAGTCCGATGGTCTCGCGGAATTCGCTCAATACAACGACCTGACCCTTTAGCTTTGGATCCCAGAGGTCAGCTACCGAAGTTGGAGCAGTTTTTCCGGTGAGTTCTTTGTAGAGCTTCTTGTTGTAGGCAATCACTGTCATGAAAGACATCCATGGAACTGTGTACTCGCGCTTAGGGTCAAAGCTCAACCCAAGAAGTGCAGGTTCCATGTTCACGTGATTTGGAATGTTAGCCAAGTCAAGTTTTTGAACATAACCGGCATCGATTAGCTGTGCATCCATCCAGTCAGTGAGGCAAGCGGTATCAGCGCCGATATCTTTTCCGGCTGCAAATTCTTTTTGCGCTGCGTTGTAGTAGTCAACGTTTCCAGGAATGTCGTCGTTGTAGGTAACCGCGATTCCGGTTAGAGCAGTAAACGCTTCGATGGTCTTCTGACCTTCATCGATGTAACCAATCCAGTTATCCCAGACCACGACTTTTTCTGAATCTGAAACGTCTGTTGCTGGTTTGATTTTTGAATCAGACCCACCTGGTGCGCAGGCTGCTAGAAATAGTGCTGAAGCGGTAGCTCCCGCTCCAGTTAGCGCAGCTCGACGAGTGAACTGAGCGTTGAATTTAGGGGTCTTGTCCATTTACGGCTCCTTGAATCGAAAGAGCCTTTCGGCTCGACCAACACCAGCAACGCCAAAGTGCGTCCGTAAAAAATACTGCCACATAAAACCCGCCACCAAGCCCAAAAACGACAATTCCAACAAAGCGGTATCGTAAAGATGGAATGGGCGCCTGACCCGTCCGAGGGAGCATCATGAAGGTCTCAGTACCTGCCGAAGTCAAAAACAATGAATTCCGCGTAGCCATTACCCCGGCGGGAGTGCACGAACTTGTGGCAGCTGGCCACCAGGTGTTCATCCAAGCCGGAGCCGGAGTTGGTTCGGCAATCCATGACGAAGAATATGTTGCGCAAGGTGCAACCATTTGCCCAGATGCGGCCTCTACCTGGGCAGCCGGCGAGATGGTGCTGAAAGTAAAGGAACCTATTGCCAGCGAGTACCAGTTTCTTCGCCCTGGCCTAATTTTGTTTACCTACCTTCACTTGGCGGCGGATCGACCACTTACCGATGCCCTGATCGAGAAGGGGGTGACCGCAATCGCTTATGAGACCGTGCAGCTTCCTAGTCGTTCACTTCCTTTGCTTGCACCAATGAGCGAAGTAGCCGGACGCCTCGCTCCTCAGGTTGGTGCCGAAACCTTGCTTCGACACAACGGTGGTAACGGAGTTTTGCTATCTGGTGTGCCAGGCACTCGACCAGCGAAGGTTGCAGTAATAGGTGCCGGAGTGGCAGGTGCCAATGCGGTGGTTATGGCCGCAGGCATGGGGGCTGAAGTCACCGTGCTCGACACCAACTTGTATCGGTTGCGCGAACTCGACGATCACTACAACGGTCGAGTCAAAACCATCGTGAGCAACACCTTTGAACTCAACCGCGCAGTTGCCGAGGCCGATCTGGTCATCGGTGCCGTGCTTATTCCTGGCGCCAAAGCACCAAAATTGGTCACTAATGAAATGGTCAAGAACATGAAGCCCGGTTCGGTACTGGTTGACATTGCAATTGATCAGGGTGGTTGCTTTGCCGACAGCCGACCAACCACGCACGCAGAACCAACTTTCAAGGTGCACAACAGTGTGTTCTACTGCGTGGCCAACATGCCGGGAGCTGTACCGCACACCTCTACCTACGCACTTACGAATGCAACCCTGCCTTATGTACGAGCACTGGCCAACCACGGTTGGCTCGCCGCCTGCCGCGCCGACGGCTCACTTGCCCTTGGTTTGAATGTGCACGCCGGTCGGGTGACCAATGCCGGTGTGGCTGAGGCCCACTCGCTTCCGGAACAGAAGCTGGCAGACGCTCTGGCCTAAAGCCCGTAAACCAGAATTGGCGCCCCGCTTGCCCGTGGCCAATCAGCTGGGCCTCGGTAATTCGATAGTCAACTTCCGGAGTAGCCACCGGCTTGGCCAGTTGTCCAAGAAGAGCGGCATCAACCGGGTCGTGTTGGCCAATCAAAATGCGCAACCTAAGGTTGGATAGCAGCGCTCGCGGTATACCAACCAAATTCTGATTTGTCACTATGACATGCATTCTCGCCGATCTCCCTCTTGCTGCAATGCTCGACAAAATATTTTCTGCGGTTCTCACTTCTTGGAGAAGGTGACTCAATTCATCGACCACCACTATCAGCGGTTTTAAGTGCTGGCTGCCTTCACGCTTACTTAGTTCTTGTTTTAGATTTTCAAATGCGGCATTGGCCGAATCTAAATTTTGATTGGTGACCAACCTGCAATTTGCAGAATCGAAGCCTGAAAGACCTGCACCGCCTTTGAAGTCAATTAGCACGAACTCGGCATCCGGAGTTGATACACGAAGTGAATCGATCCAATTTTTTAGAAATTCAGTTTTTCCACTACCGGTGGCTCCAACCAATATTCCATGAGCACTCGCGTTGCTCAAAGAAATTGGAATCAATTCATTGGTGTCAAAACCAACCACCGCGGTCATCTCTTGAAGTTTTCCGTATGTGCGTTGAGCAAATGCATCAACTAACTCAGCGGCTCTTGAGGTCTGCGGTGCCAACTTTTGATAAACAAAGTCAAATTGTTCTCTCGACCAAAAAGCACTGCCGTTGGGTAGCCGATAATCATCAAGCCAAATTCTTTTGCCTAGAACTCGCAACTGGGTATCTGGTCCAAGCTTGGGTTGGAGCGAAATTCGCCACTTCACCACCACCATTAAAATTGCGCTCAGCAGAGTGCTGATCAACAATAAGTAACTGCCACTGGTAATGGCCAACATCACCCCGTAGGCAATCGAAGGCAAAAACCACAGCAGTTGCATGGTAAAACAATGCTGGAAACCGGCAAATTACGCTGGTTTACTCCACAAGGTGCCTAACCGATGAAGCTCATCACGTGCTTGATTCGGGTGTAGTCCTCGAAACCGTAGTTGGATAGATCCTTGCCGTAACCGGAGTGACGGAATCCTCCGTGCGGCATCTCTGCGGTCAGTGGGATGTGGGTATTGATCCAGACGCAACCGAAATTGAGTCCCTTGGCAAATCGCATCGCCCGGCCATGGTTGGTGGTCCAAACCGACGAAGCCAAGCCGTATTCCACATCATTGGCCCAGCGCATCGCTTCTTCGTCATTGTGGAACTTCTGAACCGTAATCACAGGGCCAAAAATTTCACTTTGAATGTGCTCGTCGGTTTGCTTTAGACCAGACAAAACTGTGGCCTGGAAGAAGTATCCGCCGTTGTCTGAGATGCTAACTCCGCCGGCTTCGATGTTTGCATGGTCAGGAAGACGATCGACGAATCCCTTCACTCGCTCAAGTTGATTTGCATTATTCACTGGGCCAAACAAAATATCTTCGCGATTTGGTTGACCAGTTTGCGCATTTGCTTTCACATTTGCCGCGAGCTTCGCAACGAATTCGTCGTGAACTGATTCATGCACTAGCACGCGAGTAGCAGCAGTGCAGTCTTGCCCTGCATTGAAGTAACCGGCGATAGTGATTTGCTCGACAGCAGCATCGATGTCGGCATCGGCGAAAACGATCACCGGTGCCTTTCCGCCGAGCTCAAGATGAACGCGCTTCAAATCATTCGCGGCAGATTTTGCAACTTCCATGCCAGCGCGAACTGACCCGGTGATTGAAACCATTTGCGGAATCTTATTTTCAATAAGCGCCTTTCCGGTTTCGCGGTCACCGGTGATCACATTGAATACACCCTTGGGCAATATGTCTTCCGTGATTTGCGCCAGCAGCAAAGTTGAAACTGGAGTGGTGTCACTTGGCTTGAGCACCACCGTGTTGCCGGCGGCAATCGCAGGAGCAAATTTCCAAACTGCCATATTGAGCGGGTAGTTCCAAGGAGTCACCTGACCAATTACGCCAATTGGTTCACGACGTATTGAAGAGGTGTGATCTTTAAGGTACTCGCCGCTGGCAAGGCCGGTTAGATTACGAGCGGCACCCGCAAAGAACCGAATCTGATCAATCGAGGGCATGATCTCGTATTCGACCAATGTGCTTCGTGGTTTACCGGTGTTCTGCGATTCGAGGTCGGCGAATTGTTCCGCCTTGGCCTCCATGGCATCGGCGATTCGGAATAGTGCCAGTTGGCGCTCCGATGGGGTGGTCTGCCCCCAGGTTTCAAAGGCATTGGCGGCCGCCTTATAGGCCGCATCGACATCTTCGGCACCCGAGTGTGGAGCCTGCAGGTAAACCTGGCCGTTGGCCGGATTGATTACGTCTGTGGTCTTGCCGGACTTGGCCTCTACCCATTCACCGTTGATGTAGTTCTTCAATTGCTGCGTCATTGCCTGCTCCTTTTTAGGGGTTCTAGGGAAATCCTAAGGGCTACGGATACGATGAGAATACTGGGATACCTAGATGGGTACCCCAGAAAACTAATAAAAGAAGAGTGATATCACATGGCAATCAAGGAGAGCCTGGTGAGCAAACTTGTAGACGGAGTCAAATCCGTTTTCAAGCCGTCGAATGGGACGACCGATGCTAAAGCCGACCGCGCCACCCCACTTCTAGACGCCCGTAAGAGCGGAAAAGAAGTAACCCCACAAATGCTGCAAGAGTCAGCGAAGGAAAACATGTTCCTTCACTTCACTCGACACAGCCCGTTCTATACCGCCAAAGGTGAGATTCCAATTATCACCAAGGCATCAGGACACCACTTCTGGGATCAAAACGGTAAGAAATACTTCGATGGAATTTCTTCGCTGTTCTCAGTAAACGCAGGACACGGACGTACCCGTCTAGCCGAAGCCGCTGCAAAGCAAATGAAGGAGCTTGATTACTTCCCGCTCTGGTCACATGCGCACAAACCGGGCATCGAGCTATCGGAACGGCTGCTGTCCTACGCACCTAAAAACCTTTCTCGAGTGTTCTTCACCACTGGCGGTGGAGAGGCAAACGAGACAGCTTGGAAACTCGCAAAACAGTATTTCAAGCTGATTGGTAAACCAACCAAACACAAGGTACTCACCCGCGCTGTTGCCTACCACGGCACGAGTCACGGAGCACTTTCACTAACTGGTATTCCTTCAATGAAGAAGGCTTACGAACCACTAGTGCCGAGCACCTTCCGTGTACCAAACACCAACTGGTATCGGGCACAAGATGATTTCGCCACCGAGGAAGAGTTTGCTCTATGGGCAGCCAACCGCGTTGAAGAAATGATCCTGTTCGAGGACCCAGACACCGTGGCCGCGTTCTTCCTAGAGCCGGTACAGAACTCCGGTGGCTGTTTCACCGCACCAAAGATTTACTTCGATCGGGTGCGTGAAATTTGCGACAAGTACGACGTGCTAATTGTTGCCGATGAAACTATCGACGGCTTTGGTCGTACCGGAACTATGTTTGCCAGCGAGCGTTACAGCTTTGAGCCAGACATGCTGGTGTGCGCCAAGGGAATGACCTCTGCGTATGCTCCTATCGGCGCGCTACTGGTAGCCGAGAAGTTGTTCGAACCGTTCAAACACGGCACGACCATTTTCTCGCACGGCTACACCTACGGTGGACACCCGGTTTCTTGTGCGGTTGCGCTTGAAAACCTCGACATCTTTGATGAAGAGGATCTGGTTGGCAACGTTGCTCGCAACGAAGCTGCCTTCAAACGCACTTTGGAGAAACTAAGGGATCTACCAATTGTTGGTGATGTTCGAGGCATTGGTTACTTCTGGGCAATCGAGTTGGTCAAGGATAAGACCACGAAGGAAACCTTCAACGACGCAGAGTCTGAGAAGCTACTCCGTGGAATACTCTCACAGCGCATGTTTGAAGAGGGGCTGTATTGCCGCTCGGATGACCGCGGAGATCCTGTGGTTCAGCTTGCTCCCCCGTTGACCATTGGTCAGGATCAGTTCGATGAAATGGAGCAGATTCTGCGTGGAGCGCTAGACCACGCTTGGAAGCAAATGTAGTTATCCACAAAATTGGCAAAGGCCGAGTTCCGATTGGGGCTCGGCCTTAGTCTTTCTCTATGACTTTTGCTCAGATTAGTTTCGATTCCCCCATCGGCTGGATCACGATTCAAGCAGACAACGAAAAGATAACTTCGCTCACCATGAGCCACAAAGACACCAACCTCGGTTCATCCAAAGTCCTATCCGAGGCAAAGAAGCAGGTGCTCGCTTATCTTTCTGGCAAACTCACCAAGTTTGATTTGCCGCTCCAGCTCGAAGGTACTCAATTTCAAAAGGCGGTTTGGAAGGTAATTGCCAAAACTGGTTTTGGCAAGACGGTTAGTTACGGTGAAATCGGTGTAAAAATTGGCAAACCACTAGCCGCTCGGGCTATCGGTGGCGCGGTTGGTGCCAATCCGATCCCTCTAATCATTGGCTGCCACCGCGTGCTTGGTAGTAATAAAAAAATCACCGGATACTCCGGAGGCAATGGAATTCCGACTAAGCAGTGGCTACTCGAACTCGAAGAAATCGAATACAAATAGTGTCACAAACGCATCGCTTCGAAGACGGCCGGGTACGTTGCAGCTGGCCCGGTAAAGACGAGCTTTACATTGATTACCATGACACCGAGTGGGGTGTGCCCCTTACTGGCGACCAAGAAATGTTTGAACGAATAAGCCTCGAGGGCTTTCAGGCTGGACTTTCTTGGATCACCATATTGAAGCGGCGCGAGGGGTTTCGCAGGGCATTCAAAACCTTCGACCTCAAAAAGGTCAGCAGATTTACCGATTTGGATGTAGACCGCCTCATGCAAGACGAAGGCATCATTCGCAATCGAGCAAAGATTCACAGCACCATCAAAAATGCTCAGCTGATTTTGGAATTACAAAAATCTGGTGAGAGCATTTCTGAAATAGTCTGGAGTTTTGCACCTGCCAAAAAAACTCAAGCTGTTTCGAATTTTGATTGGGTTGCCACCACTCCAGAATCCATTGCACTCAGCAAGCATCTGCGCAAGCTAGGTTTTGGCTTTGTCGGACCAACCACGATGTACGCGCTGATGCAGGCCACCGGCATTGTTAACGATCACGCCCCCGGCTGCTTTAGGCGTGAGCAACTATAAGGGTTAGCTCGCTACCGACTTGCTCCAGTCCAAAGCCAGCCTTCTTGGCAATCTTTCTAATATCAGGGATGGTCTTAGGAAGGTCTTTAGCGTTCAATACCGCGTGCAGCAGTTCGCCCTTTGATTTCTTGTTGAAATGATTCATCGAAGTTCGAGTGCCGTCAGCAGCTTCGAGCATTACTTCCAGGTAATAACTTTCGATATCTTCAGGGATCGGTGCCAATGCCACATACTGCTTTGATCGCATGTCGATGACTGGTCCAGTCAGTCTTCGGAATACTGCTTGATGTGGATCAGCCCAAATTGTTTTGAGCTTCGGAGTGGCCGAAAACTTGTAGTTGGGGATCAAAGCGGTGGCAGGAATCAAGCCGAACAGCGCCGATTGAATTAGAACGATTTCCTTGGCACGCTGCATCGCAGCTTCACTCAGATGGGCAAATTCGTTGGGGGTGCCCTTTAGGCCACGTCCGTGTAGAGCGCCATAAAGCGTTCCGTTGTATCGATCAATCGCCATCATGGTTGGCGCTTTGAAAATACTCTTGTCTTCAACCAGCTCGGCTGCCTTGGCTCGGGCTTCACCAAGAATGCCAAAAGCTAATGCCACCTGACTCACCGTAAGCGAATTTTCCGCTGCGCCAGGGTAAGGCATTTTGGCCTTTGACTCGGAGGGTGGCAAAAGGAACAGCACCTGACCAGCCTAGACTTGAGCCATGGTCAAACTCACCAAGATTTACACCCGAACCGGCGACGAAGGTATGACCGGACTCAGCGATTTCTCTCGCACCAGAAAAACCGACCCCCGCATCGAAGCCTATGCCGACGTAGACGAGGCCAACTCGGCGATCGGAGTTGCAGTATCTCTGGCACAAAACGAATTTGACCAGGCCACCCTTGAGCTACTTTCCCAGATTCAAAACGACCTCTTCGACCTGGGCGCAGATCTTTCGAACCCGCTGAATGAGCACTACGAATATGAACCGCTGCGAGTTGATGCGATTTGGATCGACGCACTTGAGGAGGCCATCGATAAATACAATTCGCAACTGGGTAAACTCGACTCCTTTATTTTGCCCGGTGGCTCTGGCCTAGCAGCAGGACTTCACCTGGCTCGCACTGTGGTACGCCGCGCCGAGCGAGCCACCTGGCACGCGATCGAAACCTATGGCACCGATCCAGCCAAGAAGGGTCACCACAATGGTGGAGTCAACGTACTTGCTGCCAAGTACCTAAACCGTTTGAGTGACCTACTCTTTGTGCTCGCACGTTACGCCAATCTGAAACACGGCGGCGATGTAAAGTGGGTTCCCGCGGCCAACCGTCGCGAGCGCCCGGAACACCCAACTCGAACCGAGTAATGAACATACTCAGATGGTTGCGCAAATCTGCCAGGATTGGCGGGGCGCTTTCGGTGTTCAATGAGCTGTATCAACCTCACTCGCACTCGGCGCAAATAATTGTTGAAGAACAAAGACAGGCTCTAAAACCAAAACCCAGTTCCGAAGAAAAGAAAAAACCCGGCAAACACTAGTTGCCGGGTTTTTCTTTAGTCTCTTTAGATCAGTGCAGCATTTCGTGCCACAACGGTGACCACGTTATTTTCTACCGAGAGGAAGCCGTCTTCAGCGGTGGCCTTTAGTTGGTCGCCGCTTTCGAGAGTAATGCGCACTTCGCCTGAAGCCAAAATCGCGAGCATTGGCTCGTGACCAGGTAGCAAACCAATTTCACCCTCAACGGTCTTGGCGACTACCATCTTGGCTTCGCCAGACCAGACGGCCTGATCGGCTGCAACGACCTCAACGCGTAGAGCTGCCATTACTTGCCTGATTCCTTCTGAATCTTCGCGTACTGTTCCATAACCATGTCTAGGCCACCAACGTTGAAGAAGGCCTGCTCTGGAATGTGGTCGAACTCACCGGTTGCAATCTTCCAGAAGCCCTCGATGGTTTCCTTGATAGGCACGGTTGATCCTGGAACACCGGTGAACTTGGTAGCCATGTAGGTGTTCTGAGAGAGGAACTGCTGAATACGACGCGCACGTGAAACGGTTACCTTGTCGTCTTCTGAAAGTTCTTCAACACCAAGGATCGCGATGATTTCCTGTAGTTCTTTGTTCTTCTGAAGGATTGCCTTCACACGAACTGCGGTCTCGTAGTGGTCCTTGCTGATGTAGCGAGGGTCAAGAATACGAGATGTCGAAGTAAGTGGGTCCACCGCCGGGTAAAGACCCTTCGATGCGATTTCACGAGAAAGCTCGGTGGTCGCATCCAAGTGGGCGAAGGTGGTTGCCGGAGCTGGGTCGGTGTAGTCATCCGCAGGAACGTAAATTGCCTGAAGTGAAGTAATCGAGTGACCACGGGTTGAGGTGATGCGCTCCTGGAGCAGACCCATCTCATCAGCCAAGTTTGGCTGGTAACCCACAGCAGAAGGCATGCGGCCTAGAAGGGTTGAAACCTCTGAACCTGCCTGAGTAAAACGGAAGATGTTGTCGATGAACAACAGCACGTCCTGCTTCTGAACATCGCGGAAGTACTCAGCCATGGTTAGCGCTGAAAGTGCAACGCGAAGACGGGTTCCAGGTGGCTCATCCATCTGACCGAACACGAGTGCGGTCTTATCGATAACACCAGACTCTGTCATTTCGTCGATTAGGTCGTTACCCTCACGAGTACGCTCACCCACACCGGCGAATACCGACACACCGTCGTGGTTTTCTGCCACACGGTAAATCATTTCTTGGATCAAAACGGTCTTACCAACACCAGCACCACCGAAAAGACCAATCTTTCCACCTAGTACGTATGGGGTTAGTAGGTCGATGACCTTGATACCGGTCTCGAACATCTGAGTCTTTGACTCAAGCTGGTCGAAGGCAGGTGGCTGACGGTGGATTGACCAACGCTCGTTGACTTCAATCTTCTCGCCTGGAGCTGCGTTGAGCACCTCACCGGTTACGTTGAAAACCTTACCCTTGGTGACATCACCAACAGGAACAGAGATTGGAGCACCGGTGTCTTGCACCTGGCCGCCACGAACCAAACCGTCAGTTGGCTTTAGCGCGATGGCACGAACAACGTCGTCACCAAGGTGCTGAGCAACCTCGAGGGTAAGAGTGGTCTTTTCGCCGTTTAGGTCGATGACTGTGGTCAAAGCGTTGTAGATCTCCGGGATGGCATCGTGTGGGAACTCGATGTCAACAACCGGACCGGTTACACGCGCAATGCGACCAACGCCACCAGCTTTGACGGTCGACTTTGCGGTCGACTTAGCAGCTGGTGCTGCTGTCTTAGCGGCTGGCTTCTTCTTGGTTTCGGCCATGTCTCTTTCTTTCTCTTAGTCCTCGTCGCCAACTGAAGCCAATGCATCGGCTCCACCAACGATTTCGGAAATCTGTTGCGTAATTTCTGCCTGACGAGCCTGGTTGCTCAATCGGGTGTAGTTCAAAATCAACTTCTGTGCGTTGTCGGTAGCAGACTTCATAGCCTTCTGACGAGCAGCGTGCTCTGATGCAGCTGACTGCAACATTCCGTTGAAGATTCGGCTCTCGATGTATACCGGTAGCAGTGCGTCTAGAACCTTGTTTACATCTGGTTCAAATTCGTAAAGCGGGAATACCTCGTTGCTTGGGGCTTCGGCTTCTGCCTCAACTACCTCAAGAGGTAGCAGGCGAACTACTTCAGGCTCCTGAGCAATCATCGAAATAAAACGGTTGTAGATCAAGTGGATCTCGTCAACTCCACCGTCTGCGTAGTCCTTCATGAAGACTTCGAGAAGGGTGTCTGCAATCTCCTTGGCGGTGTCAACCTGAGGAAGGTCGGTGCCGCCAATCCACTGCTTTGCGCTTTCGCGACGACGGAATGAGAAGTTGCTAACTGCCTTTCGACCAACGAGGTAGTAAACAACTTCTTTACCCTGTTCGCGAAGAAGTGCGGTTAGCTGCTCTGCTTCTTTTAGAACGTTTGAAGAGAAGGCTCCGGCAAGACCGCGGTCTGATGTGAAAATCACAACTGCCGCGCGGTCAATGCGAGCCGGCTCGGTGGTTAGCGGGTGGTCAACGTTTGAGTAAGTTGCCACAGCAGAAACCGCACGAGTCACTGCGCGTGAATAGGGAGTAGCTGCGGCTACACGCTGTTGCGCCTTGGCAATGCGTGACGCCGAGATCAACTCCATAGCGCGAGTGATCTTCTTAGTCGTCTGGGCAGACTTGATTTTCTGCCTATAGACGCGAAGTTGCGCTCCCATGATTCTCTGCCTTTACCTAAACC